>Ga0070749_10003707_pt1 | contig 10186 bp, 8 predicted proteins | sample VirMetDEL_Nov_18_FD_75180 | JGI IMG/M metagenome (GOLD analysis project Ga0070749, IMG submission 75180) | Aqueous microbial communities from the Delaware River and Bay under freshwater to marine salinity gradient to study organic matter... | ecosystem: Environmental > Aquatic > Marine > Coastal...
ATATTACCTCTTCGTACTGCTTGCTGATGTTAGCAAGACCAGTGCCAGACATACGGCCGTTCTCCTTGTTAATCTGATTGTTGTACTTCTGGAAGTACTTCTCAAACAGGTCAAGCTGCGCCTGCTTCGCGAACAAATTAAAGTCCGAAGGCGATATGTAGCCGTAGTTGTTTTTATTTATTACCGCTAGTACAGTATTTCGTACTGAGTTTATCATGCGTGAACATTTTCACAAAGATAGAATAAAAAAAAGAGGCCCCCATTTCTGAGGGCCAACTTTGATTATCCAATTATGAGGAGAGGATTTCAAAAGTAATACAAGATTACTCCTCCTGCAAGTGTCGGTTCAACAACTTGTACGTCTCGATACCCTCATCGCTCTGTAGGTATGACGTTACAATGAATGTTGGGTTCTCTCCGTAAGGAACGGTGAGCATCTTGCTCTTATTACCTGGCAGGTTGAAGTAGATGTCTCTTGCGTTGTTTCTCGTGCGCAACAGCCCCTTATCGAAGAACTTAGCAACAGTTGACTGCAGCTCTAGCATCGGGTCGGCCAGCATTTCCAAGAAGCCAATCGGGTTCTTCTTAGCGTACACGAGGACGTCACGCTTAAGCTCAGCGCTGGTCATCTTATCCACCTTAGACCCTACCATCACACGAGCGATAGACTCGAGCATGTCGATGTCAAGCTCACGTGCCTTAACGAGTGCCTCGACCTCAGCGTTGAGTCGCTCGACTTCGTTCATGGCGTCCTTCTCGGGATTCACCTCAACGAACAGGGTTCCGTTTCCGGGGTGGATAGACATAAAGTGTTGAAGCACGGGGTTCGTCTTCGGCACAAACAAGAAGCCATCCTCAAAGATGATGGGCTCAAGAATAGCATTGCCATCCTGCTCGTCCTCAAATGGAGAACGCTGGTTGCGTGCGTAGCGAAGTGCTCTGTTGGTTTTCCCGTCGAAGTAAAGCAACGGCTTGCGTCGCGAGTTACGGGATGCGAGCATAAAGCTCAGGGGGGCGTGGTTCCGACGGAGGACGTAAGTTTTATCCTCGGTCGCTACAAACTCTGTAGACATATTAGATGTGATTTGGAATTTAAAAAAAAGAAGGGAGGGGTTTCCCCCTCCCCTCGGGGATTAGTCTTCGAAGATGAAGAAGTTGTTGGCACCCAGGGTGCAAACGGCACGCTCAGACAGGAAGTGAACTTCCATAGCGTCGAGGCTAGACGTAGCAGCACCACCGGCAGAACCAGTAACCCAAGTCTTGTAACGACGGTCCTCCGTTTCAGAAGCGCGGTAGCGAACGTGCAAGAACGGACGCTTGGCATTCTTACCAAGGATTTGGTCGTATACAGTCGTAGAACCAGCAGGAACCAACAGGCCGTTGATTTTACCAGCAACGATTCCGCCACGCATGGTGGGGTCGTTCAGGTATTTCCAGTCGGTCTTGTAGAAGTCGTATCCACGGCGGAAGCCAGTGAAGCCGAGGTTCAAAGCCATGTCCTTATCGTTGTCGAACAGACCGTATGAAGTACCACCAGCGCCGTAGCTGTTCTGAGCGGCAAGCATATCGTCGATGTCGAATCCGAACTGACGGTTCAGGAAGATAACGTTCTCCTGGATAGCTCCCTGCTTGTCAAGACGCTCGATGATGTCATCGAATTCGCCAAGAGTCGTTGGGTTACCACCAGCCCATACGTTACCACGCTGACCTACAACGTAGAAGATACCCTCAGAGCCCTTGTTACCAACGGCACCTACAGTAGCAACTGCACCAGAGTTAGCCTCAGCAGGAACTGCTTCAACCATTGCGGTCTCAAGGTAGTCTTCGAAGCGGAGACGAGTCTCGTGCTCAGACTTCAGGTACCAAAGGTATCCGCTAGCACCGTTCTCGGTCGTAACCTCAACCCAGCCAATCTGAGCCATGTCTGAACCGCTAACTGCGTACTTGTCCTTGATGATGATGGGGCTGTTCTCGAAGATTTCGTCGTCAGCCTCAAGGCTTTCCAACATTCCCTCGGTGCCCTTCTTGAACTCAGAACCGTAGATGAACATGCTACAAGCAGCAGCAGCAGCGAAGGTCTGGCCACCAGCTTCGTAGTAGGCAACGTCAAGCGTACCAGCAGCGTAGTCAACTGCAGTTACGATGGCCTTGTTGAAGTTAGCACCAGCGTTAGCTGAAATCATGATGGTTTGTCCTACGCGTACAGCGATGCCACCGCTACCCGGTACGAGCGTGTCGTTCACGGTCAGGGTTGCAGTGTCGCTACCAGCTGCGTCAGCAGAAGTAACGTTCGTGTACTTGGTGTGCAGACGGCCCTGCTCTGCCCACTTGATGAGGTCAGAGTTAGAAGGCATCTCGGCACCTACCATGCGCAAGAAAGAAGCTACAGAACGGTTTCCGTAGCGCTCGAACTCCTTCTCGTAGGTATCAGGAAGATACTGATTCAAGAAGTCGAAGTTCGTGATGTAGTTAGTGCTAAGCGCTACGCGCTCTGCACTGGGTTGTAAGTCGTACCCAGGTACGGCTTGAACTGAACCTGCCATTTTTGAAAGGTTTTAATGGGTTTATTTTTTGCTTCTTATTCTGAGACCAGAACCGGAGTCCTGATTCACAGATGCCACCTTAAATCCACCCTTTCCGACTTGCTGTGGAGCCTGTCGAACATCCATGTTGATGTTCTTAGATTTCCTTGACAAATCATCCACGGCGTCGGCCATGCCCTGCTCATAGAAGAACTTGGCAAAGCGTTCTGGATTCATGGCGACAGCTAGTGCTTTGTGATACCCCTTGGCGTCCTCAAGCAAACCGTCCTGACCAACGTACTTACCAATGAAGTTCGTGATGTCTGACTGCATCTTCTTGATTTCCGCAGCTTCAGCCGGAGTAAAGACGAGAGCCTTATCACCAACGTTAAATTCAAAACCTTTGAATTCGTTGGAGAAGACCTCGTCAGTCTTCTTCTGAAACCATTCGTACCGTTTCTGGTTTTCCTCCTGGGCGGTCTTGGCACTAGCGAGATACTCTTGATAAGAGCGTAATGCTTCTTGGTCAACTCCAGAAGAAGGAACGCCACTTGACTCAAGTGGTGCCTTGTATTTCTCTCGTTGCTCCTCAAAGTATTTCTTCGCCTTCGCGAGTTCCTTTTTCTTGGCGAGCTTTCTACGCTTCACTTCGGATTCGTCGTCCATGTCTTCATCGTAACCAAACTGCTCGCGCAGAAGGAAGCTGATGTCGTCTTGGTCCAAGTCCTCCTGAGTATCTGCATAGTACTCAGCCAAAAGCTTGTCTGGGTCTTTGTCATCAAAGCTCTCGTTTACTTTCAAGAAGTCTTTGATTCCACGACCCGTTTCCTTTTTGTACTTCAGGTATGCGGCAACGTCTTCGGGAAGCTGCTCAGACTCTTGCTTCTCTTGTGCTAATTCATCAAGAGACTTAATCTCCTTGCCGAACCTTTTTCCAATAAATGAAAGAACGTCTTCCTCTTTTAGCTCAGGGATTTCTTCACCGCCCTGTGCCCCGGTGTCTGGAGCTGGCGTTTCTGCCGGCTCGTTCTGCTCTTGCATCTGCTGTTCGTGCTTCTCGAGAAGCTCCTTTTCAATTTCTTGAACGGATTTCGACTCAACAGCTGCTACTTCTTTTACTGTGAATTCCATAGATTTGAGTTTGTTACAAAGTTATAGTAAAAAAGAAAATGTGTTTTAACACATTATCTTGGCTCGAATTCAGCGAAGTCGAAGCCATCCAATGAGTCTTCGTTTGACTCAAAGCTTATTGCCGGAAGGCTCTTCTGACGCTGCTCGATGAGCTTAGACTGCTGGGTGTTCTGACGGTCAATGCGCTTAGCCTTCTCGTCCTCCTTCATCTTCTCGCGTGTCTTAAGTCCCTCAACCTCAACGCCTTTCAGCTGCATCTGGTACATGAACTCCTCAGCCATCAGCTCCTTCTTGAGCTGTGCCTCAACACGTGAGCGCTCAATTTCAAATGCCACCTCAGCTTGCTTGACCTGCATCTCTGCCTGCGACTCAAGCTGAATCTTCTGCGCTGCGGTCTGTGCTGCCATCTGCTGCGACTGCATGTTTAGCTGCGCCTGCATCTGCTGCTTCTGCATCTCTGCCATCTGCATCTGGTCGAAGTTCTTCTTGCGCTTCACCTTGAGCAGCTGGTTAGCCATCTTGATGTTCTTAATCTCGCGGATGTCGATGGCGTCCTCCAGGTTGATGTCGCCCTTAGACAACGCCATCTGGATGTTGGCCTCAAGCTGAGCACGCTCCTCCAGGTCTGGAGCAACGTCGATGAAGATACCAAAGTCGTGCAGGTACAGGTGCTTGATTTCGTCAAGCAGTCTTACGTTGTACTTGCCAATCTGCATGGCGAACTCGTCGCGGAAGTCAGCGTACTCAAGGATGTCAGACACGCGACAAGACAGCGCCTCGGCCAGCGTGCGAGTCAAGAACAGAACGCCGTCCAGGATGTGGCGGGTAGCCGTGTTTGAGTTAAGGGCAGCCAGCTTCTGAACACCAACGAGTGCATTGGGGTCTGGGTTAGATGCATCACGCGCTTCGTTGAGGCCGGTCACCGTGCGAAGCATGTCCATGTAGTGGTTGTAGTTCGCAATCAGCGCAGCCATCTTTGACTGTCCTGAGTTAGACGTAAGCTGCTGGATGGGCACGCGAGCGTTGTTGAACTCACCGTCACCGGTATAGCTGCGGCCTACCACACTACCAGTCTGGAAGTACAGACGCAGTGCGTCCTCTGGGTTGTATGCTGCGCCAGTTCCAAGGTCGACCTCGTTGAGGCCATCGGCATCGATGAATACACCATCGGGTACCACGCGGGCAATAACCTGCTGGAGCTTAAGGTGCGTAATCTGGATGAGGTCAGCGAACGGAACCATGCGGCGAACGAGCGACTCGATGTTCCCCTTGTACATGCGTGGAGCTACGGCAACGTAGTTCGGCATGGCGTTCTGAGACGATGACTTCGGGCGAACCATGTTCTCCATCATCTGCCACTTGAGCAGGATGTTGGTACCCATGACCATTACGCCCTCGTACCATACGTCGATTGTCTTCTCAATCTTCTCGAAGCCAGCCTCCTGCATCATCTCAACCGGCGGGTTGAACGTATCGTCCTTCTCGATTACACGAGTGCCTCCGGTCTCCGTGACCTTCTTCTTGTACACGAACTTCTTCGTGGTCTTGTAGTTGAAGTACATGACCGTGGCCGTGTCGCGGTAGAACATATCGTTCTCGTAGAACTGAGAAACGTTGTAGTAGCTGTACCAACTTTGTGAGTACTTCGATATCTCCTCGAGCTGCTCTCTCGTCAGTGACGGGTCAATCTTCAACAGCTCAGTAATAGGGATGGTCTTAATCTCGCCCCAGTAGAAACAGTCCTTGAAGTATGGGTCCTCGGTGTAGCTGTACACCACGTTGGCCGGGTCTACGTAAGATACCTGAACGCCAGAACCTGGCAGGAACTCGTGCTTTGCGATGCCAATACCAATCGTAGTGATGTCGTACTCAATGCGCTTGCGCGTGTCTTGGTAGTGGTTCTCAGCAAGAATGGTATTAATTGCTTCTTCTTCCGCAATTTCTATAGCGGGCTTGTACTTGAGCTGCATGTGAAGGTTCAACTCCTCATCGTCTTCCGGCAACTCGTTAGGATTCACAACAAACGGGTCGATGCCAAAGTTCTCCGACATCTTCGTCAGCACGTCCTTAGCAACCATGTCGCCCTCAATCATGTCCTGATACTGGTTGCGCTTCTCTGCCGACATGGCGTCCTGTGCGTAGGCACGAACGCTGAAGAGTCGGTCGTTCATCCCGTTGACCACGATGTCAACGAACTTAGGGATGATGGGTACTGGAGTCCAATCAAGATTCAGGTAACTGAGGTCGCCGTCGATGGCAAGCTCGTTCTTGTATTTAGCAACAGACTGCTCGCCTCTTGCGTACAGACGAAGCTTGTTGAAGTCACGCCACTGGTCGTAGTATCTGGACGTTCCGTCCTTCTTAAACCACTCGTATTGAATAGCTTGGCCAATCAGTAGGCCATATTCAGGCGTTGCTTTCTCAGCGTCAGACACGAACTGGCTGGGAAAGCTAGCCGCGAGTATGTTGATATCGACTTCTTTCATTTGTTTAGGAGCTCACTAGTAAAGCCCTTGTTGTTATATTTAGCAAATTTAATGCTTATTTTAGATTGCTTTTTCTCAGGCTGATACAAATGTTTTTGGTTAGCCATGATGGCCAATCCCGAGCTAATGGTGGCGTCAAACTTCGTTCGGTTGTTGATGTCGAACCGAGCCCAGTCCTCTAGCGTTCTATTGAACCACATCGCTCCAATCTCGTCAGCGTCCCTATACGTACCCTCCATGTCAAACCCTACGTACTTCTCTATGTATGACTCGATTGCGGTGGCGTGTGCTTGCTTAACTTCCTCGCTTGAGTTCGGTATGCCACCCAGCTCTTTCTCTGTCTTAGAGAGGTTCGCAGACGGCTTGTCCGGCCTGTTCAAACTGAACGCACGGTAGCCCCTGTTCTTGAAGTGGTACAGCAGGCGCGGCTTGTTGTTCTCCGCCAGCACCGGCATGCCATAGAATACGCACGCCATCAGCACGTCTTCGAAGAATATCTCCGCCGTCTGTGGACGAGCGACGTACTCGAGAAAGAACTCGTTGACTGGCGCGTCTTCCATGTGGAACTTCGTCATCCCATGTAGGGCGCCATTAGAGCCGCCGCCACCGACAACTCCAGAGATGTCGTATGGGTCGCAGCCAAACGAGCCCATGTGCTCATTACCTGGATAGAATAAACCATTTCTTTTTATTGCGTTATTTTGCAATCTTGCGGGCGGCAGCCAAGACACCTTAAACCTTCCGCGCTGGTCGGGAACCCACACAACCTTGCTGTCCTTGATGCCATCCTTCCAGTGGAACGAGCCCACCGTGATGAAGTGCTCCTTAATCATAGAGTCGTTGTAGTCAATCTGCTGGTATATCTTCGTCAGATTGAACAGCGCTGCCTTACTCTCGTCGCGGAACGCATGCGACTCAGTGCGCGGGAACTGGCGGTAGAATTCGTTGAGCGCATCCGGGTCAGATTTGAGTGACGCCACCTCGTTCTCCCAGTACTCAATAGCACCAATCTTAATGAGGTTGCCGTCAATACCAACGACTGGCTCCTCTGGCGTGTACAGCACTGGCATCCCGTACTTGTCGATGTACCCCTCGAAGTTCCATTCCATCGGGATGAACAGCGAGTACAGCCCGCTCTTTGTCTGTCCGTTAGCTCCACGCTTTGTCACGTCCGAGTCGTAGTACAGCTTCTTGAAGTTGTCTCCACCCTTGTCAAGCGCATTCGATGTAGAGCCCATCATGCACTTGCCGATAATCTTAGAACCCAAGCGTAAACACGTCTTGGTCACTCGCCAGTTGTTCAGGATGTTGTCTGGCTTTACCCACTTACCGCTCTCGTCGTGAATCAGGAGCTGCAGCTTCTCACCGTCATAGCTGTTGTCCGCCGTGTTCTTCCAGTCGATAGTGGTGTTAAGGCCATCCACGTCGTCCGTCTCGGTGTTGGACATGTTCTTCTTGGTAATCTTAGAGGCCGGCACACGGTAGGCAAGCTCGGTCTTTGGCTTATCCATACCATCCATAACCGGACGAAAGAAGAACGGTAGGTTGCTGTTGATGGGAACTACCTTGTCGGTGAACATCTTCTTGGCGTCAGCACCCGTCTTAGACAGGATGCCAATCCGTGCATCTTTTGCAACAGTTGCTACGTTGACCGACTCCGACGAGCCCATGAACGAGAATCCAGAGCGGCGAATCTTCAGGTAGCACATGCCAAACGCACGCGGGTCTGCCTTGACCGCCTCCCAGAATATGAAGAAGATACGGTTTGCCTCACGAAAGTCCGGCAAGCCCACGTCAATCTTTGTCCACTGCAGGTACATGTAGTGCGAGCCCGTGATGTAAGTCGGGATTCCTCCGTTCATGAACCAGAAGCCATCCTCTCGCCGGTCGAACTCGGTCTCGATGTAGTCTACCCACTTGTTCTTGAAGTCATTGGGCATCTCGTGCCACTGGAATATCGACTTAATCTTGGCCAGCTCCTTCGGGTACTCGAACGGCTCCCAGTACTGGCCCTCTACCTTACGGCTACGAGCGTGCACTTTCTCCGGCTCCTCTGGTAGCGCAACGAGTAGATTAGATATCTTGTATATCTCGCCAACGGTTCCGTCTTTGGATATGATGACCATGTCGTACTTGTCGTCATAGCCATACTTCCAAGACTTAGCCTTGTTCTTCGACTTGCGCACGTTCTCTGGAACGTACTCGTCGAGTATGTGGTAGATACTATTTTGCTCTTCGTTCTGCAAAGCCCTGCTTACTTGGTGCCTGTGGCTCCGCTGATGCGTTACCCTCAAGCGCGTTCTTCTCTGCCTCTATCCTCGACATTATATCAAACGCATCAAATATAGCAAGCTTCTTTGTGGCCGCCGCATTCTTAAGGCGGTCAGCTGCCAGCTCATTCTCGGGGTCGTCGTGAACAATAATGCTCTCTTCGGCCACCTTAATAAGCTCTTCAACAGCACGTTGGCCAGCACGTATGATTCTATGTTTGATTTCAGTCGAGTCCATTAAAGCAAGATACAAATGTTTTTGCTATTCATTCGGTACAGGCGCTCACCGTCAACGGTAAACTCATACTCTGTACCCGGTGTGTACACCACCTCATCACCAACTTTCAGGCCAGCCTCGACCATGTCGTCGGTGATGTACTTAATCGTACCAACCAGCGGCTCCTCTGAGCCAGGCTTGGTGATATAGTAGTTGTCCTTCTTTTCAGCCGGCTTGAGAAAGCAGTACTTCCCAGTAGAACGCCAGCCATCGCCATCGTTGTACATGAAGAACTGGTCGGGCTCAACGATGAAGAGGTCGTCACGCAAGAAGCTAAAGCTGCTTCGCTCACGACCCCTCATGTCGTTGTAGTACTTAAACACGTTGTGGTGTACCAATAACGTATCTCCTGGCTTAATGTCGCCAGTATATCTAGACGGAGTAGCCACCACCTCCGCAAAGCGGTTGGATACGGTGTGGTCCTCTTTGGATGAGCTGATAATGAATTCGATTCCGCCGTAGTCGCGCACGTTATCGTACCTGCGACCGCCCACCGGCTTAACAATAAAGTAGAATGGAGAACGCATCAGCTACCGCATGAGTCACATCCTTCGGGGTTGTCTATGCTACACGTCGGGGCAACGGGGGTCTCTTCCAGCTCATTGAGCCAGGTGGCGAATGAATCACTCATGGTTTTAGAAATTGATGTTGTACTCTACGGATATCGGCATATCAACGAACTCCTTCCAAAGAAAGATTTCGCTCTCCGCCTCTACCCACACAAGGAAGTTCCCCGTGTCTTTGTCCCTCTGAATGAGGTGAATCTTATATGCACCACCAAGGACCTCTTGGTCTACGATGTAGTGCATGGCGCCAGACTTATAGTCAGCACCAATGGAAATTTTTCTGATGTCCATTACGCAACTTGTACGCGTTGAATGAAGTAAATTATATCCCAGATACTTACGTTGGTTCCGTCTGGACGAACCTCAAATTGCGCTCCGTTTGCAACGAAGTCAGCATCAGCGTAGTACTGGTACACAAGGTGGATGTTGTGCTCTATGTTGTTCCCTTTTGGGAACGTGATGGTCTCGGCAATTCTATTGTACCCAGCCGGACCGCTCATCGATATATCAAGGTGTCCGTTGCTGGTGTTAGAAGCAGAAGCCTTGAATGTAACGGTGATGATGTACGTGTCGTTCTCGTTGATAGCCAGAATAGTAGACGTATCAGGTGAGTAGAACGACTCAACGCCATAGATGTCGCTGAATTTATTGCCATCATTGGGCAATGTCTGCGTGTTGCCGTCGGTAACAACAAGCTTAGATGCTGAGGTGTATTGGTCGTCGTCGTAGCGGTTCCATCCGGGAATGACCGGAGTCGGCAACGACACCCACTCTACTGAGCCAGCGCCACCCTGAGAGGCGAGCACCTGTCCGGCAGTGCCGATGGAGCCATCAGCCTCGATGGTTCCGGTGATGCTGAGCTGTGAGTTTACCGTGTAGTCATCAGCCTCCACCGCGTTGGCGGTGATGGCGTCAGCTGAGATGTCTCCAGTAG
>Ga0070749_10003708_pt1 | contig 10185 bp, 8 predicted proteins | sample VirMetDEL_Nov_18_FD_75180 | JGI IMG/M metagenome (GOLD analysis project Ga0070749, IMG submission 75180) | Aqueous microbial communities from the Delaware River and Bay under freshwater to marine salinity gradient to study organic matter... | ecosystem: Environmental > Aquatic > Marine > Coastal...
ATCTAACTGCTTCGTTTGAGTAAAATTAAGATCTAAAGTTGGCCGAACGGAAGGATAGAGATTTTTGATAGTCATTAGCTTGCGCCTCCAACGATGGTGCCGTCAATGTTTCCTATCCATACCAAAGCAGTGCCAGTGCTTCCAGACATGGTGATGCCGCTAGCCGAAGGCGCCCCCACTGGATTGCCCGCCGCCAAATTCACGCCAGCAAAGCCGCTTGTAGTAGTGGAAGCTTCAAAATAAACAGGCCGCGCAGTGGCATTTGTATTTCTCACATACACTTGCACTTCTTTGCCATTAGTCAAGTTTTGCACTTGCACCGTCACGCCAGTAGCAATGGAGGCAGTGTAATTGAAACGTTCGTATAAATCAGTGTCAATAATAATTGTTCCACTTGTAGCAGTGCTGCTTCCGCCGCGAACAAACGGATAGTTGAGAAAAGCTAGCTCTCCCAACATGCCAGCCAATGGCACTTCATTCGGCGCAGTGCCAATATCAACTTGCGTGACTACGGGATAGAAAACACCGCTGGCTACGCCACTTGCATTTTCGTAATATCCAGAAATCGTCGTGCGAGCAGAAGGAATGCCGCTAATAGTAGTTTCTGCGTAGCCAGAAAGGCCACTTGCGTAAGCTTTAATTTGAGTGCCTTTTGCAACAGTACCAGCAGTGATATTATCAAAACCAGTGATACCAAGAGAAGATGCGACAACGAAAAAGCCGCTAGCCGTTACCTTCTTATTGGGCGTAGAAGCGTCACTGACATCACGAATGACAAATTCATCATCAGGAGCAAGATTGCCGCCAATATCAGAAAGCTGCGAAATTTTCGTCATCGTCAATTAGGCGGTGAGAGGATTGCCATCTTCTAAGTCGATGGTCGCAAAATCTTCTAACTGAAGAAACTGCGTGCGCTCGGGGTCATATACGCCATCATAGCGCCAAGCGAAGTATTCTTCCACTGTTCTCAATTCTTTGTCCGACAGCACGCGATTGAAAAGAGCAATGGAATAAATGTCTCCATTCAGCGGGCCACTGTTGCCTGGAGCTGCACCGATCAGGAAAGTATTACCTCCTGTGTAAGTGAAGCCAGTTGCTTTATATCCTTGCCTCACGCCGTTCTTCCTGACTTCCAAACCATGCGATGCGCTTGCCCTCACTGCAAAAGTAAATGTGCCGTTATTTTCCATGCCTGTGGGAAAATTGGTTTGCACTGTCGTTGTGAACACGCCCAAATCACCACGCCTTGCTCCATCGTTCCATCGACATGCAGAATTATTGAGCGTGCTAAAGATGTTGTAATTACTGTCAAGCACTCTTGCCTTGATTACCACTGTTGCGGCACTTGGGAAAAACGCCCCCAGATTACCCATGGAAAGGCTGTCATTACTTCCATCAAAACGAATGGCGGGCTTGCCGTTCATCACGTTGGTGGCGTATGCAGGGCGGTTTGCCGTGGTCGTCTGAGAAGCGACGGGACCATTACCTACGCCCTTCCATTCCTGAACGTTTCCAGAGCCATCCAACGTAACTGGACTGTATTCCGCATCAAACCATGCCACGCAGCCTTCCACGGCGGTTGGCGGAGGAAGAAACAATGGAATACGGCGAGCCGTCCATGAGGGCTGCTCTTGAACTGTTGCGAAATTCTTGTAACGTTCAAACAAGCTGCTCCATTGCAGCGTTGTACCTGTGTAGTTAATCCCGCTAGTTGTAATAGTCGCTGCCGTTACTGGGCCAAGCTTATATTCGCCGCCAGTAGCAAAATCGCCACTTGCAGTGGGAGAAAAATAAGACGATGTGGAAGGGCCAATAATCAGCCCGGCTTGTATTGTGTAGGGACGATCATTGTTGATGATGTCAGCAAAAATAGAGCCAGTGAATGTATCACCATTCTTGCTGGCTTTCGTAACCATCGCTGCCAGTTGACTACTGGCAAGCCCGCTTAGCGTGGCGATTTGACTCTCTAAACTGCTTCTAAGTCCAATGATGGCTTGATAATCACTTTGCGTGACGCCAGCAGCGCTTGTTCCAACAAGCAATGGAAGATCACGGCGATCAATTCCTAAATTGTCCCAGCAGGCGTTTCTATCTTCTACTTCCAGCAGGTTATTGCTAGCCCTAAAGCCATATTGTTGTGCCATTAGTTCTGTCCTGCCTTCATATACAATACAAAATCTTCAGTCTCAAAAGGCACGGCAAGCTCAGGAGATGCAAGCGTGCCGGCTATCATGGGCTCTGTGATGCGCCAGTTTGCTTGCGGCCTTAGCTCGCTAAATAGAAGAGATGTGGTGGCAGTGGAGCCAGAGAATGGAGAAGATGCAATGGAAAGAGCGTTCGTTCCATTGATTTGAGCCGAGATGCCGCTCAGCGTTAGGCCGGAAGAGAAGAAATAGTTGCCACTGCTAACAGGAGCAGTTTTAAGAAGGGCATTGTCTCTTAGAAACGTACCAGAAGACGTGGCCACAGAAGCGCTTGTGATGCGAGGCTGCGCAGCGCTTGTTAGGCCTTTGGTGAAGATAAAGTCGCGAGTGGACGTATTGCGTACGCCTTCAAGAGCAAGTATGTCAGCTCCTTTTACAACAACGTCACCGGTTGTAACGCCAGAAATTGTATATTCAATTCCATTGCCGAGATTGCTCCAAGCTCTTTCTCTGTCAACAACGTCACTTAAATTGTCTGCAGCAACAAGCCCAGGAAAGGTCATTATTGCTCCTCCCAGTTAAGCATGGCACTGGCAATGCCACTTCCAACTCTGGCAGTTGCCATAACGAACAAAGCTCCAGTGTTGAACGCGCTACCAGGCGGTCCCGTAATAAACATTTTATCAGGGCCAAATACATTGCTGAGATCGTAAGTTTTTGTTTCATCGGCGCCAATAAAATACGTCGCCACGCGATTAGAAGTGGGCATCACTTTTGTTCCTTGGCGATCAACAATAACAGCAGACAATGGATCGGCTAGTGCATCTTCAAACTTATGAGCAACGTAATCGGTGCCACCAGCGGCAGTGCTGCTCTCACTTATTCCACTAACGACAAACGTAGCAATTGCTTTTGTCGCCCCGCTCCCAACGGTGCTGATATTGCTGGTTTCAAAAATGGTCACATCGCTAACATTTGCCCCGTCCATCAGTTCGGCAACAACAGCAATTGGCCATGGACTGCCAGAAACAGTCACTGAATTACCGCCGGCCGAAACAATGGAGGTAACGCCTGTAGCAACAGTAAAAGCAGTGTTTTCGTTGCATCCCAATGCAGAAGGATAGCGGGATTCTCCATTTGGCTGTCCATTCACTCCAAAAGCAAGTCTTGGGTAGGAACTTGCGAACCATGCCACTTCCTGTGTGCCATCGTACGTACCACTCGCCTGAGGCCAAAGCCCCAGCCTCCAATAGCCAGCATTGTCTCGCCTTAGTACATTGCCATTCACAATGCCGCTAGGGATCATCACGTCACCCACTGCCCAAGCATCTAGCCGCGACAGCGAAACAGAGGAAAGGGACGATGGAAGGGGACGGTCGGTTGTAATTGACGTGAGGCCAGAGCCAACAGCAGTGACATGTGTCATATAAACGCCAGTGCCGTTCACTTTCACTCGTCGCCCAGAAAGATAAGTGGTGCTGTCGCTGAGTTCTGCAGTGATATCGGGAAATTGCTGTCCCGATGGAAGGACAAAAGTGTTAGTGCCTACGACGCTGCCAGAGTAGACGGCGCTTGTCCCGCGTGAAATGGACGTACCTTCGCCATAGCCATATTGCACGCCAGCACAGCTATTGTCCCTAAATACAAGATCAAGACGAGCCGGAACAGAAGAATAAGCAGAAAGCGTTACGGGATAAACTGCTTTTTGGTTGCTGACGCCGTTAATCGTCCCTTTGATGTTTAGGCCGATCAAGCTTCTGCTATTGCTATCAATTGCTTTTGGCTGCTCAAGATTGGCCGAGCCTAAAATTACAGTGCCTTTGTCTCCACCATCAATGTAAACACTGCTGCCATAAAGATAGATGAAAGTAGGCTTGGTAGATCCGGCAACGCTGCGAGAAGAGACAAACATGCGCAAGTAAGCGCTACGCAAGCTTGGCTTTGTATTTAAGTTTTCAGCGACAATGTAATGCAGCTCCACCCACCGCGCCTCTCCATAGCCATCTGGCACATACGCCATAAACTTGGCTCCCACTGCGCCATACCAGCTAAATTCAATCTTGAACATTGTCACGCGAGACAAATCTAGGCTCCAGCCAGTTAATCCTGCGTTAGCAAAAAGCCCGTTCCCGCTCCACTCTTCCCTAGGAATCTTGAGAGTGGGCAAGCCTGGAGAAGTGCGAACAATATAAAGATCTGTGCCACGCTCTAGTTGAAAATAATATCCATCTCCATAGTCATTTGTACATCCCCATTGAATGACTTCCCCGTCAGTACCAGTCTCCGTAGACATGCGCACGCCCATGGTGAAACCAGTGACACGACCCGGCTGATAACGGAACGCTCTCTTGCTTGTCCAACTAGCGCTCATCACGCCATTTGTATAGCCTCCAGGGAATCGCCCGGAGTTGTCATCAAACAAATAAGTGAAACTTTCTGGGGGCGGATAGGAATAGGCTCTGATGGCACTTTCACTCGCAATGTGCCCCAAGTAGTTGCCATGAGCAATCCCATTGCTATCAAGCTGGTTTGTCCATTCCGCCGGATCGTAAGAATACGTATAACTCGCGCTTGAAGCCCATTCTTTTGTGTTAACGCCGTAAATGTTTACAGTATCAAACAAATTGAGCGCCACTTCGGAGCGAGGTATGCCAAGCAAGCTTGTATCTACTTCGCTTTGTTGCCCGTTGATAATGTCTACAACAACGGGATCGCCATCTTCGTTCGTGACGACAACAGGCGTTGTATTGCCTCTTGCTGCCAACACGACGGTTTCTTCCGTAACGCCAGTAAGCTGCTCCTGCGTATCGCCATCAACAAGCAACTGACCAGTAAAGAAATCAATTAGATCGCTATCTTCTTCAACGCTACCGGCGGGAGATGCGTCGTCTGGTAGTTGATAATAATTCTCAAGACCATCCTTGTACGAGCTTGTCATTAGCCCGCCTCCTTATACTTGCTCTTCCCAGGTTAGAGAAGCGCTCATGTTGACAGTGCCGCTTGCCGCCACTGCGTAAACAAACAAAGTGTCTCCAGAAGCTGCAGTCAATGGATAGGAAAGATAGTCTTTGTTGTAGCCAAAATAAGGAGCCAGATCAATGTCAACGCCACCGGCTCCAACGAAGAAAGTGGCCACTGTCGTGCCGCCACTGACAGTATTAACGCCAGTGCTAGTGCTGTATTCAATGGGACTGAGTGTGTTTGCAGACGTATAAGAGGGCGTTGCAGAGACGCTTGTCGGATTCTTGATTAGCTTGACAGTTGCCCTGCCGTCAGTGCCAACGCCTAGTCGCGTCGGATACACTTGCATGCGATTGCGGATGGAATTGATGGTATTCTTGGTGCGCAGGGCAATTAGATTGGCGCCACTAGCCGTCACTGCCCTGTCTGCACTGTTGCTTTGTGACCTTGCAACAATAGTTCCTTTGTCACCGCCGTCAATGTAATAAGAGGCGCCATATTTGTAAACGGCATTCTCATTACCGCTGCTGCTCTTTTGAGCAAGGTACGAAATAGGAAGCGTAGGGTTGGCGAGGCTTGGGCTCGTCAGTTGGTTCGATGCACGAATATGGTGCATCCTCACCCATCGTGCTTCACCAGCAGTAGTCGCATCAGGAACATAAGCAAGAAAATGGCCGCCAACGGCGCCATACCAGCTATATTCCATCTTGAACATCGTCACTTTTGAAAAGTCGATGTCCCAAACGCTTTGTGCAGTAAGGATGTTGTCGTTTGCGTCTACAACTGCCGTGCCATTTCCATAGGAAACACTAGGAGCACTGCTGGTTCCGCCAATGCTGACGGTAAAACTGTTTTTGCCTGGCGTACGGTCTGCATAGTAACGAGTGCGATTTCCGCCGTCAAGACGATCATGGCTAAAGTATTTACGCGGCACGCGATATTCATACGTGTAGCGATAGTCGTTAGGGACGGTCAAGAAGCTCGCAGCGACAGAGGCAGTGCCGTCGCTTGAGGCGTTACCGCCGATATTGTTGCCAGCCCCTCGCAGACTTAGATCAAACAACGCGGCGTGGATATAGGTGAGACCCGCACGAACGATCACCAAATCAGTGCCTGCTGTGCCGCGATCACCATCCGCCACGTTAGGCGTACGAATGCCTGTTTCGTTGCTTTCAAAGGCGCTGCTCCGCCTTACGCAATAAAGATTGGTTTCTTTGTCCCCAATGGAAGTCTGGCCGCCTCCTTGCACTTCAATGTAATAACCGTCTTTCTTGTCAAACGCACCAAACTTCTTGATGTCGCCATCGTCAGTGGTGGTGTTCATGCGCACGCCGAACGTGGCAGCGCTCACCCGGCCTGGCTGATAGCGGAAGAATCGCTTGCTGCTCAGGATTTCGTAGGCATTGGTTTGAGCCGTGCCAAGAGCAATCTTGGCCGCGCTTTCAGAAGCAATGTGGGTGACCGTACCAGCGCCTTCGCTTTGCCATTCGCTAGGACTTACGTCATACGTGGTCACGTCAGCAAAGATGCCAAGAGCCACTTCAGCACGAGGAATGCCCAGCAAGCTCAAGCTCACTTCACTGATCTGCTGGTTTTCCACCCTTACGGGCACAGCGTCTTGATCGCTAGCAATAACGACAGGCAGACTGTCTTCAGCGAGCTGTGGACCAGGAGGAATAGGAGCCGTCCTTCCTACCGTGACAACGGCTACGCCTTCTTTCAGTTCGTCTGCCATGGATCAAGAAAAACAATTGGAAAGCGTGGTGCTTACGACAACAGCACCAGTCACTACTGTGTCTTGCTTTAGTCTATAAACACTGCCGCCAATTGCGGCGTCTGTAGTCCCAGACAACGAAGGAATAGTGAAAGAATAAGGCGGAGCGTAAGAAATATTGGTGAGGCCGCTGTAGATGGTAGACGAGCTTCCGTCGTAGTTAATTGAAGACTGAGTGGTGCCACTAAATACAACGCGCTCAGAAGATCCAAGCGTATGATTTGTCTGCGAAATAAACGCCCCTGCCGTAACGCTCACGAGATCCGCAAGACGCTCTTCTCTTTCAATGCGTACGTCCCAAGATAAAAATGGCCTCGTTCCTGAAACGTAAGCAGTGGGGAAAAATACATTCTCCATCGACGTTGCCTGCGCCGCGTCCCACAGTGACGCCGTTTGAGCAGACGAAAGCCACAAGCGAATGCGACCAGCACTAAGCGGCTCCTGCTCCTCTACGTTCAAGCTCAACACTTGTTCCAGTGTGCCAGAAGCAGTGTTCTTCCAAACAGAAGCACAAACTACTACTTCGCTCAAATTAAAAGGCACGCCATCTTCGTCTTGCAAAAGCAAGCTGAAGCCATCAAAATAATCCCGACGCAAAAGATGAAGGTCAATGCGGGGAGCGATGGTAGTGGCAAGAAAAGCGCTGCTCATGCTGGCACTTCGCGATAGGAAGCAAACACTGTGTAAGTTGTAGTGCCACTAAGCACTGCGTTAATCTTTTCCCCAGAGGCGCTTTCAAACAGTCCCAAGTTGTTAGAAATGGAGATATTGCCGTTAGCTCCAATGTGAAAAGGAGGAGTTTTATCCGTCGAGGCTCCGCTTTGGAATTTAACAGTGCATCCCGAAGCCGCTGTGACAACCAAGCTCATAACGCGCAGCTTGGTGCTTGCCACTGCAGCAATAACATCCGCACTGCTAGAAGACGAAATGAATGCGCTCTTCAAATTACTGGTAAAGGCATCATTTTGCACCACGTATGGATCGGCGTTGGTGCCAGCGCCGGTGGCCTTTACGTAGGCAGCATTGCCGATGGCGTCAAGTCCGTAAAGATTGGCCATATCAAAGAATCAGGAAAAGAAAGCGTTGATTAGGAACAACTGTACCATCAGAAAAGCGCACATCTTGACTGGCGGTAAAGTCAAAGACCAACGGACTTGCTAGCACAACCGTGCTATAAGCATACGGAGAGCGCCTGCCATTGATGCCAATGGTAGCAATTCTAATTCTATACGATCCATTAGTGGTGTAAACGTCAGAGGGAAAACGAATGTAGCTTGTGCTTGTCGTGCCAATTCTTTTCCATTGATTATCTAGCACGTCCAAGTAATCCACTTCAAACGACGCAATGAAAGGATTGTTTTGCGGCGCATTCCAGCAAATGGCGGGATTGATTGCGTTAAGAACAGAATATGCCGAATACTGCGGATAGTCCCAGCGAGCTTCGTTGTAAGACATTAGGGCACCTCCAGAACAATGCCATCGCCCGTGATTGCCGGAACGACAGAAGGACCACCAATGGACGTGCGAATTTGTCCAAGTTCAGTGCTTTGATCTGCTAGATCAAACTTGGTCTCGTCATACAGAGCGCCAAGTATGGTCACAATCCCCTCGTCTTCCGTCACAGACACCACTCTAAATTTCCTAATGCCATCGCCATCCTCCTGCAGCACCCATGGAGCGCCAGCAATAGGAGCAGAAGGCAATGGAGAGGCCAATGCAAGTGTGCTGGTCTCTCCTGGCGCATTGGTCACGGTGCGTGTTTCCACTGCGCCATTTGACAGCATTACAGACGTTTGATACGTGCTTCCAGAAGCGATGGTAAATGGAGCATCAATGGTGAGCCCTGAAACAGTTGCTTCGATAACTCTTCCCCCATAGCGCTTGCCTCCTTTGGCGGGATCCGCAATGCCAATCACTTCTCCTGGCAGGACAAAGAATCCTTCAGTGGCAGTTTTGAACGTAACAATTTCAGTTTCAAGCTGATCACTCAACAGAGTCCAGCGACCAATACGCTGAGCCTGCCCTTGAGAAGTGGTGCCAAACGCCCTGATTTCCACTTCTTGGTAGCCATAGCGCTCTAGTCCTTCACGGTCCTCCACGTATTCAGTTTTTGCCTTGTATTGATCACTTGGATCGTTCCATGAAACAAGCGCCACTGTCTTACGAGCCTTACGCGCTGTGCCTTCGTAAGTGAATGGAGACTGAGTGACGTTGCCGCTGTCGTCAGTCTCTTGAATGACGTTGGCGGGCGAAAAAATCTTGCTAACAGTCTTTGGTTTGTCCTGAATCGCAACAATAGTTCCCTCCGCGAAATACAACATTCCACGAAACACTGCTGCCATGGAATTCAAAACATCGTACGCCTGTCCTCTGTCTGTGATGTAAGCATTGAACGTGAGACGAGGCTCTAGCCCTCCTTTCCCATCTGGCACCAGTTCGTCGCAGTATTGAGCGATGGGATAGAGGGAGTATTTATCCACTTGGCTTTCGGGGATAAACTGTCCTGCCCCATATCTTGTATTGGTCAACAAGTCATAAAACACCCACGCTGGATTGTTGCTCCATTCAGTCTTGAACGTGCCGTCCCAAATCCCAGAATAAGCGCGAGTGATTGGATTGTAATTGGATGGCACTTTAATCTTCACGCCAAGCATGTCCGCAGCAATTTGCGGGACGGAAGTGAAATTCTCAGCGCCAATCTTGATGCCAACTAGAGCCGTGTTTGGGTAGCGAAATGACTGAGAATTGATTCCAACAATCGCCTTGAAATAAAGATCGTCCGTCACCCTCGTAGTGGTCGAGTCAGGCGTAAGCCGCGTGAGGCTCACCACCCATGGCCCGCTGCCCTGAAGGGCATATTCGTATTCAAAGTCAACAGGCCCCCTGCTTTTGCCTTGAATTGTCTTGTTCTCATTTACAAATGTGCTTCCGCCAGTTGGCCTAATCTGCACATTGAATTGCACGCTGCCTCCTTTTACGTCTCCGGTTTCTTCGTCAATCTGAAATAGTGCTCCAATACCCACACGAATTCTGAGCTTAGTGAGCAGGCTATTTGTAGTGGTGCGAACGACGGTGCCTCCTGCACTTGTAAGCTTCACTCCAACCGACTGCTCCACTCTTACGTCGTCAAAACCTGGCATTGGGTCTTGATTTTGAGTGCCAGTTCTGTAGTCAACAACAATGGAATCCACTTGCCCAGTGGCGCTTGTCCTGTTGAGCGATGGAATGGAGGCGGCGATTTCTGGAACAAACCCTCCTTTGCCATTGGCTGCTGCAGAACTTCCAGTGAAGAATGAACTCACGCCA
>Ga0070749_10003710_pt1 | contig 10184 bp, 7 predicted proteins | sample VirMetDEL_Nov_18_FD_75180 | JGI IMG/M metagenome (GOLD analysis project Ga0070749, IMG submission 75180) | Aqueous microbial communities from the Delaware River and Bay under freshwater to marine salinity gradient to study organic matter... | ecosystem: Environmental > Aquatic > Marine > Coastal...
CGCGTCAAATCGTTCCAGAAACTAAATCCGCACCCGCCGCTAAACCTGAACCGCAGGTGTCGATGACTCCTGCACAAGCTCAACGGTTGAGTGAAATCAAGCAGCGGGCAGGCTGGATTCCACCCGACTATCAGGTGCAACTCGCGAAAAGTAATGCAACCGATCAGGCTGTTGATGCTGTAGCCAACATGAAAGCAAAACAGATCATCGACGATCAGGCATCTGAGGAAGAAGGTGGCTGGTGGCGACGTAACGTGTACGACCGTTTGAAGGCTGGCACCCGTTGGGGGTTTGCTGGTTTGAACTTTGTTCCAGAGTTCGTGCAGGGCGGTTTGGCACAGATCGTTGATGAGGACAACAGCACCGATGGGTGGTTCATTTCGACGACGCTTGGCTCAATGATCGAGAACCCTGAGTTGCAGGGTGAAGGGTTTTTTGCTGACGAGAAACTGATGGAGAAGCAGGCTGAACGTGCTCGCCGTTATCGCGGTACGGTGAACGGGTCGGCGTGGACTGTTGGGCGTGGCGCAGCAAACGTGGTGTTCAAACCGAACTCAAAACCGTACAACATTATGTCCGGCATTTTGGATGCTTTGGTGATGGTGAAAACGGATCCGACTGGCCCTGTCACTAAAGGTTTGAAGTATGTCACTAAAGGTAAGAACACTGTTCCGTTGTTTGCTGATGAGGCGACTCGTGCGTTGCGTGAAGCACTCGAATCACAGGCTGGTGTTACTCGTGGTTTAGCGGAATCAACTCTTGATGGAACAAAGTTTGATGCGTTTACTCGTACGAACGGTCGCATGGTTCGTCTTGTTGATCGTCTAACAGAAATCAAGAACCCTGTTCGTATCGCAGAAATCTTTGATTACAACCTGCCGAACGAGATGATTACTGCGCTCGCTGACGCAAGTGATCCTGATGTTGTTCGAGCGGTATTGGGTGCTGGTTGGACGGTGCGTGGCGGTACCGCACTTCCGCAAGATATTCGTCTGATTCAAGGGAATTGGTTGGTTTCTGGTATCGGGGATTTTATTGTTGAACGCGCCCCGTTCATTGACGGTATCCGCAAGTCCCGTTTCTTCACTTCTATGGGTGACGCAAAGATTGTTACTCACGGAACACAGGAAGATAACCGTAACGCAGTCAAATCCATCGTGTCCTACCTGCGCACAGCTGGTGTTGATAACGACACCGTTGACGGTATTGCGAACCTTGCGTTCCGTTCGTTCACCCCTAGTGCTTCAGATGTTGCCCGTAAGCAGACTATGGATGCGTTCTATCAAACGCTGAAGTCGGTTATGCGGGTCGATGGGATACCAGAACAATCGATTGACGAACTGTTCAATGTCGGTCGCCGCCGCATGGATCAGATGCGCCGATACTTGCAGGATCGTCTTGGTATGCCGTTCGACAACGGATACAAGTCGTATCTGTTGAACAAGGACCGTGAGTTCTTGCCTGTTGAAGATATTGAGCGAATCATCAAAGAACTTGGTTTGGAGAAGGGTGGCAAGTCTGCGATCACGTCACCAACCGAACTGGTTGAGTTACTGGATAGAGCAATCGTTTTGCCTGACTTGCGTGAGGTTCGCCGATTCACACGTAGCAAACTGTTCCGTGACGTTATCGGTGAACGCATGGGCAAGCTCCCTATTACCGCTAAACGGCAGACCCGCATGGTTGAGGTCATCACCGATGAGAAACGGTTTGATGAAGTTACTCGTCAAATCAACGACCTTTTGGAATTGCCGGCCCCTGTTGATGCCGACTATGTGAAGTTGGAAGAACTACAGAAAGAACTTGCTTCTTTGAAGGCGATGGAGCCACGCAAGATCATCACCCCAGATCAACGCTTCGGTCTTATGGCTATTGACTATGTGCAGAACCAGTTGTGGAAGCCTCTTACGTTGGCTACTGGCGGTTATGTGGTGCGCAACTCGTTGGATGCTCAGGTTCGTATGGCGTTTAGTGAACTGCCTTCACTGTTCACTCACCCGTTCGAGTACATCAACTTGGTGTTGGGTTCATCGAAGAAGATGACGTTGCGGATGGAGAACTTGGCGAAGGTTCGCAGGGCCGCCAAACCTGGTGAGGTTTTGCCTGAGGGTGTGTTGACGTTGGATGATTTGCGTGAGGATGTACGTGAGGCATTGACTTTCGGTTTGCGTCAGCAGGGTCTTGGTGCCTCTGATATTGACAGTCATTTGATTGCGACTGGTTCGTTTGACAACGTGAATCGTGGTATGTCGAATGGTTTGGCGTTGCATACGGATGCTGTTGTGCAGAACGGTCGCCGTACTCAGGGTGATCCGTTGCGGAAACTTGCTACTCAAACGTTTGTTGAGATGGGTGGCGTAAATAAAACCTCTATCGATATTGCCGCCAACCGTGTAGCGAACGTGATCGTGAAGAACCCTGCTATTCGCAGGCAGGTTGACGATTTGCACAAGTTCGGGTTTGAGATTACGGCAACCGAGACAGGTCGCAAGGTGCGTACACCATCCATTGATCTGACGGTTTTGCCGGAAGACGAACAAATCGCCGCATACCGTCAGTACGCATACCGCATCGTGGTTGGTAACTCACAGATTTTGACTGGTGCTATCCCTGAAGCGGAGTTCATGTATGCGTTTGGATACGTTCCAAAAACCGCTGGAGGGAAGATGGCTGGCGCGTTCGAGCAGGCTGTTGACGAGTTGACGGTGTTGGAGCGACCGCAAGCTGGGTTTGTGGGTGCAACGGTTCAGATGGCGGACGATCAGATTGGTGTTGTAACGCGGGTATCTGATTTGTCTGGTGAGTTTGTGGTTGATCCTTTTGATGGTTCAGTGGTGGAGTTGAAGGGTCTTGTGGCAACGGTTCAGCCAGTGTTTCCTGATAAGGCGTTTGATGCAACGTATGGTTCGCGTGAGGCTCGGAAGTTGATTGAGTTGATGCCTGTGTCGGATGATGCGGCTCGACCTGGTTTGCCGATGGTGTTGAAGCGTGAGTTGTTGATGCGTGATGAGCGTTTCCCAGGTCGTTGGGACAATCTTCTTGACGGTATGAATGTTGGTACGGATTGGTTTTTCAATCGTTTGGTCGGTTACACATCACGCAAGTTGGAGCGTTCGCCTGTGTTCCGTGAATACTATTACCGTCAGGTGACTGATCTTGCTGGTCGGTTGAAGCCTGAGGATGCTAAGCGTTTCTTGGATGATGCGACCGCTAAAGCAAAGAAGGCTGGTGTGAGCATCCAAGACTATGTTGGCGATAAGCAGATGGTAAGCGTTCTGCGCAGATCAGCAGAAACAGCTGGCGACATCAGTTTGGAAGAATTGGATGATTACGCCAAGTTCGTGGCATTGACCCGCACCAAAGAACTTTTGTATGACGCATCAAACCGCAGCAACCTCGAAGACGTACTCCGTGTCATCATGCCGTTTGCTCCAGCGTGGCGTGAAATCACAACAACGTATCTTGGAAAATTCTTGCCGGCCAACCCGATTGGGACTGCACGATCATTCCAGCGTATCTATACAGGTTTGCAGGGTGCTGACCCAGATAATGATGGGCGCGGATTCTTCTATCAGGATCCGAACACGAATCAGATGATGTTTACTTTCCCTGCGTCTGGCACACTGGCAAAGGTTCTTACTGGTTTGGATGCCCCGTTGGAGGCACCAGTGAAGCGTCTGTCGCAAGGTATTCAGGCGTTCCCGTCGCTCGGCCCGATGGCTCAGGTGGCAGCTTCGAAGATTCTTCCGCACCTACCTGAAGCAGATTTCTTTACTGGCTTGTTGTTGCCGTACGGTTTGAAGGGTCCGACGACAGCGTTCAACCCGACACCACAGTGGTTGCAGAAAGCAACACAGGTTTTCACCGCACCAACAGGACAACTGGAAACCCAATACGCCAACACGTATATCGAAACACTGCGAGCGCTTTCAGCGTCCGGTGACTATGACCTTTCATCAAAAGATGAAATCACCCAGTTGGAATCGGACGCAAAGTTCAAGGCCCGTATCTTGATGGGTTTCCGTGCCCTCTCACAGTTCATGGGTCCAACCGCGGGTGCCACAGAGTTCAAGATTCCGACCGAGCAGGGCGACAGGTTCGTGAGCGAACTTATCAAAGAGTTTTACGATATGCAGGCCAACCCTGACATCGGCTACGAGAAAGCCGTCCCAGAGTTCCTGCGTATCTACGGTGACGAAGCAGCACTCTATGTGGCATCGAAAACACGCTCAGTGGCGGAAGGTTTAGAGGCAACAAAAGAGTTTCAGGATTGGGCTGACGCTAACGCTGGGCTGGTAAAGGATTATGCGTCGGTTGCTAACTATCTGGCTCCTGCTGGATCGGACTTCAATTTCGCTGTGTGGAATCTTCAGTTGCAGCGCGGTGAACGTGTCCGGTTGACGGATCGTGAAGTGGTCAAGTTGGCTCAGCAACGTATCGGTTCAGCGAAGTATCGTGATGCTCGCCGCCAAGTTGGACCGTACCCGTCTGATGCTGCTCGTGACGCTTTGAAACGGTACCGTGAGTTCCTGCACGGTAAGTATCCTGGGTTTCCTGCGGTGGCAGAGTTCGAGGTTGGGTCGTTCTACAACGACATTCTTTCGTTGAAGGATCTTGTGGATGATCCTCGGTCGGCGGGGAATGATACGGCTGTTGCGATTCGTGAGTATTTGATTGCTCGTGAGCGGGCTATCGCGGTGTCTGGTGTGTCGGAGCAGGGTTTCAAAACTGCTAAGTCTGCTGCTCGTGCTCGTGCCGGTTTGGAGAGTATCGGTATCTCGTTGGCAGAGAAGTATCCTGGGTTTTCCCGTATTTTTGATCGTCTATTAGCATCTGAGGTTGAATAACTATGAGTGACACGTCAACAGACCCAGCACAGGTGGCAGACGAGGGCACCGACTGGTCGGCGTTCTTCGGTGGCGGCCAAACCGATCTTGGTGCCGATTTCCCGTATCAGAACCGTGTGGTTCGTGGTTTCGGCCCGAATATTCTGCCTGAGCAAGAAACAACGATTCGTCAAAAGTTGAAGTATTACGGGATGCCTGGTGGCAAAAAGAGTGCTTCCGTGTATCAAGGTGAGTTCCTGGTTGACGGTCAAGGGCTGATTACTCGCGCACCATACGATGTTCAGGCTGATTCATACAACGAGCTGTATGCGATGAGTGACACCAAACGGCAAACGATTCTGAACCTGTTGTATTCGCGTGGCTTCTACGGCACGTCTAAGCCTTCCGCTACTGGCACGTTGAGCAAGGATCGTTCTGCGTTCAAAGAGTTTTTGCAGTACGCAAACTCGAAGGGTCGCACCTGGGATGTGGTGTTGGCGAATGTGGTTGCTGATCCGAATCGTGTGACGATTGGTGGCGGTGCTGGTTATCGGACTACACCGAAAGAGGATTTGACGGAGTATCTGCGTAAAGCGTCGTTGGAGCGTTTGGGGCGTACGATGACGAAAGCGGACATTGATCGTGCTGTTGCGGCGATTCAGTCGCAGGAAGCGTCGAAGGGTCCGCAGGCTCCTGCTACTTCGGTGATGGCTGAGCAGCAGGTTGTACAGTTGAATCCGGATCAGGATAAGGCTGTGAGGTTTCGTCGGGGTGTTGACTTGTTTATGGGACTTCTAGGACAGTAATGGCCGCAAAGAAGAAGGCGAAGGTCAATACCACCGTTGATGCGTGGATCGAGCAGTTCCGAAAGGACTATCCTGCGTATTCGGACTGGACCACACAATCCGTTATCGACTATTTCGGTCAGGACGTTATCGATGTGTTGATGAAGACCGTTGATCCGAACGTGGAGTATTCGGATGAGGAACTTCTCACACTGTTCAAACAGACCCGCTATTACAATCAGACGACTGGTAAACAGCAGGAGTTTGATAAGGCTCGCCCAGCGGTGCAGGCGGATTTGTTGTCTAATGCTCGACGCGCAATCATTTCTGAGTATGCAGATTTGAATTTGGCTGAGTCTGATCTTGTTGATTTGTCGCGTCAGGTTGCCCGTTCAGGGTTGACTGGTTCAGGGTTGAAGCAGGCGGTGTATCAGTATGCGTTTAGGCGACCGTCTGCCGCACCAGGACTGACTGCCCCTGAGACTGCGAAGAACGCTTTGCAGGGTGCTGACGCTGACGAGATCCGTAACTCGCTTCGAGCATACGGTTACAAGGTTTCTGATGCCGAGTTGCAGGCTGCGTTGACTGGCGGGATGTTCAACGGTGTCGCGGTGTCTAAGGATCAGTTGTTGCAGAAGGCGCAACGTATCGCCAAAGTTCAGTATGGTGCGTTGGCTGACGCGATTGATGCCGGCGCATCAGTTGATGACGTGTTTTACAACTATAAGCAGTATGCGGCTCAGACGCTTGGTTTGGATCCGTCGCAGGTTGACTATATGCGTGACCCGAAGTGGGCTGAGGCTTTCGGTACGAAGGAGACTGGCCCGTTGTCGTTGTCTGAGTGGGTGACGAAGTTGAAGTCGGATTCTCGTTTCGGTTGGCAGTATACGGCTGATGCGAATAAGCAGGCTGAGGATGTGGCGATGTCTATTGCTCGTGCGTTCGGGAAGGTGCAGTAATGAGTGACGTGTTTGATGCTGGGATGAGGGCTGAGCAGGCTCGTGCCCAGGAGGAAGCAGCGGCTCAGCAAGCGAACTTTGAACGGTTCTACGATTTTCGTAACACGCTTGTCACCCCATCTGTGCCTTCACCGGAAACGCAGCAGACTGAAACAGCGGCAACACAGACTCAGTTGGAAACCGAAGCAGCGTTAGAGGCTGCGCAAATTGAGCGCACCAATCGTCAGCGTGACGCTCGAACAGTTATTGCTCAGATGCTTCAAACCTACGGTTTGGGTGATCTGGCTGACTATACGTACCGTGAAATTATTGCGCAGGACATCACGAATCCTGATGTAATTATGTTCCGTTTGCGTGAACAGCCCGCATATCAGCGTCGATTCTCTGCGAACGCTGCCCGTGCCCGCAAGGGTCTGGCCGAGTTGGATCCTGCGTCGTATATCGCGTTGGAGAACCAGTATCGGGAAACGCTTCGAGCGAACGGTATGCCAGCCAACTTCTACGACCAAACCGATGACTTCACCGCTTTGCTTGAAGGCGATGTTTCGCCATCTGAACTGAATGAGCGTGTCCAGTCTGGGTATCGTGCGGTCGCTGACGCAGACCCAGAAGTGAAGCGCCAAATGCAACAGCTTTATGGGGTGAGCGAGTCTGAGTTGGCTGCCTACTTCCTCGATCCTGAACGTGCCGCACCGCTCCTGACTCGTCAGGCTCGTGCCGCTCAGATCGCTGCCCGTGGAGCCGAGCAGGGTGGCATCCAGTTGACTGGTGCGTTGGCTGAGGATCTGGCTCGACGCGGTATCACGGAGGCTGAAGCCCAGCGAGGGTTCCAAGAAATTGGGGCGCTCGGTGAACTGACCCAGACGTTTGCTGGAGAAACACCGTTGACCCAGCAGCAGATCGTGGAGCAGCAGTTCGGTGTGAACGTTCAGGCTCAGCAGGAGTTGGAGCGCCGTCGTAAGTTGCGTACCGGTGAGTTCGCTGGTGGCGGTCAGTTCACCCGCACCACCGGAGCCACCTCAGGCTCGATTGAGACAGGTGTCGGCACCGCACAATAACCACTGAAAGTGGTGTGTGTTACACTCTGAGTGTTCCAACAGGGACACCATCGGAACCCCCCGACTTCGATGTGAAAACAAGGGTGAGACTTTGCAGCCATCTGGTCCCTCCGTCCAGATGTGGGCAGAAGGAGTGAGCCATGTCAGATGCAAACTTTGAGTTTGATGAGGACGCGGTAGAGCAACAGCCGAAGGATCCCGTTAGGGCACATCTGCGGAAACTCGAAGCCGAAAATAAGGCTTTGAAAGAGCAGGTCGCAGCCAAAGCGGAAGCCGAACGAAAGCTGGCGTTTGTGGAAGCAGGTGTAGACCTGACATCCCCAGCCGCAAAGTATTTCGTGAAGGGCTATGACGGTGAACTTTCACCGGAAGCAATCCGACAGGCGGCCGAGGAAGCAAGTCTCATTCGTAAGCAAGACACGTCTGGTGAACAGCAGGCGTGGAACAGGGTGGCTCAGGCTGCTCGTGCGGGTGAAACAAGCGAACCGGTTGTTGACTATGCGGACAAAATCAAGCAGGCCCGTTCAGCCGATGAGGTGATGCAACTGCTGGCTCAGGCGAGAGCCGAAGCAAGCAACCTGTAAACCCCAACAAGTAAAGGAAGTCCCTAAGTGGCTTACACGCAAGTATCCTCGCTCAATACCGTTCAGGCGGCGTATGAGCAGCTGGCCTACTTCGCGCTCCGTTCCGAACTTCTGTTCGATCAGGCAGCCGATGTCCAGCCAACCAATCAGTCGATGCCAGGAAGCTCGGTGGTGTTCACCAAGTTTGCTGACCTCGCCGCAGCAACGTCCGCTCTCACCGAGACGTCGGATGTCACCCCAGTCGCGATGAGCGACAGCCAGGTGACGGTCACGCTCGCTGAGTACGGCAACTCGATCAACACGACCGCAAAGCTTCGTGGAACCTCGTTCCTCGATGTGGATGCAGCCGCAGCGAACATCATCGGCTACAACGCTGGTGACTCGCTCGATCAGATCATCCGTGACGTTCTCGCTGGTGGCACCAACGTCATCTACGGTGGCGGCGGTTCTTCGGATCCGTCCAGCCGTGTCACGGTTCAGGCCGAAGACATCGTGGAAGCGAACGACATCCGTAAGGTGACTGCCGCTCTCCGTGGTGCGAACGTCCCAACGTTCAACGGCTACTACATGGGTTTCATTCACCCAGACGTGTCCTATGACCTCCGCAAGGAGACGGGCAACGCTTCGTGGAACGCCCCGCACGTCAACGTTGATACCGCTGGTATCTACAACGGCGAGATCGGAATGTTCGAGTCGGTGCGCTTCATCGAAACGCCACGTGCGAAGGTGTTCACCGACGCATCGAACGGCACCTCAACCACCGGTACCATTGACGTGTACTGCACTCACATCATGGGTCGCCAGTCGCTCGCAAAGGCGTACTCGATGGTTGACGGGAACGGCGCATACCCGAAGATCGTGGAAGGTCCAGTTGTGGACGTTCTGCGCCGCTTCAACCCGATGGGCTGGTACTGGCTGGGTGGTTACGGTCGATTCCGTGAGGAGTCGCTCCGCCGCATCGAGTCGTCGTCCAGCATCGGCGCAAACAGCTAGTTGATCTAGCTGTACCTCGCAGAGCGGGGAGCATCGGGTGTTTCGCCTGATGTTCCCCGCTTTTTGCGTTTGCTACACTTGTCGCGATGTCAATTTCTAACTACGCCGAGAACGCACTTCTTGACACTCTAAGGAACCAGTCGTTTGCTGTCACAACCACCTACGTCAAGTTGCACACCGGCGATCCAGGGGAAGATGGGACTGGCAGCGCAGCCACCGAGACTACTCGTAAAGCGGTTTCGTGGTCGGCTGCTTCGTCGGGTTCGTTGGCTTCTTCTGCGACTCTTGAATGGACCAACGTCGCGGCAACAGAAACGTACTCACATTGGTCGCTTTGGGACAATGCTTCTACGGGCAACTGTTTGTGGTCTGGTGCTTTGTCTTCTTCTGCCGCTGTTACTGCTGGGGATACGTTTCAGATCACTTCTCTCACCCTGTCGCTCGACTAGCCGTTAGGGGATAACCCCTTATGGCTATTACCGCGGTAACGGGTTTTACAGAATCTTTCTCTGATACTCACCCGTTTTATCGGGCTACCTATTTCAGGGTTGTTGGGCGTACTGCTGCGGGTTCTGGGGGTGGCACATCTGAGGTTGCTCATGCTGGTGCCCAACAGCGTTTAGGTCAGCTCACCGACTTCTCGTTCCCGTACAGGTTTGGTGGCCGTTTCTATCTGGGTGTTCGAGCGGTCATCATTGTTACTGCTACAGCATCAGGGTCGGGTACTGCGTCCGCTACGGCAAATATTTTGAAGCAACGCACCGCTACGGGAAGCGGATCTGGTGCGGGTTCTGCGGTTCGGGTTGTGGTGGCGGTTCGGACCGCTACTGGTTCTGGGACTGGTTCAGCGTCATCTGCTGAGAACGTCATCCATTTCGTTTTGCGTACTGCTACAGGTTCGGGTACGGGTACTTCGCAGGCATCGGGTGTTCGTGTCGTGCCCCGTACTGCGACAGGTTCGGGGGCTTGTTCTGGGACA
>Ga0070749_10003711_pt1 | contig 10182 bp, 13 predicted proteins | sample VirMetDEL_Nov_18_FD_75180 | JGI IMG/M metagenome (GOLD analysis project Ga0070749, IMG submission 75180) | Aqueous microbial communities from the Delaware River and Bay under freshwater to marine salinity gradient to study organic matter... | ecosystem: Environmental > Aquatic > Marine >...
AGCCCGCGCCGCTGCGATGACGTGCGCGGGCCACCGCTCCGGCTCGTGGTAGGCCAGGCACGTTTCCAGGTTGGCATGCGCCGCAAACGGCACTGATGGCAGCATTGTGCCCACACTCTCCCCCGTTGCGCCCCGCTCGAGCTGAGCGAGTTTTTGCACACTCTCCCATCCTGGACGAGTTTTGCCCGCTAGCCAACCCGATACCGTGGTCTGCCCTACGCCTAGCGCCTCAGCTAGCGCCTCCTGGGAGCCAAACTGTTCTTTCAGTCTGCGGATTCGGTCCTGCACATCGGTTCCCATTGTGGCCTCATGGTCCACAGCCCGTGGCCCCATCGTCCACAATCTGCTCTGGTAGCTAATGCTAGCCCTGTGGCCCCCAAGCGTCGACGCCTAGCGCCATAGCGTTGCATCGTTAGCAATGTCCTGCTAACAGGGTACACATGGAGCACTGGTCCGAGATGCTGCGCGCCTGGATGGCGGGCGGGGGTGTAACGCAGTCCGAGCTCGCCGCTCGGCTTGGGGTTTCGCAAACGACCGTGAGCGGCTGGCTCCGCGGGCGCATGCCGTCAGCGGCCCACGCCGCCCAACTGAGCGACGTTGCTGGCATCCCGTGGCGGGCGTTTTTGCCCGAATCCGGGGCACTGCCTGCCACGGATGATGCGGACGACCAGGCCGAGAGCGCGTAACCATGCCACAGCCTGGCCCCTTGGGCTCAGCGGTCAACGCTGAACAGCCCGAAAACGTTGCGGATTCCAGTACTGCACACCCGTCACTGATGGGCGGCGAACGCCTGACGCCTGGCCTGTGCACGCGTCCGCTGGACACGCGGGCACCCACTGAACAGCAGTTGCGCACACTACGTGCAATCATTCAGTTTTTTTGTGCGCACGGGTACTCACCCAGCAACAGGGAGATCGGCGAAGCCACCGGGACGACGTCGTCCAGTCTGGTGCGGTCTCGACTGTTTGGGCTCGAGAAGCGCGGGTACATTGCCCTCCCTGCGTGGGGCGGCAAGCGAGCGATCTGCATCCTGCGTGACGCTGACGGGCACCCCGTCCGAGCTCGGCTGGTCCGATGCTAGCGGCCCTTGACGCTGTGCCCTGGTGGACCCTGGCGCTGGCAGCGGTCGCTGTCCTCGGGTGGGCGCGTGGCTGACGCCTACGGGGCTACAGCGGCTGTCCGTGAGGTTTTCCCGGGGGCCCGGCTCGAGCTGCGGGGCTACCAGCAGGACGCCATCGCGCGGGCTCGCGAGGCGTTCCGGGCCGGTGCTCGGGCTGTCCTGCTCGTGGCGCCCACGGGGGCCGGGAAAACCATCGTGGGCGCCGAAATCGCCCGTCTTTGCGCCGAGCGTGGGCAGCGCATCGTCTGGGTCGCCCACCGTGCGGAGCTGCTGGGGCAGGCTGCGGGCAAGCTCCGGTCTCTGGGTCTGACCGCTGCCGTGGTGCGCCCGGGGGAGACCGAGGACCCAAGCGCCACCGTGCAGGTGTGCTCAGTCCAGACGCTACGGGCCCGGGGGCTGGCGCCGCCGGCGGAGATGCTGATCATTGACGAGGCGCACCACTACGCCGCCGACGACTGGTCTCAGCTCCTGGGCCTGTATTCGTGCCCGCGGGTGGGCCTCACGGCGACCCCGGTGCGCTCGGACGGGCGTGGGATGCGGGACGCGTTCGATCGCCTGGTGGAGGTCACGACCATCCGCGAGCTCACGGCCGAGGGCCACCTGGTGCCCTGCCGGGTCGTGGCGCCTGACCGGGACCTCGGCTCCGGGGCCCGCGCCCAGACCGTGGCTGACGCCTACCTGGCGCACTGCCGGGGCCGGCGTACGGTGGTGTTCGAGCAGTCCGTGGCTCGAGCGTACGAGGCCGCCGAGGAGCTGGCGGGGTGGAGCGTGGCCGCTGCGGTCATTCACGGGGGGCTGAGCCAGGCTGCTCGGGCTGAGGCGCTCGAGGCCCACCGGGGCGGCGCGGTGCTGGTCAACGTGTACGTGCTGACCGAGGGCTGGGATTGCTTGTCCGAGGACACCGAAATCCTGACGGCCGAGGGGTGGCGAGGCATTGGCGACGTGCCGGTGGGAAGCGTCGTTTATTCCCTAAACCGCGAGACAGGGCTTCTCGAGTTGACGCCGACCACGCACTACGGAGAGCGCCCGACGCGTCCTGGCGAAGCGATGTTTGCTGCTCGTGGGCAGCACACGAACATCCGCACAACAGAGGGGCATCGGTTTCACGTGAAGTACAGGGACCCAAGGCTTGGTGGTGCCCTGTCTAAAAATTGGCTGGACAGAAGTGGTGCCGATCTGGCGGCGCGCAGAAGCCCGTACGCGCTTCCGATCGGAGCGATGCCGGCCGGTGCATTCCCCGGTGTGCCGCTCAGCGACGACGAGCTGAGGTTTGTTGCGTGGTTCATGACAGACGGCGGGTTTTCCAATGGTGCGGTTGCGATATCCCAGACCGTACGGAAACACGCAGGCGATATCCGACTGTTGCTCTTGCGCCTCGGCTTGGACTTTCGCCAGAGGGTGCGAAAGCCTGGCCGAGGTGGCTACGCGAACGCCAGCCCGCTCGTGGAATTCTGCGTACCGAAGGGCACTGATGGTGGGAGCAAGAAACGCAATGGGTGGGTCGCCAGGTTCTCGGGCTACCTAGACAAAAACGTGGCACCGGCGCTGCACGCGATGACGCGCGAGCAGTTTCAAGTTTTCTGGGCTGAGCTTCTCAAGGGGGACGGCGAACAGTGCCAGGGGAAGTCTGGATGGTTGTGGTGTGACCGCATCGAGCAAGCGAACGCATGGGAACACATGGCTATCGCTCGAGGCTTTTCGGCTTCGCACTCGGAGCGGATCACCAGGAGCGGCCACCGCATGTTTCGCGTGTCGGTTCGCGAGTCACTATGGCTGACCTCAAACCCGGCAGACCAACGTTCGGCTTCTGTCGCGCTGGAGCCAGCGCGTGACGGGGAGCGCGTGTGGTGCGTAACGAATAAGAACGGAACCATCGTCACAAGGCGCGGTGGCAAAATTGCCATTATCGGCAACAGCCCCGAGACCTCGGCTTGCATCCTGGCCCGGGGCTGCGGGAGCGTGGGGACCTATCTCCAGATTGTGGGGCGCATCCTGAGACCAGCGCCCGGGAAGGCAGACTCGCTCCTGGTCGACCTGCGCGGGCAGGCGTACCACCAGCACGGGGCCCCGGATGAGCCGCGGCGCTGGCACCTGGGCCACGGCATCGGCAAGGGCTCGAGCGAGGACCGCTACTGTCAGGTCTGCGGGGCACTGCTCGACGCCTACCCGTGCGGCACGTGCGGGTTTGAGCCCGAGGGCTACACGCCGCCGCCGGTGCGCATCACAGGTGATGAGCTTGCCGAGCGCTACGCCGCGAAGCGCGAGGAGAGCAGCCCGCAGCGCGCTGAGACCCTGGCGAAGTGGATCGCCGCGGCCCGCGACGCTGGCCACAAGCCCGGCGCGCCGCTCGGGAAATACAAGGCGGTCTACGGTCACTGGCCACCGACTCACGTGCAGACCGAGGCGCGGCGCCTAGCGAAGTCCATCCGGACCCACCGTTGCCGTGGGTGCCGGCGGGCGGTCCCGCTGCCGTTCGGGGTGGACGCGTACCGCGCTGACTGGAGGTGTGTGAAGTGCCGCTAGAACGAACACTTGACGCCGAGGTGCGCCGGGCGCTGGCCATCCTGCCGGGCGTGTCGGTCATGCCGAATGAGGCTGGCGTTTTTCGCACGCTGGACGGCACGCGGACCGTGCGTGCGGGACTGGGCGTGGGCTCGAGCGACCTGGTGGGCATCATCGCGCCGCACGGCCGATGGTTCTGCATCGAGCTGAAAACGAAGCGTGGGCGGGTGCGCAAGGAACAGGCGCTCTGGCTCGCCCACATGGAGCGCATGGGCGCAGCGGTGGGCGTGGCGCGGACGGTGGGTGAAGCGGTGGCAATCGTGGAGAGTGGGAGGGCAGGGCAGTGATGGCGAACGTGGCGAATCTTCGGACCATCAGGGATTGGGCCATGGTCTACGCGGGGCTGACGATCCCGTCGTTGCTCCTGTACGGCGTGACCGACGATGGGCGCTGCATGTGCGGCGACCCACACTGTCCCTCGCCCGGGAAACATCCGGTGCACAAGCACGGCGCCACCGAAGCCAGCGCCGACCCAGAGGTGCTAGCGGGCTACCTGCGAAAGCACTCACGGTGGCGCGCGCTGAACCTCGGCATCCGCATGGGCGGGCTCATGCAGAGCGGCGACGCCGAGGGCCTCCTGTTCGCCCTGGACGTGGACCCGCGCAATCGTGGTGACGTGGAGCTCGACGAGCTGACCGCGCTGCACGGAGATCTGCCGATCGGCCCGCGTCAGGAGACCGGCGGGGGCGGCTACCACCTGCTGTTTCTCGCGCCCAAGCGCCTAGGCCCGCCTCGGGTCGGGTCGCTCTGCCAGGGGGTCGATGTGAAATCGACCAACGGCTACCTGGTGGCCGAGCTGAGCCGCCACCGTTCGGGGCAGCCCTACCGGTGGAGCCGCAGCCCAGAGGCTACGCCGATACCGATGGCCCCCGACTGGCTGCTCGAGCGTCTCTTTCCAGCCGCTGCGCCCGCGCCGTCCCGTGAGTTTCGGCCCGACGGCATGTTCCGGACCGACGCCGTGGGCCAGAACTACGCGGACGCGGGTATCCCTGGGTGCCTGGACGAGATCCGCGCAGCGCGCGAGGGTGAGCGCAACCGAACGCTGTTTCACCGGGCGTGCCGCATCGCTGAGCTCGCAGCGGGTCGGCGCGAGGACCCAGAGGTGTGGCGGGCGGACATCGTCGCGGCTGCGGTGTCCACCGGGCTGAGCGAGCGAGAGTCAAACCAAGCCTGCTCGAGCGCATTCCGGCACCAGCTGGAGACGGGCGCGACCGCGGTGGGAACGGCTGAGGCGCCCCCGAGCGAGGGAGAGCTGTCCGCGCTGCTCGAGGAGTTTGCGCAGGGTAAGGCGTGCCGTGAGGTGCCGCCGCCCGGCGACTCTGACCCGCGCGCGCTGGATGGCGAACCCTTGCCGCCGTGGGTGTACACGGGTGCGGACATCGCAAAGCCGCTGCCGCCCATCGAGTGGACCATTCCCGAGCTGAGGCTGGCTGCGGGTCCCGTCAGCGTGCTGGCTGCGTACGGATTCAGCGGCAAGACGATGCTGGGCCAGAGCCTGGCGATGAGCGTGGCTGCCGGTGTGCCGCTGTTCGGGGCGATGGACGCCCCGACCCAAGGTGGGGTGCTGCACTGGGACTGCGAGCAGGGCAAACAGGTCACCGTCGGGCGCTACCAGCGGATGGCCCGGGCTGCCGGAGTTGACTGGGCCAGCGTGCACAAGCGCCTACTGGTGGCCGACCATTGCCCCCACGGGCTGGACACCCCCGAGGGGCAAAAAGCACTGTTTCGTTTGGCGAAATCTCGACGGTTCTGCCTGGTGGACTCGCTGCGCCCTGCGTTCCCTGGGGTGGACGAGAACGACAGCAAGATCCGCGCGTACCTCCAGGTCTTCGCTCGCATCTCAGCGGCGACGGGCTGCACGTTCCTGCTCCTGCACCACAACCGCAAGGAGCAGCAGGGACCGGTCAAGGCCCCGCCAGAGCAGGCCATGCGCGGGTCAAGCGGCGTGTTCGATGAGGCCCAGAGCGTCTACTCGCTGGCGCCTGACGGGGCCGGGGCAGCCATCCTGCGGCAGCACAAGGACCGCGTGGGCGGCAAGCCCATCGAGCCCCTGGCCCTCCAGATCCAGGACGTGGCGGCGCCCAGTGAGTCGGAGTGGCCCGACCCGCAGTGGGGCCTACAGGTGACCGTGGTGCATGACGAAGAGGCCGAGGCCCGCCAGGAGGCCCGGGGCAACAACATCCGCGAACGGGTGGCCCGCATGCTCATCGACCGGGGGCCGCCCGGGGTCACCACCGAGCAGCTGCGCAACGTCCTGAACGTGCGCAACCAGGACCTGCGCGCGGCGCTGTCCGCGATGGAGCTCGACGGGGCTGCACACAAGGTGCGCAACGGTCGGCGGCAGTTCTGGGCAGCGGGGAGGGAAAGCTAAGTGCGACATTGTTCCTGTTCCGACACTGTTCCCATATGCAGCGCGTCATTCCTGGAAGTGCGCGTAATTGTTCAAACAATACTGTTCCCGCTATCAGGTGAAAACTGTTCCGGCGATGGCGGGAACGGTGTCGCTCGGGAACGGATTCAAGTGCGCGGAATTGTTGATACGACACTGTTCCGGGAACACCTGGGAACAGTATCGGAACACCGACGGCCAACACTGTTCCCGGACCCCTTAAGGGACGGGAACAGTTTGCGCCGGGCCGGAATGGTGACGGGTGCGTCAAAAGCAGAGCGGCAGAACGTCGCGTCATATCAATGTGACACTTGGGACCGTACGCGAAGCGCGAGAGGGAGGTGTGAGATGGTGGGAGGCAAAACTTTGAGTCACGCGGTGATGGTTTCCGGCGGAGAGGTGTGCACGTGCCCCGCCTAGCCGGGAGCAAGCCCCGTGCTGCTGTTCCGGCCGAGCTCGAGGACGGCCCGATGACGGTGGCCGAGGTGGCGAGGCGGCTGAGGCTGCCGGTGTGGCTGGTGCAGGAGACCGAGCGCCGGGCGCTGGCGAAACTCCGGGCGCTGGCGGGGAAGGCGGGGCTCGTATGACCCACGCTCTCGTGCTCCTGGAGAGCCCCTACGCTGGCGACGTCGAGCGTAACCTGACCTACCTGCGGCGGGCGTTGCGTGACTCCCTGCTGTGTGGGGAGGCCCCATTTGCAAGCCACGGCCTGTACACCCAGCCCGGCGTACTGGACGACAACGTGCCGGCGCAGCGCAAGCTCGGCATCGAGGCGGGTCAGGCGTGGGGCAGGTACGCAGAGTACACGGTGGTTTACGTGGACTACGGGATCTCCCAGGGCATGCAGTACGGCATCGACCGTGCGCGAGATGCAGGGCAATGGGTGGATCTCCGCAAGATCGGAGAGAACCCATGACCGGCCGCAAGGACGACAGGGGCAAGCTGCGCTATACGATCATCGATCCGATCGTTCTCCGTGAGGTGGCCCGAGCACTGACTTGCGGCGCCGAGAAGTACAATGAGCCGCTGGGGGCGCGAAACTGGGTCGGCGTTGATAACTGGCGCCACCGGTACGGGGATGCGCTGCTGAGGCATTTCGAGGACTGGAGGTCAGGGAGCGAGCTCGACCCAGACGGAACGGGTCTACGCTCGCTCGCTCAGGTGATCGTGAACGCGCACCACCTGCTCTCAAACGAGCTAAGGGGCATGCCTGATGCGCAGGGAGGCAACGTATCCGACGTGGGGGCAGCGCGCCCGTTCCAGGTGGGGGACCGGGTGGTGGTGAAAACGACGGGCAGGGCCGGGGTGGTCACGGCGGTCGACCGCCAGTCGGTTGAGGTTCGATTGGGTGGCGCCTTTGCCTGGTTCTGCTTCCCCGACCTCCGCCACGCCGACGCGCCCGCTGATGGGGGTGAAGGATGAGCATTCGTCTAGCCCCGTATCCCGTAAAGCACGCGGTCGCGTGGGTGAAACGCGTGCACCGAAAGCTCCCGTCACTCTCGCATCGCATGTGGGCGGTCGGAGCGTGGAAAGGCGGGGCCTTAGTGGGCGTCGCGGTGGTCGGGCCGCCGCAGGCTCGTATGCTGGCATCGACACGCGACACGCCCAAAAGCGACCCCCAGCCAATGGACTGCCTGGAGATTGTGCGCGTTGCCGTCGTCGAAGGGCAACCCAACGTGTGCTCAGCATTGTACGGCGCGTGTTCCCGAGCCGCTAAGGCTATGGGTTGCCTGTCGCTCTTGACGTACACCGGAGCGGATGAGCCGGGCACGTCGTTGCGAGCTGCGGGTTTCGTTCGTGACCCCGGAGTGTTTGGCGGGGGCGAGGCGAGCAGACCGGCAAGGCCGCGCAATCCTCGCAACGATTTCGCCAAGGGCGCAAAGTGTCGCTGGTGGGCTCCATGGTCCAGGCGTGCGCCCACCAACGACGGAAAGGGTGAGCGGTGATGGGCTGCGACGAGTGCGAGGAGACAACGGACACACTGACCGTGCGCATTGAGACGCTTCAGGAACTGAACGCCGTGGCCGTCATGTACAAGGCCCTCGCCCGCCGCCTGCGCGACCGGTTGCGGGAGCTGGCGAGTGTGGGCGTCTACCGCGTGGACATCGACAGGGAGCCCGAGATCGCCGCCGACCTCGCCGAGGCCGACCGCGTGCTGGGGGTGGACAAGTGAGCCGGCTGGATGACCTCGTAGAAACGCTCGAAAAGGACGTGCACCGAAACAGCACCTGGGCCCGCCGGTGGAAGGCTGTCGCCCGAACCCTGTACCGGCGCATGTACGGCGAGCGGAAAAGCATTATCCCCCGCACGTGGCGGGAACTTCAGCGGGACGTGGACGAACAGATTCGGGAGAACGGCAAGGCGTGGGCGGAGATGTGTGCTCAGCTGAACCGCGCCGAGAAGTGGAAGCGGCTGGCGATGGACTTACGCTACCGAATGAACCAGCCGTGGGGAACCGACGCCGAGGCTATGTGCGACGCCATCGACCGCGCCGCGGCTGAGGAGGGCGACGATGGCTAACCCCTGCACCATACAATCTATGCACAGCGCACGCATCCTGTGGTATACTGCACGCAATGGCAGAGTGGACCGTGGGCCCTGCGGGGCCAGAGCACGAGCGGGGCCTGGTGTACATGTGGCTCGAGGGCGCCAAGCAGACCCGAGCCGCCAAAGCCGCCGGCGCAGCGCGCACCTACTGGCGCTCGCACGTCCCGGTGGTCGAGTACCTGCTACGCAGCCCGGCGACTGAGACCCGCGTAGTCAGCGACCCAGAGGTGCCCGACAGCATCCTGGCTTTCGCATGTACGAGCGGCCCGGCGCTGCACTGGGTGACGGTCAAGCGCTCGGCGGTCCGCGCCGGGTTCGGGCCCGAGCTCCTGCGCGAGGTGCTGCCCGAGTCGATGCTGGAGGGCCCCACGCCGTGCACGTTCGAGCAGTTGCGGCTGTCGGACGGCTCGGGCCAGACCGTGTGGCGCCCGCCGGCTAGCTGGTACGTCGATCCCGCGTGGTTTGCGCGGCACTTCCTGGAGGCAGCATGATTGTCGCGGTGCATTTTGACCGCCCGGTGCCGGTCACGGTCAGCAAGCGCGAGTTTGTTTTCCGTGCCGAGGACTGGGAGATCCAACCGAACGGGCTGACCGTGCGGCTGCGTCGCCACGGGTCCGAGGACTGGCGCACCGTGGTGGGCATCGGGTACGTGCTGCACGAGGCGCCGGACCCCGCGCCCGCGCCGCCGCCGGTGCCCGAGCCGGAGCCGAGCAGGACCAGGCGAAGGGGGAAACAGCGTTGACTGGCAGCGCGCAGAATTGCAAGGGCGGGAGGCTGCGCCCCATGTTCCGTTACTACGGCAGCAAATGGAGGCTGGTCCCGAAGTATCCAGCGCCAGAGCACGATCGCATCATCGAGCCTTTCGCCGGGGGCGCTGCGTATTCGCTCATGTACCCGCACCTTGAGGTCGTGCTGTATGAAAAGAATCCGCTGGTAGCTCGGGCGTGGCAGTACATCATCGGTGCGTCAGAGGATGAGCTTATGGGCATCCCTGATATCGGGATCGACCAGACCGTGCACGACCTGGGACTGTGCGAGGGTGCGCGACTGCTCGTGGGCGCGTGGCTAAACAATTCGGAGCCTCGATTTCAGTCCCTCAGGCCGTGCAAGCGTATGCGGGGGCACATGAGCGGAGAGCACGAGCCCCCGCACGCTTGGCCTGATGGCTGCTACTGGGGCCCAGTTGTGCGCAGTCGCATCGCCTCGCAAGCGTCAAAGATTCGACATTGGCGCGTCGTCAATGACGACTATCGCAACGCCGAGAACGACCGTGCCACATGGTTTGTAGATCCCCCGTACAACAACAGCGCAGGCGCTAGATACACATGCGGCGCAACCGCAATCGATTACTCGCACCTTGCGGACTGGTGCAGGAGCAGACGCGGGCAAACCATCGTTTGCGAGAACGCGGGTGCGGACTGGCTACCGTTTGAACCGTTTGCGGAAACACTCGGGTTCAAGCATGGCAGGACCAAAGAGGTGGTTTGGGTGAACAACTCCGGCGAGCCCACGGCGTGACCCATGGCCATCCGCAGCTCCACGGACGGCACGCGCGAGGAGAGGG
>Ga0070749_10003713_pt1 | contig 10179 bp, 12 predicted proteins | sample VirMetDEL_Nov_18_FD_75180 | JGI IMG/M metagenome (GOLD analysis project Ga0070749, IMG submission 75180) | Aqueous microbial communities from the Delaware River and Bay under freshwater to marine salinity gradient to study organic matter... | ecosystem: Environmental > Aquatic > Marine >...
AAAGTTCACGAAAAACTTGATGGTTTTTCAAAATACACTTTCTTACCAGAAGAGAAAGAGTATTGTCTATTCCACAACAAAACAATAGATAGACAAGAAAAACAAAACGATTTTTATAGTAAGATGGTGTAAAATGACCAAACTGTTAATTGGCGCAATAAGTGGAAACTACAATGTAAAAGATGTCCAACGATGGTTGGAATCGTCAGATAGTTTTGATATTAAGAGAGTTCTATTTCTTTATAATGATGAGAACTCTGACTTGAAGAATTACTTACTATCAAAGAACGTAGATATAATAATACCAAATTACAACGCATACAATCAAGAAGTTAAAAAATTCCAAACCAATACGGGCGAAATGACTATTGGAACCTCTTATGAATTAATACACAACATAAGATTTTACCACATATGGCAATATCTTTCGGAGCATATTACTGAGATTGAAAAGGTATTGGTTACCGATGTTAGAGATGTGTATTTCAATAACAATCCATTTGAAAAAATACCATCAGATAAGATAATTGCGTCGAGTGAAGTTATCAAGTATAAGGAAGAAAAATGGAATGAGCGTCATCTATACAATAACTTAACTATGATTGGATACGAAACTCTGATGGCAAATGAGGTGTATAATGTTGGTGTGTTCGGTGGAAATCCAGAAATGGTCAAAAAAATATCCGCAGAAATATATCTGATGTCAGTTGGTAAACCATTGGTTGCAGATCAAACATCATTTAATTACTTGATACAAACATCCTATAAAGATAAAGTTTTATTCACTGGCTTAGAATACAAATTCGCGGTTCATCTTCAAGTTGTTGCAAACGGAATGATTCCATTTGACTTATCAACTCTAAATGAATATTCAATCATTCACCAATATGATAGGTTATGAAATACTCTATAATAATATCGTATAGAAACAGAGAAGAACATCTTTCAAAGTTACTTCCAAAATTAGAACACATATTCGATAAAAAATCATATGAAATAATTGTTGTTGAACAAGATGACAATGATAAGTTTCAAAAGAATTCCTTATACAACATTGCAGGTTTAAGAGCAAAAGGTGATCTATTAATTTTTCACGATGTTGATTATTATCCATCAGATTCAATATACGCAGAATCATATCATACAAGTAATAGAACTCCATTATATCCAGTTGGTAAAGTTATCTTTTTAGATAAAGATGATAAGCCAAGAGAATTTTCGGATATACCATTAGGGTATAGAAATTTTCATGTTAATGTTGGAGATCATTCTGGTGGAATTTTTGTATTCCACAAGGACTTGTTTCATGACATAAAAGGTTTAAACCCATACTATCGCGGTTGGGGAAAAGAAGATGATGATACGAGAGAACGATTAAGATTGTTTGGGTGCGAGTGGATGCGAAATAACAGTGCACTTTTTTATGGACTATATCACGAAGATAGCAAGCCCAATGACGATGACATGGACTTCATACAGAATCATAAGATGTTATCACACATTGAACGTAATTATCAATACGGATATAATCATGTAAGTGCAGATGTTGAGGAGTTCGATGCTGGAAAAAATCTTCGTTGGTTAAAAGTAAAAAACTTTAAATATAAAGAAATATGAGAAACTTACACGTAATATCAAAGTATTTTATACCACATCGTGTTTTGGACATTGGTGCAAATATAGGACAGTTTCATCAACTATTTAAACAATCATATCCATCAAGTTTTGTTTTTAGTATTGAGGCTTCACCATCATGTGAAGATCATCTAAAAAATGTAACGTCAAATTACTTGATTGCGATGTTGTCAAAGGATAACGCAATCTATAATTTTTACAGTAGAAAAGGAGACCCGACTTGCACGGGGAATTCCATATACAAAGAAATGACTCCGTTTTATTCAGATGACCAAGTTGAAATTTTACAGCAAGACGGTGTTAAATTATCTGACCTCTTTACCGAAGATTCAGAATTCGATTTGATTAAAATAGATACACAAGGTTCAGAGTTGGATATAATTTCAGGTGGAATGGATCTGTGTAAAAAATCAAAGGGTATCCTACTTGAAGTTTCTTTGACCCAATATAATGAGGGCGCGCCACTATACAATGAAGTTATTTCTTTTATGCAAAACATTGGCTTTAAAGATAAGGAAATTTTAGACGAATCTAGAAATCATGGTTCACATCAACAAGACATTTTATTTATCAACACTACCGTGTAATTATTATGAAGATACTTGTAAAAACAATTGGATTCATCGGTGACAATTTGTTCGCAACATCAGTGGCTAAAAAACTAAAAGAAAAATATGGAAATGAATGTGTAGTTCATTTTCAAATTTCTATACTTACACCATTTGAACTGATATGTAATAATCCATTCATAGATAAGGTTTTTCTTTTAGATGAAGAAACTAAAAATTACGATAAAACTTACCAACTACATCCAATACATAGAAGAGAGACGCCGACGGAACAGTTCCAAAAGATGTGTGAAATCGAAGATATATCTTATGATTATCAAGTTTATACAAACACTACCATTGATGAGTTGATTTCAAAAAGGTTTTCTGAATATAGACAGGCGGGTTATAAAACAATTGCGGTACAACAAAATTGGGAAGAGAAAAGCTTCTTATTCACAGAAGAAGAATATAATCGAGGAATTGATGTTCCAAATTTAGGTTACGGTGGAAAACGTAGAAACATTAATTTCATAGTCAATAGTATAGATAAAGTAAATAACGTAATTCTTATTCCTGTGGGTAAATCAAATGGGTACAATCAATTATCATCTGATATAAGTTCCGTTAGTGAATTTACTTTGACTGCATCTATAATAAAAAACTGCGATTACTTTATTGGTTCAGAAGGTGGATTGTCCAACCTTGCCGCCGGTGTTGGAACAAAAACAATAATAACAGGTGACTTTGTTCATCAACTCTACGGATGGAACGGTGTAATAGAAAAAAATGAAGAGCCAAAATTAGGTCCAAAATATTATTTCGATGATGTTGCCCATGTCACATTAAATCCGTATATTACAGATGAAGAAGTTGTAAATCAAATAATTACTTTAATTAATAATCGGGATTAAAAAAATATGATAGAGAATCCACAAAATTTATTAGATTCATATTATGAACAAAATTGAGAGTGGGAACAATATGAATGTTGCATTATGTATGTTTGGACAACCAAGAGTTATAAGAAATGATTTTACTTTTAATTCTCACCAAGAACATATTATAAAAAAATATAACCCAGATATTTATTGCCATTCTTGGATTTCAAAAGAGCCAAAAGAATTTGAATATTCTGATTGGGTAAATCCTATTCGTAGAAGTGTGGAAGACAGTTTTGCATCAGAAATAATACTTGAGAAGTATAAACCAAAACATTTTTTATTCGAGGAACCTCGTATCTTTTCTTTGGAAGGAAAGTCAAGAGAGTTGGCAAAAAACAGTGGAAAATGTCCTTTGGGTGTTTATTACTGGAGTGAGAACAATGAACATAATTTAATTTCTCAGCTATATTCGATTTCAAAAGTAATTAAAATGTCTAGTCAATCAAAATATGATTGGGTAATATTATCGAGATATGATAATTACATAGAAAACATTCCATCACTATATGATTTAGATTCTAATAATTTGTATTTAAGTAATCATTTCCCACACTTCGTTGATGTTTTAATGATGGGTGGCCAAGAACAAATGAATACGATTGATTGTTATGATGATATAGATGGATTATGTAGTGAGATAAATTATTTTACACCTGAAGAATTCAAGCGTGCATCTTTCAATCGAAAATTTGAAAGAGAAGTTAGAGTGGATATATCAGTTGGTATCGCCAGAACAAACACATTAGAAGGATTGCAAAAATGATAAAGTTTATTATTTTTGATTTAGATGGTGTGTTAGTGGACGCGAAAAATATTCACTACGATGCTTTAAATAAATCGCTCGATGTAGAGTATCGAATATCATGGGATGAGCATCTAAGTAAGTACGATGGTCTAAAAACAAATCAGAAGTTGGAATTATTAACATCCGATAAAGGATTAGACCCATCCTTGCACAAAACCGTTTGGGAAAAAAAACAAAAGATTACTCTTGAAAAATTAAATGAGTTACGAGAATCAAAACAACTGATAACCTGTATGTCAAGGTTATCGAGAGATGGTTATAAGATTGCCTGTTGCAGTAATAGTATTCGCAAAACAGTGTTGACAGTTTTATCAAAATTGGGCATAATACAATACTTCGATTTAATTCTTTCAAATGAAGATATTAAGAACAGTAAACCACATCCAGAAATTTATTGGAAAGCAATATCGATGATGGGGTTCCTACCAGAAGAAACTTTAATAGTTGAAGATTCTCCGGTTGGACTGTTGGCGGCAAATAGAACTCATTCAAAAGTTATTCGTGTAGAGAATCCAAACGATGTAACATATGAAAACTTACATAAATATTTTAACGGTGATGATATGAAATTGATACCTAAATGGAAAAATCAAAAACTGAATGTTCTAATACCAATGGCCGGTGCCGGTAGTAGATTTGAACAAGCTGGTTATACTTTCCCAAAACCATTAATCGAAATAAATGGAAAGCCAATGATACAGATGGTTGTGGAAAACTTAAACATCGATGCGAATTACATATATGTTGTTCAGAAAAAACATAGAGAAAAATATAACTTAGATTCACTTCTTAATTTGATAACGCCAAATTGCAAGATAGTTGAAGTCGATGGTGTAACAGAAGGTGCTGCCTGTACTGCACTGATGGCGAAGGAATATATTGACAATGATAATCCATTATTTTTTGCGAACTCTGACCAGTTTGTAGAATGGGATTCAAATGAGTTCATGTATAAAATGCAAGAAACAAATTCTGATGGTGGAATTGTTACATTCAATTCAACTCATCCGAAATGGTCATTTATTAAATTAGATGATAATGGTTTTGTTGTTGAGGTAGCTGAGAAGAATCCAATATCTGATATGGCCACAGTTGGTTATTATTATTGGAAGCATGGTCGTGATTTTGTAAAATATGCCGAACGTATGATTGAATCAAATATACGAGTGAATAATGAATTTTATGTTTGTCCTGTATTCAATCAAGCAATTCAGGATGATAAAAAAATCAGAAACTTTAATATAAAGAAGATGTGGGGACTTGGAACCCCAGAAGATTTAAATCATTTTTTAGAAAATTATAAAATTGAGGAATAAATTGTAATGAATAAATACACGTCGATGCAACATGAACAATATGAATCCGATGCAAGTAAATGGTCTGTTGATAATAGAGACCCTGTTGTTGGTGGATTTGATTTACATAATAATTGGCAAGACTATGATGAATATCTTTTCAGAGACATTGAAAATACAGAAGATAAAATTTGTTTAGATTTTGGATGTGGTCCTGGTAGAAATCTTGTGAAGTATGGTAATCGATTTAAAGAGATACACGGAGTCGATATATCACAAAAGAATTTAGATAACGCAAAGATTTGGATTGAGCACAATAATCAAAATATAGCCAACCATAAATTATTTCTGACAAATGGGATTGACTTATCAGAAATAAAGTCTAAATCTTATGATGTGGTTATGAGTACAATATGTTTCCAACATATCTGTGTTCATAGCATACGATATGATTTCCTAAAAGAATTTCATCGTGTATTGAAATCGAATGGAATTCTTACGATGCAGATGGGCTTTGGTCCACAAGTTCCAACAAAAGCATCCGTGGGATATTACGAGAATTATTTCGACGCAGGTGGAACGAATGGTTTAATGGACACACGAGTAGATGAAGTTTCTTTTATTGAAAAAGATTTGATTGAACTTGGATTTGAAAATTTTAATTACTATATTAGACCAGTTGGTCCCGGTGATGGTCATCCAAATTGGATATTTTTTAACGCAACAAAGAAATAATAGTGTAGGTTTATTGTGTCTACAAGTGATTTAAGAATAGCACTTTGTTTATCTGGTCAATCCAGATTTCTTGAAGAAGGATACAGAGAAGTTATTTATCCATTTATTTTGGAAAATAATAATGTTGACGTTTTTATACACACTTGGGCCATCGATGAAAATCAAGAAGGTAAGCCGTTTATAAATGGCGGTGGGTTTACTATGGGTCAACCGATTAATAAATCAATTATACTCGATATTTTAAATATATATAATCCTATTAAGTTATTAGTACAAAAGCAAGTACCATTTGAATATGGTAAATATAAGGAAAGAACTCTACCTGGAATAAGAAGCGACCATTTATTTAGTATGTTTTATTCTATCTATAAATCTAATGAATTGAAAAAACAATATGAAAAAGAAAATAAATTCAAATATGATTTTGTGATACGAAGTAGATTTGATGTTAAATTAAACTCAAAGGTAGATTTTACTGTGGATGGTTCTAAATTATATTTGCCTAACGGATGTTTTGATGTAGCGAATGGATATGTTGATTGCTTTGGATATTCTAATTCTAATTACATGGATGTTTACGCGGACACATTCAATCATATTGATAATATAATGAACAAAACGAATATCAGATTTTGTGGAGAATATGTTCTAAGACAACATTTAGATTCAAATAATATTCCGATAAATGACAATTATTGGCATAGCTTATATCGATAACAATCTAGTAAATTATTTTTTGAAATTGGAGAAATATGAAACTGAAAATTATTTACAGAATATCAGACGCCGGCTACAATAAAGTAAAACCGAAATACGTTAACAATGAGTCTTGTTTAAAGAACGCAACATCAGTATTCAATCTAAATGACTACGAATGGTTTGTCATAGCAGACAATACATCTACAGAAACCAATCAAATGATTTCAAAGTACATACCAACTGAATCAATACACAATGTGAGTATTGGTAGTGGTGCTGGTACATTCAACTATGCTCTTGACATCGCATTAAAGTTTGATGAAAATGATGTTGTTTATTTCTTAGAAAATGACTATATTCATAAATCAAACTCTGATGTTATTCTTCTTGAAGGAATAAATGCCGGAGGAGATTACATCAGTTTATACGATCATCCAGATAAGTACATACCGTCAAGTCGTGGTGGAAATCCTTTTATAGAAGATGATGGCGGTGAGATAACAAAAGTTTATCTGACTAAATCGGTTCACTGGAAGATGACTAACAGTACAACAATGACTTTTGCTTCAAAGGTAAATACTCTGATAGAAGATGAAGACATACTTAGGAAGTGGACTAACATGGGAAGTTACCCAAGAGATTTTGATATGTTCATTGAACTAAGAGATAAGGGAAAAGTTTTATTAACACCAATGCCAGGATATTCTACACATGGAGAATCTGCGTGGTTATCACCACTAACTAATTGGGAACTTATATGATTTCAGTTGTAATACCATCATACAGAAATCCAAAATGTTTAGATGTTTGTTTGAACTCTGCTCTCGAAAATCAATCAAATGATAATGAGATTATAGTTGTCCTTGACGGGTTTGCCGAGGAGTCTAATTATATCATTGAAAAGTATCGAGACAAAGTTTCATTTATGCCGCTTGAAACAAACTCAGGTATGCAACACGCATTGAATATCGGTGTTTATCAATCTTCAAATGATTGGATACTCATTGTAAATGATGACAATGTTTTTCCAAAGGATTGGGACTCCATTTTAAATCACGATAAATCAGAACGTCTTGTTATAACCCCGAATCAAATAGAGAGATCTCCAAGTATATTTGATTTTGTGACAAAGGACTTTGGAACGATTGATAACTTTGATTTTAAATCTTACACAAAAGAAGAACAAAATTACAGGCAGGATTCACTCACAAATGATGGAGAGATATTCCCATTCTTTATGGAGAAGAAATACTACATGGCGTGTGGTGGATTTGATACAATATATGATTCGCCATTTATCTGTGACTGGGATTTCTTTTTGAAGTTGGAATTAATTGGGTTAAAGTTTGTACGGAGTAGAAAGTTAAACTTCTATCACTTTGGAAGTATGGCAACAAAGAATGGAAATGAAAGAGATAGATTTATCCAGAGTGAAAGAGATGCTGCAAATTCTTTTAAATTTAAATGGGGATTCAACCCCATACGAAATACAGACAATAGCCATTCACCTAAAAATTATGATGTAATGGGAATTAAGTATGAGTAAAACTATATTGATCACTGGAGTTGCTGGTCTTCTTGGATCACGATTGGCAGATTGGATTATAGAGAATAAACCTGAGTATAAAATTGTTGGCGTTGACAATCTAGATGGTGGTTATTTGGATAACGTGAATCCAAAATGTAACTTTTACAAAATAGATTGTGTGGATAGTGTTAAGATAAATGAACTATTTTCAATGAATAGGTTTGATTATGTTTTTCATTTTGCGGCTTATGCGGCAGAAGGATTATCTCCATTCATAAGATGCTTCAATTATACTAACAATCTTCTTGCTACTGCAAATATTGTAAACAACTGTATAAGACATGACATCAAACGTCTTGTGTTTACTTCTACTATGGCCGTGTATGGTCACGGTAATCCTCCTTTTGATGAGTCACACCAACCTGCGCCCATTGATCCATACGGGGTTGCCAAGTTTGCCTGCGAACAAGATATTCAAATTGCAGGGGAACAGCATGGATTGGACTGGTGTATCATCCGACCACATAATGTTTATGGTATTAAACAGAATATCTGGGACAAGTACCGAAACGTTCTTGGTATTTGGATGTATCAACACCTAAATGAAAAACCAATGACTATATACGGAGATGGGAATCAAACAAGATCATTTAGTTATATCGATGATTGTTTGGAACCGTTATGGAAGGCCGCTATTGATGATCGGGCATCTAAACAAATAATAAACCTCGGTGGAACAAAATACTACACCATAAACGAGTCAAACAAAATACTCCGTGAAGTTATTGGTGGGGGTGAATTCATTCACCTAGAACCCAGACATGAAGTAAAAGATGCACATCCAACTTGGGAAAAATCAGTCAAACTTCTGGACTACGAAGACAAGACATCCTTGAAAGATGGATTATCTGAAATGTGGAAATGGGCAAAAGATCAACCAATGAAAGAACAATTCATTTGGGAGAACTATGAATTAGAAAAAGGTATTTATTCATTTTGGAAAAAGTAATATGATAAGTGTTGTTGGGATAATTGGCCAAGGGTTCGTGGGCAACGCCGTCAATGTTGGAATGCGTAATGGGTTTTCAATTAAAACCTATGATATAATTCCAGAAAAATCTAACGTTGAATCTTTGGAAGAACTGTGTCAATCAAGTGACATTATTTTTGTCTGTTTGCCCACCCCTATGAAAAAGAGTGGAGAGTGTGACATAAGTATAGTTGATACTGTTTTGAATCAAATAAATGCAATAAGTTTCAAAAAGATGGTGGTATTAAAGTCAACAGTCCCTCCGGGAACTTGTGATCTTCTACAATCAAAGTATCAGAATATACATTTGATGTTCAATCCAGAGTTTCTGACTGAAGCAAACGCTGTTCAAGATTTTATTAATCAAGACAGAATAATAATAGGAGGAAATAATCAAGAGTCACTTCTCCAAGTAAAAGATATGTTTAGACGCATCTTTGACTCTATACCCATACTAATAACAGATTGTAAATCTGCCGAAATGGTGAAGTATATTACCAACTGTTTTCTTTCTGTTAAGGTAACTTTTGCAAATCAGATATATGACCTTTGTGAATCTGTTGGTATAGATTATTCGGATACAATACAAATTGCAAAATTAGATAAACGTCTTGGTGATTCACATTGGATGGTTCCTGGTCCTGATGGTGATCGTGGTTACGGAGGACATTGTTTTCCAAAAGATATGTCATCATTTCTTTACTTTGGAAAACAAAATAATATCGATCTTTCTTTAATTGATTCATCAATAGAGTATAACGACCGGATCCGAACTGATAGGAATTGGGAGTCAATGAAAGGCAGAGCTGTTTCCGAATAAAAATTCTCAATTAACCCATATTTATATGTGATAATCTATTAACACATTCGGAGATTCAAATGCACGAAATCGCGAGCAAACTCATAGAGATGCAAAACCAAATAAAGTTTTTCCACTGGCAAACAACTTCATATGCAAGA
>Ga0070749_10003718_pt1 | contig 10173 bp, 10 predicted proteins | sample VirMetDEL_Nov_18_FD_75180 | JGI IMG/M metagenome (GOLD analysis project Ga0070749, IMG submission 75180) | Aqueous microbial communities from the Delaware River and Bay under freshwater to marine salinity gradient to study organic matter... | ecosystem: Environmental > Aquatic > Marine >...
CCTGCTGTGACTAAAATAAGTTCAACAACAACAGGTACGACAGCTTATAAACTTATAGATTCAGGTCAAACATTTACAAAGACCGTAAGTGTTGGAGATACAGTAAATAATACTACAGATTCTACAAGCACTACTATTTCTGCAATAGATAGCGACACACTACTCACAGTAAAAGCTGATATATTTGCTGTAGGAGAAGATTATACAATAGCAGATACAGGAAATTACACACCTCAATATTTACAATCAAATACAAAGATATATTTTAAGCAAGGTCGAGATATAGTATTTCCAATATTTGCAGAAGCAGAAGGAACGATTAGCTTTACTACAGGAGGTGGTGCAGATGTTTATTGGGAGCAAGTAGATGAATTTTGGAACTTGTACGATGAATTTTGGGGAAATACATTAAGCGACCTAACAATAAGCGATACAAATGTTTCAGAAGATAAAATCGTATATATTAGAATAACGCCTACAACTACTTTAGAAACAGGAGATACTATTGTTGTTTCTACTTCAAAGTCAGGATATACTCAAAGCGTTACATTAACATTAGAAGAAGTATGCGAACCTAAATATACATTTTTAGATGTTGTATTTTACAATAAGTATGGAGCGTTACAAATTATGCCTTTTCATAAAAAATCTATGATTAGTATAGATAGCAATTCAGAAAGCTATAAGCGTAATTTAATGGATTTTGTAAATGACCCGACATACAATAAAGAAAAACATTCTATAAGACAATTCCACGTTACAGGCAAAGAAAAAATACAAATGAATACTGGGTTTATAGACGAATCATTTAACGAAGTTATAAGACAGTTAATGTTAAGTGAGCAAGTATGGGTATACGATGGCACGGAAGTTAAACCAATAACACTAGACACAAAATCAGTACAGTTTAAAACATCTGTAAACGACAAACTAATAAACTATACGTTTGACTTTAGCTATGCGTTCAACAAAGTAAATGATATGAGATAATGCAGAATATACAGCTTTACATAGAAGGTAACAGAATGGATATGTTTAAGGATGAATCTGTTTCATTAACACAGACAATCCAAAACGTAAAAGATATTGCAAAAATATTTACAAACTTTACTAAAACATTTTCGTTACCTGCATCTAAAGACAATAACAAAGTATTTGAGCATTATTATAATTATAACATAGACGATGGCTTTGACGCTAGAGTAAAAAAGACAGCAACTATAGAGCTTAATTATTTTCCATTTGAGAAAGGCAAGATTAAGCTAGAAGGCGTAGATATGCGAGATAATAAACCTTATGCTTATAGAGTTACCTTCTTTGGAGATACTGTAGACCTAAAAGATTTATTAGGAGAAGATAAATTAGACGCTTTAACGTGGCTAAACAATTTTACAACAAACTATAATGCAGCTCAAGTACAAGGAGCGTTAAGAAATGGAAAAGATTTTACAGTAGATGCAGTTACTTATACAGATGCTTTAGTAGTTCCTTTAATTACGCATACAGATAGATTATATTATAATTCAGCTTCAACAGGAGACGGTAATTTACATCCAAACGGAACTACACAGCAAGGCGTGTTATGGAATCAATTAAAATTTGCTATAAGAGTAGATTTAATTATAAAAGCTATAGAACAACAATACGGAATAACATTTAGCACAGATTTTTTTAATTCAAGCAATGTACCTTATTATAATTTGTATATGTGGATGCATAGAAAGAAAGGTTTTATAGATGACCCAAATGCTCCTGCTACATACGACCATATTGTAGATTTTGGTTTACCTGACACTAGCGGATGGAATCACTTAACAATATCAGGAGAAAATATTATTGTTTCAGGATTAACGGGAGCGCATAAAATTACAGCTACATTTACAGTAGACCCTGACGCATCAGAATCAAGCGATTATACAGTACAATTATTACAAGGAGGAACAGTAGTAGAAACTTTTAGCGGTACAGCTCCTTCAGACGTTTCAGTATCAGCGGATTTAGGTAATGGCACTTATAATCTTAAAATGATAGTAAGCGAAACATTTACAGTTACAGACGTAGAATTTGATGCAGCAGATTTATTGCAACCTATAAGCGGTACATTTAATTCTGGTTCATTTACAATCAATGCTACTAAATCGTTTAGCGGAACTGCACAAATGCCAAATATGAAAGTCATAGATTTCTTAACTGGATTATTTAAGGTATTTAATTTAACTGCATATAAGCAAGACAATGGAACAATTAAAGTAGAAACATTAGATAACTTCTATTCAGGAGGTTCTACGTTTACTATAGACGAATATGTAGATATGTCTCAAAGACAAATAGATGTAGCGTTGCCTTATAAAGAAATAGATTTTGGATATAAAGGTCTTGGTACGAAACTTGCTATTCAGCACTCTCAATTAACTCAAGGGACAGAATGGGGTAAAGCAGAATATAGAGGGGGAGACGCTGAAACAGACCAAATGGCGGGAGGTATTTATAAAGTAGAAGCACCTTTTGAACATATGAAGTTTGAAAGGTTATTAGATGCAGGAAGTTCTTATGCACAAACAGACGCACAGGTAGGATGGTTTGTAGATGATAACGATGACCCTTATTTAGGAGAAGCATTATTATTTTACCCTATTAGAATATCTAGTGGAACGAGTATAAGATTCTTGAACGATGAAAGTACAGATTATGATGACATAACAGATTATTATATTCCTAGCAATAGTGTAAGTACAAGTGCAAGTACAGACGATGACAATTTACATTTTAATCAAGAACTAAACGAATACACGCCTACAGAAACATTTGCAGGTACGCTATTCGCTAATTACTATACATCTTATATAACAGACGTATTTAAAGTAAAGCGTAGGTTAGTTAAGTTTAAAGCGTATTTACCATTAAAGATATTAAGAACCTATACACTAGCAGACAAGTTTGTAATAGGCAATCAAGAATATAGAATAAACAGTATAACAACAAATTTAGGCACAGGAGAATCTGACCTTGAATTATTAAACATAGTATAATGCTACAGAATATATTAGAATTATTACAAATAGCAGATGGCGAAACAGAAATAATAAGAATCGCTAAAGGCAAGTATAAAATGCCAGAAACTTTAAAAGAAGGATTTAAACAATTTAAAAACGAAGTAAAATGGGAAAGAAAGTAATCATAGATTTAGAAGCAAATACTGGCAAAGCCCAAAATGAGCTTAATGAAATACTGAAAGAATTAAAGTCCATTAATAAACAAGCTACACAGACAAATCAATCATTAGAATCAGGATTTAAAGATGTAGAAAAAACAACTAAATCAGCAGGAAAGAGTTTGTTTAGTTTTGGTAAAATTCTAAAAGGTACTTTAATTATAAAAGCCATCGCAAAAGCATTTGAGTTTTTTAAAGAAACATTAGGCAAAAATCAAGTTGTAGTAGATTTATTTGCAACTACATTTGAAACATTATCTATAGCTTTTAACGATTTTATAAATTTTATATTTAATAATGTAGGAGGTGTTGTAGATGTATTCAAAGCGATATTTAATGACCCAGTAGAATCTATAAAGAGTTTTGGAAAAGCAATAGTAGATAATATTGTAGAAAGGTTTAAATCAGCTATAGATGCTATAGGATTTTTAGGTACTGCAATTAAAAAAGTATTTGAAGGCGATTTTGCAGGAGCAGCAGAAAGCGCAAAGAACGCAGGTAAAGAATTATTTGACGTTGTCACAGGCGTAGATGACAGTTTTGAAAAAACAGTAGAAACTGTTGGAAAAGTAGTAGAAGCGACAACTAAATATGTAAAAGAAACAGTAAATGCTGCACAGGCAACTATTCAACTAAATAAAAATGCAGAAAAAGCAGCAGTAATTAATCAAGGTCTTATAGAACAATATGATATACAAGCAGAACAACAAAGACAGATTAGAGATGAAGAAAGAAATACTATAGATGAAAGAATAGCTGCTAACAATAGATTAAAAGAAGTATTAGAAGAACAAGCTGCAACAATGAAAGCAAATGCAGAACAAGTTTTACTTGCTGCACAAGTTCAATACGAAAAAAATAAATCTGATGAAAACTTTATAGCATTACAAGAAGCTAAAAATGAATTATTAGCTGTAGAAGCAACAGTTACAGGATTTTTAAGTGAACAAAAAGTAAATGATTTAGCTTTAGAAAGAGAAAGACAAGAATTAGCACAATCAAATATAGATGCAGAATTAGAAAGACAACAGATACAAAGACAGTTTGATTTAGAACAAATAGAAAGTGAGCAAATGAAACTTATTGCTCAAAAAGCAGCATTAGAAGAAGAACGATTAGCTGAAGAAGCAAGATTAGAAAATAAAAGAGATTTATATAAGCAAGGAACTCAAGCGTATGCAGATGCACAAAATGAATTATTAGCATATCAACAAGAAGCAGGTAATAGAGAAATAGATATTGATAAAAAACTAGCAAAAGCAAAACAGCAAAACATAACAGATGCTTTAGCAAACATAGCAAGTATAGTAGGGCAAAATACAAAGTTTGGAAAAGCTATTGCAGTTGTACAAGCAATTAGAGATACATTTGCAGGTGCGAACAAAGCATTATCAGCAAGTCCGCCTCCATTTAACTTTATAGCAGCAGCAGCAGTTACAGCAGCAGGTATAGCTAACGTAAGGTCTATAACATCAACTCCAGACCCTAGCCCTCCTTCATTTGCAAAGTCATCTGGTGGTGGGTCAGCAGTACCCGCAACTCCTTCAGCACCTCCTGCATTTAACGTAGTAGGAGCGTCAGGAGCGAATCAATTAGCTACAGCTATAGCAGGTCAGCAAGGACAACCAGTAAAAGCATATGTAGTAAGTGGCGATGTATCTACTGCTCAAGAACTAGACAGAAATATAGTACAAGGCGCAGCAATAGGATAAATGCAAAATTTAATTTAAAATAAGATATATAATTATGAGAATAGTCGAATTAATATTAGACGAAGATCAAGAGATTTCAGGAATAGAGGCGATTAGTATAGTAGAAAATCCTGCAATAGAAGAAGATTTTGTCGCACTAAAAAATCAAGAAATAAAACTAGCTGAAGTAGACAAAGAGAAACGTATTCTACTGGGAGCTTTACTAATACCAAATAAACCTATATATAGAAGAAATGGGGAAGATGAATATTATATATACTTCTCTAAAGATACGGTGTTAAAAGCTTCCCAACTTTATTTACAAAAAGGCAACCAAAACAATTCAACTTTAGAGCATCAACACTCTATACAAGGTTTGTCTTTAGTAGAATCTTGGATTATAGAAGATGAAGTACACGACAAGTCCAGAAAATATAATATGGAACTTCCTATAGGTACTTGGATGGGTGCGGTAAAAGTAAACAATGAAGATATATGGAATGAGTATGTAAAGACAGGCAAAGTAAAAGGATTTAGCATTGAAGGATATTTTGCAGACAAAATGGAAAGACCTAAAGAGCAAATAAATGACTTTGCAGATGTAGAAGCAGAAGCACAAGAATTATTATCAGAAATAAAGGGTATTGTAAGAAACGACAAGAGATACAAGAACGGAAAGAAAATGATAATGGAATCTTATAGCGACTACCCAAGTGGAGTTAAAAATAATGCAAAGAAAGGTATTGATTTAAACAAAAAAGTAAATAATAAATGCGCAACAGATGTAGGTAAGATTAGAGCGCAACAATTAGCACAAGGCAAACCTATTTCTAAAGAGACAATAAAAAGAATGTACTCTTATTTATCAAGAGCTGAAGAATATTATAACGAAGGCGATAATGAAGCGTGTGGAACTATCTCATATTTATTGTGGGGTGGCAAAGCAGGTCTACGTTGGAGCGCATCTAAACTAAAAGAATTAGGCGAACTATGATAAAAAATACTTCATATAAAGTTCAAGTAGATGTAGATACTGATACAATAAGAAATCAATATCAAATAGAAGAAGGTGCATTTGTCACTACAGAAAGCGGTGTATATACTGTTTATAATGGCGAATGGGTAAAGTTATACCCTCAATCTGGTATTGGTTCTGGTTTAGGATGGACAAGATACGATGACGGACAATATACAAGTGCAAGTAAGCTATCATTAACCGATGGCGTTACTGTTAATCTTCCAAATAATGGAGCAAGTATATATAGAAGTTATACAGGTATAGATTATTATAATAATTCAACAGGTAAAGTATTAGCAGATAATGAAAATGATGTTTATATAATGACAATCGTTTTTAAATATCAAGCACCTAACGCAAATCAAACGCATTTAGATTTACAATTTGAAGGAGGTAATGGAACGCCTTATGACAGAATTGTAGGAGAAGCTACATTCCCAAAAGGAAACGATGTAGCACACGACTATCATCAAGTATTTCAATATTATGCAGATTCAGATTTTGTAACCAATGGTTCTTACTGGCAAATAACAGCTACAGGAGGTTCTGCTCAAATATGGGATATTATATACTTTATACAAAAAACACAAAGCTATGCCTAAACATTATACGACAACATCAGGAAATTATATACCTAGCTATACAAGTCCAAAAGGAGGAAGAACAGCTTGTCTATGTTGGGACACAAATACTTATTCAACTAAATGCTGTGACGGTTCATTAAGAGCGCAGGGCATAGGTTCAATATATAGAACATCTTAAAAATGCAAAATAAATAACCTTAAACGATATATATATATGAAAGCTACAGAAATGTTAAACAAAGTAAAAGATTTGTTAGGAGTTGAACTTTCAGAAGAAGTTAAACTAGAGCAAATGAAATTAGAAAACGGGACTGTATTAGAAGCAGAAGCGTTTGAAAAAGACAATGAAGTTTTTATAGTTACAGAGGACGAAAAAGTACCAGTACCTAGTGGAGAATATCAATTAGAAGATGGGAAAATTCTTGTCGTTGAAGAAGGTATAATTTCTGACATCAAAGAAATGGAAGAAGAAGTAGAAGAAGAAGCTACTTCAGATGAAGAAGAAATGAAAGAAGAAGTTTACGCTTCAAAAGACGAAGTATCTGAACTAAAAGCTATTATTGAAGATTTAAAAGCTAAACTTGAATTAAAAGACCAAGAAGTAGCTGAAGAAATCGGACTTGCGATGACTACAATGTTATCAGAGCAAGAGAAAGTAGAAGAAGCAGTAAAAGAAGAATTATCAAAACCTGCTGCTGAACCTATTAAGCATAACCCAGAAGGGGAAGTAAAAAAAGACGGTTATTTGTATGCACAAAATAGAAGAAGAACTACAAAAGACCGAGTATTAGAAAGAATAGTAAATTTTTAAATAAATAATAAATAATTATGGCGACAACAGTAAGCATAACAAGTACTTATGCAGGCGAATTTTCAGGGAAGTATATAAGTGCTGCCCTTTTAAGTTCTCCTACATTAGACAATGGAAACATCGAAATTAAACCTAACGTTAAATTTAAAGATGTAATTAAAAAGGTAGCAACTGATTCAAACGTAATCAAAGATGCTACTTGTGACTTCACAGACACAGCGACAGTAACATTAACTGAAAGAATCCTACAACCAGAGGAGTTTCAAGTAAACCTTGAGCTTTGTAAAAAAGATTTCGTTTCTGATTGGGAAGCGATTTCTATGGGGTATTCATCTCTTAATCAAAACTTGCCACCTAAATTCTCTGATTTCTTAATCGGACACGTTGCAGGTTTAGTAGCAGAAAAGAATGAGCAAAACATCTGGGGTGGTGTTAATGGTAACGCAGGAGAATTTGACGGATTTTCAGTCCTTATGGCAGCAGACGGAGACGTAAACGATGCAGCTAACGATGGTGTTACAGCAGCAACAGGATTTACTTCAGGAAACATTATTTCTTTATTAGAAAATGTTGTTGATGCACTTCCTTCAGCAGTTTATGGAAAAGAAGATTTAAAAATCTATGTTCCTAGAGCAGCTTGGCAAGCATATATCAGACAATTAGGCGGATATGCTGCTAACGGTGTTGGCGGAGCAGGTTACGAAAACAGAGGTGGATTATGGTATAATCAAGGCAACGCTTTATCGTTTGACGGTATTGAAGTTGTTTTAGCGCCAGGTATGCCTTCTGACCATATCATTGCAGGGCAAAAATCTAACTTATACTTCGGTACAGGTTTATTATCTGACCATAACGAAGTGAAGTTATTAGATATGGCTGATTTAGACGGGTCTCAAAACGTAAGAGTAATTATGAGATTTACAGCAGGTGTTCAGTATGGTATTGGTAGTGATTTAGCATTACTAACTTTAGTACCATAATAACATAAATAATTAAGTATAACTAAAAGAAGGGTAGGTGGGTTTTGACTACCTACCTTTTTTTTTAAAAAACAAATAAATATGGCTTGTACACTAACAACAGGAAGGGCGATACCTTGTAAATCTTCAGTAGGAGGTTTAAAGACAGTATATTTTGCTGACTATGGACTAACAATTACTGATAATGTGACTGATACTGAAAAAGTAGACATAGGAGGAACACCAACTTTTTATCAATATGACTTAAAAGGTAATTCTTCAATGGAAACTACAGTAAACAGTTCAAGAGAGAACGGTACGACTTTCTTTGAAACAAATTTAAACATAACACTACAATTACTTGATAGTGCGACACAAGAAGAACTTAAGATTATTGCTTTAGGTAGACCTCAAGTAGTAGTTGAAGATTATAACGGAAACTTCTTCTTATTAGGACGTGAACACGGATGCGAAGTAACTGGAGGAACTTTCAGCACGGGAGCTGCTATGGGCGATGCTTCTCAATTCTCTATTACGCTAACAGCGCAAGAGATTTCTGCTCCTGCTTTCTGTGCGGATTCAACTGACGTAACAGGAAACGCAAGTGCGACTAAAATTGCACCTACAACTCCTAATAACGGATAGTAGAAAGTTTTAGAGTGTTTAAATGCAAGAAAAGGGGTCTATATGACCTCTTTTTTTTTGTTTATGATACAAAATAGCATTATTATTTCGATATATAAATATGAAGATATTAACGACAAGTGCTTCAGCTCAAAACATTAGCGTAATTCCAAGAACATTTGCTTCTACTTATACTTTAAAAGTACACGATGAAGCTGCAAACGATGAAATGTTTAACGGTAGTGTTTCAGCAAGTACAAGCGATAATTATAGAACTGTATCAGTTACATTTGACCCTGTATTAAAAGAGGGAAGAAATTATATAATGACTTTACTGTCAGGAAGCGATATAGTTTATAAAGACAAAATATTTTGTACAGACCAGACAATTAATCAAGACAATAACGACTATTACGACATTAACGAAGGTCAATATGACTTTGACGATACATCTGGTTCGCACGATAACGATTATATTATAATATGAATGATTTAAGAATAGTTAATTTAAGTACCTATACAAGTCCTAAAATAAAAGAAGTTAAAAACAAGGACTGGGTATCTTATGGAGACGATAACAATTACTTTCAATATTTAATTGACAGATATAACGGTTCTCCTACAAATAATGCAGTTATAAATGGTATTTCTGCAATGATATTTGGAAAAGGTTTAGATGCTACAAATTCTAATACAAAACCTGACCAATATGCACAAATGATTTCACTTTTTGATAATGACTGCGTTAGAAAATTATCTTATGACTTAAAGTTAATGGGACAATGCGCAATTCAAGTCATATATTCTAAAGACAGAAAAAAAGTTGCACAAGTTGAACATATGCCTGTTGAAACATTAAGAGCTGAAAAGTGTAATGAAAAAGGAGATATAGAGGCATATTATTATTTTAAAGATTGGACACAATACAAACCTAACGATAAACCTTTAAGAATACCTGCTTTTGGTTATAGCAAAGAAAGTATAGAGATATTATATGTAAAACCTTATAAAGCAGGATTTTATTATTATTCTCCAGTAGATTATCAAGGAGGGTTACAATATGCGGAACTAGAAGAAGAAATATCTAACTTCCATTTAAACAACATAATGAATGGTATGTCGCCTTCTATGTTAATCAACTTTAACAATGGTACACCAAATGCGGAGGAAAGACAACTTATTGAGCAAAGAATATATCAAAAGTTTAGCGGGTCAAGTAATGCAGGTAAGTTCATATTAGCTTTTAATGACAATGCAGAAAGTGCTGCAAGTATA
>Ga0070749_10003722_pt1 | contig 10169 bp, 18 predicted proteins | sample VirMetDEL_Nov_18_FD_75180 | JGI IMG/M metagenome (GOLD analysis project Ga0070749, IMG submission 75180) | Aqueous microbial communities from the Delaware River and Bay under freshwater to marine salinity gradient to study organic matter... | ecosystem: Environmental > Aquatic > Marine >...
AAGTTAGTAAATCAGCCAACTTCGGTTTGTTATATGGAAGCGGTGCAAAAGGGCTCAGAAACTATGCAGCAGCAATGGGAATCCAGATGGATATTGATGAGGCGGCGGAAATCAGGCAAAAGTTCCACGCTGCATATAAAGGCATCGCCGAATGGCAGCGCAAAAATGCTGCAGCTGCTGATGCGGCTAAGGAGAATCCATCTATACGCATACGCGAATCGGGCCTGCGGAGGTTTCTACCGGGTGAGAACAACAAGCTCACAACCCGCTGCAATACCCCAATCCAAGGAGCTGGTGCAGCCGTCCTCAAACTTACGCTTGGCAAATTGTGGCCGCTACTCCACGCCGACGGGGAGGACGTGGTGCGTTTGGCCGGCGTGGTGCATGACGAAATCATCCTGCTCGTAAGGGAAGAACATGCCGAAACCTGGGCGCTCCAGTTGCAGACCGTGATGGAGGAAGCTGAAGCTCGTTGGTTAGGTGAGATTCCGCCGCTTGCCGAAGCTAAGGTCGGAGATAGCTGGCAGGAAGCTAAGTGAGCTCCTTAGTCGAATACCGGGTCACTATGTGGCCCCTTCATGGTCCCACGCACAACATCTACCTAGAAGCTCCAGATGCCTACACGGCTCGGGAGTATGCGCTGCGGATGTGCCCGGACCAGAAGGTGATCGGTATTCGGCGAATTGAAGACTTGAAGCGTGATGGGCTGGCATGAGTCGGCCCAAGACTGGTCGTGAACTGGTGCTCGACTGGCTCAATCGGGAAATTCGTGCGGCACGAACGGCAGATCTGCAGCGGGCTGCCGCTTTTTTGGAGTGGGCCAGGGCAATTCGTAAAGGCTGTGCCAAGCAACGGGGTGGAGCGCGGGTGGCCCAAGCCAATGCTTGGCGGAAAAAAGTGGACGACGATGTGCGCTGGTAGGACTACTGTGTCTCATTGTGCTACTGTGTAGCAGATTAGACCGCAGCACATGCCGCTGAACCACGGGAACAAATTTTATTGTCAGCTGCTGATTGACCCAAACCGCTACAAGCTGGCGGAAAATCTTCCGTCCCAGGACGGTAAGAAAGTTACGGCCTACCTCAGGGAACTTGTGTATGCAGGCTTGGCGTTGAGATCTTCGGAGTACGAAAGCGCCAAGGAAGCTGATGAAGCTGCGTGGCGAGAGTCGGTGAAACGGCGGGTTGAGGGAAGGATGCGCTCCAGGCAAGAAGGGTCAGTATTAAAAGGCGACGCATGAGACTCATCCGATTGTCGTTACAGTCTGTCCGTGACTAGGAAAGTGCACTAGAGTCACACAGTACACGCAAAGGGGCAATGACCCGCTATGTCGTCATGGTCGAGGATCGCTGGGTTACGGCGGTTTACGGCCCTGGTAAAGGAATCGGTTTCACCAGATCCAAGGAGGACGCATCCTCGTGGGTCACATACGAGCGGGCTGTCGCTGCGGCGCGAACTGTTGCTGAGTGCACTAACAGTCCTGCTGCTGTTCATAGCATCGATGAACCCGCGTACCCCCGGTCATGGAAGTAGTGCCATTCCAGGAACAGCTAGACCCGGAACTGCGGCTCGGTGAGGGTCGTTCGCGTACCAGTTCGGAAAAAGCTCAGCTGTTCGAGCTGAAGATCTGGTTGCCAGGGCAGGGTGCTATGCGGGATTTGGTGCGGGCTGAGTCGCTCCAGCAGGCGATTGAGTTTGCCCAAAACCGCTACCCGAATTGCAAGGTTGAGGTGCCGACGACGGCGGCGAAAAAACCTAAGCTGGCTCGTGCCAAAAATGGGCCGCGTGAAACGGCCCGTAGGCGTCTCAAACTCGTGGAGAAAAAGAATGAGTCAGCAGATTGCTGATTGGGCACGCCAGTCGTGGGGTGAGGTCATCGTCGATCAAAACCGCGTTGACCTCCTCGATAAGCTCTACTTCTGGGATGGGCGGGACAAAAAAGACCACCCTATGCACAGCACCTACACCGGGCTGTACGAGAAGTACACCGCTAATTAGGCGGAGTCGCGGTCCATGCCAAATTGTTCGGCCAGGTTATCCGCTGCCTCGCGGATAGCCCAGGCCACTTTTGTGCGTTCCAGCTGATGGAGCGTGTTCAGCACCAGGGCGGCTTCAAGTAGGCCGCGATAATCCTGCTTGTTGAACAGGTCAACGAGCCACTTGTCTTGGGCGGCCTTGTGGAAGCAAGACTCGGTGGTGTGTTCGATGGGGCGCATTGACCTTCCCCGTAGAATTGGGTGAGTCAGCGGGTTGCCGCCCCTGACTCTGACCAACCTGAGGTACCAGGCCGATGCCTAACACATTAGAGGAATGGCGCCCTATTGCAGGGCTTGAGAATCTTTACGAAGTCAGCAGTTTGGGACGGGTACGCAGCAAAACGCGTTTAATAACTCAAAAACACCGTACAGGTAAACTTATGAGTTATGAACTTCCAAGCAGAGTATTAGTGCCTTGCGGTTCACCTTACTTGCACGTTCATCTAGGTAAACACCGAAGATGCGCTCGTGTTCATTTGCTTGTGGCCGCAGCTTTTCTACCTCCTTGCCCTGGTAAATACGGCACTTCTGGTGAGTGCTGGAATATAGATCATATAAACGGAAATAAAATGGATAATCGAGCTAGTAACTTGCAATGGTTACCACGCAGAATAAATTCTTACGTAAAACCCGGTATGAAACACGACTCAAAAGGTCGATTTATTCCACTAGCTACGTCTAATACGTAAAAACCAGCCTGTATCGTTACCTTCAATAAGCCAACGAGGTAGCCAATTTTTGCGAGAGTAAGCGATACCGGCGCCACCTTTATTGCTTATGTAACCTCCATTTACCAAATCCGCTTCTCCAAAAGGATCATTGTGTATAAAGTGCGTTGCGGTGTAGCCAACTACAACACTCCAGTGCCCTGTTCCGCTTGGGTTAGATACTTTGTTTTTGTGTAACCAGCCGACGGGAACCGGATGGCCGTTGGCGATTTCGTTTTCCAGGTCCTCGACCGTGCCATCCATCTCGAAAGTGGCGGTTAGTCCCAGTGCTTTGAGCGCTGCAATTTGTGCTTTGGGATCGGTTGTATCGCCAAAGCGGGCGCGAATTTTGTTGTACTCGTAGTCGCCCGAGATTTTGCCGTAATACCTCGCCACCATTGCGCAGCTGGAGCTGAAGCACTGGCGATACCCGGTGGGGCCATCATCAGATCCAAGCTGATACTCGTAAGGGACTTTTAGAATTTTTTGATTTGGTGGAACGACAGGTTTGCTACCTGCGTGTTGTTCCATCAGCTGTATTAACTTGCCTGGATAGTTTGGATCTGTGGCATATTTCTCCTTGTATAACCATCGCGCTGCATCTTCGCGGGTAGCGGCGTTGTTGCAGCCTTTGTAGTTTTTGTAATCTTTGTACCAGTGATCTACAAGGTAAATAACGCAGGACAGTAGGTCGGGAAAATCAATGAAGCTGTCGGTGATTGTTATCCATTGGCCGTTGATAAACTCTTGGGTTTTCTTGTCGCTACCTTCACCTTTTAAGCCGAAAAAATTGTTTCTGCCAGATACTAATTTGCCGTAATTTGATTCGAGTGCCCATTGGGCAGCTACGAGTTCTGGGAATTTAGCGCCAGCAACTCGGGCGGCTTCCAAAATTCCTTCCCAGCTGTTTGGGAACTGGGTTTGTTTGCCGGCGACGCTCCACGTTTTGAACCAGCCTTGATCGCGGCCAAGGATGTGTGGGTTGGCTTTGTTGATCGCTTGCTCCAGCTCGGTGATTGCCGCCATCTGGTGGGGCAGTCCCTTGTAGTAGCGGAACAGGTCAATCAGGCGGATCTTGTTTGTGGGCATTGGACCAGGGGGCGTGGATGCTCATGGCGCCACCCAGAAGGCGGCTTTCGCCGGTTTGTAGCTCATCATCAGGGAGTTCATGCACCACAACAGGTGTTGGTGTTAATGGCTGATCCGCTAACCAGTCAGCTTCTGCGCGATCCAGTCTTGGGCTTAGTGTTTTCTCAAACTTGTAATCCTGTGCTGCTTTGCGCAGGTGATCACGCCAAGTCTTTTGACCGAATCGCGCCAGCCATATAGTGTCAGCCTTCAGCGCTTTGGGAAAACAACTTTCAGTGCTTTAAGAATAAGTTGCACCCAGGAGTTTTCTTTGATCGGCAGCAGGGTGATAATTTCAGATCCTGCAGCGATGATGATGGCGATAGCGGCAGCAGTGGTGGGATCCATGGTTGAATCGCGTTTGGCTTCAGTGTAGGGAGTTATTTGCTCTTGCCAATCGACATTTCAATGTATCTCACGCGACCCTCTAAATCAGATAAGCGTTCTTTGCTGTCGTTCTTGAGTTCTTGGATGTCGGCGGCGACAGTGCTGACGGATTGATCCAGCTTGGCGACTTGCATAAAAAGACCGGCTAAACCGACCACTGCAGCGGTCAGCAAAGCCGGAATCATTTGGTTGAACGGGCTTTCGGGCGGTTTAGCTGTAATTAGCGCCTCTTCGTGGTGCTCCATTGCGAGGCATACTGCCGACCTTTTTTATAGGTTAGCGGATGAGCGTCAGTAGACTCCGCCATCAAAGGAGTTTTCCACATTGGTTACACGCGCCTCCAAGGCGGCGAACGTATCACTACTTACGTCTCCTCGCAAAATAGTTACGGTTTTTCCATCATCGGAAACGACGACAGTATTTTGAGTTGTCGTTACATTAACTGTTGTCATGTCGTGTATCCCTCGGATACAAAAATTATTCCTTCTAAATAGTATTCCTTGATTCCGGCAGTATCGGTTAGCAACACGTCATACCATGCTTCATTAGGAAGCGCGGCGGTTTGCTCATCGGTCAAAGCGATTGATACTGTTCCGTTAGCCCGATTAGTATATGTGACCGAAAAATCTGCGTATTTTGTTGTACGAGCTTGATTCCAAGTCTGCGCAGCGACAGTCCAGCCAGTTAAATTGATGGCAGCTCCAGTGCTGTCTTTGAATTGGAGCGTCACGCTGTAGTCCGCTCGACGCTGCAAGCTGATGTTGTACGTGCCGGGTGATACAGCCATGACGCACCTCCTCGTTACAGATTAGCGCCCTTGACCGCGCAAAGGCTTTCTGCCACGGCGGCGTGGACGCGAATGTTGTCCCATGCCTTGGCTCGTGGTTTTGGGGCGACCGGCTTTGTGCTCGACGCGCCCCAGGGCAGTTTTGCTTTTTACCGCCATCAGCTAGCCCAAGGCACGCCAGCAGCTTTCGACGGTGCGCGTTGCTCGTCGATTTGAGCTTGGAGGGCAACTTCGATTTCGGTGACTTTTTCGTCGCCACCGAGTGCTTCCTTGACCCAGCCGATCACGATTTCTTCAGTCAAATCTGCATAAGGAATGAGATTCTCGGGGCGCTGGAAACCGATGCTGCCGTAGGCGCCAGCAGAGTATGCCTCATCTTTGGCGGTGACGGCGTAGTGGGCTGTAAATACAAAACCGTCATCAGTCTCGCGTTCGAGGGTGTTGATGCCCCAGGTGAAAGTAGTAGCCATGATTAAAGACCGGTCGTTGACAGCGTAGTGGGGTTGCAGCCTGTTGGGAAGGGTCGGCTGCCCGCCCTGTTAGAGAAGAGGACTAGCCAACTTCAAACTTGAGTCAAATTAGAAGTTGACTAGAGAAGGTGACTACGAGTCTTCGTCTGGTTCAATCCAACTGGGCCAAACCAGATCAAACATTGCTGGGCACTCGCCAATGTCATCCTGATTGCTCAGGTCGAGGCTGGCTTCGCAGTATTCATTCCAGGATTCGGAATCAGACATAGAAGTGAGTAGGACTACGAGGCTTTGAGTGCTGCCACTTCAGCTTCTAGGGTTTCGATTCGCTCCATTGCTTCCTGCAGCGCCTTTACTGCCTTCATGTAAAGGATAGATGCCTTAAAGCTCAGAACCTCATCGCCATCTACTAGATCGTTGCTGGGGTCAGCAATTTCGTCTTCAGAGGCGGAGCGACGAGTAATTAAACCAGGACTGACTTGCTCTAATTCTTGTGCAATCGGACCAAGCTGCAATTCGCCTGTCGGATCATTTTTGTACCGGAACTTAGTTAGTCGTACAGCTTTGATGTCATCCCACTGGGTGCCTGCATCAACAATATCTTGCTTTAGTCGCTCATCAGAAGAGATGGGACCGTAGGAGTTGTTGGTGTTTTGAACGTCACCGTTATTATAAACGCGGAAAGAAACAGTCCCGCCGCTAACCGTGCCCGTGGCCGAATGAATACCTGCAATAAAAGCGTAAGTAGTACCAGCGGCGTTGGAGTTTCTAAGAATTAGGCTGGAGTCGGTACTGTATGTGTTGACTTGCCCAAAGGAGCTAACCCTAATCCGCTCCGTCGGGCTGCTCGCTCCGTTGGCAGTAGTGGAGAACACTAACCTGCCCGGCATGTCGTTGGCACCGGGAGTGCCGTCTACATAACACTCAATGCTGGCAGCTTGTGTCGCAAGATCTGTGCCATCGTCAGCAGTATATCGCAATGAGCCCAATAAATCTCCACTGGATACAATGGAGTAACTTCCTGGCGTAGTTGAACGCGATTTACCAAGTACAAGAACTGAACCATTGGCATTTGCAGTCCATGTTCCCAAAGAAACAATTGCAGCAGCTACATTATCCGCTACTTGAATTTTGCCAGCAACAGACGAGCCATTGAGAACACTTGTAGACGTGCCAACTAACAACCTGCCGGAGCTGTCGATGCGGGCGCGTTCGGTGTCGTTAGTTATGAAAGCTAACGATGCAGTTGCGCTGCCGTCAGGACTTCCTATGCGGGAAGCCGTGCCGTTTCCAGAAGCAGCAAATTGACACCACGAGGAGCTTTGCCCACTTTCAATTCTGGCAACAATTGAGTTTGCAGAATCGACTGCAGTAAACAAGCGGAGGGGACTCGTAGTGCCAATCCCTACGCGGCCTGCGTTCGTAATTCGCACCGCATCGGAACCGTTTACCTTAAATTGGTGTTCACCTGTTGATGTTTGTGCGTCGTAAATAACTAGTGCATCTGCAAGAGTAGCGCTACCTGTTGAAATCTTTAAGCCTCTGCCTGCATTGGCTCCTGAAAACTCAACTTGTGCATCATTGCCTGATGCAGTTCGGATTGTCAAAGGAGAGCTAGGGCTACTAGTCCCCAGACCTAAGCGGCCACTGGAGTCCAGGCGCATTCGTTCAGAATCGTTTGCCCTGAATACAATCGACTCATTTGAGCCCGCTTCATTACCACCTAAGTAGAGATTATCGTCGGCGCCAACGGTTAAGATTCTGAAATCTGCATTTGTCGAACTTAGCCCTCTCAAGGCTTGTGTATTTGGTATAAGAATGCTACCTGCTACATCAAGTTCATAAACCGGTGTTTTGCCGATGCCGACGCGCCCAATACTATCAACAAACAAACGCCCCGTGCCATTAGTCGAGATGGCTAATTGGTTTGCGCCAGGCGAATAGATGCCGGTGTTGAGGTCGCCAGTAAAAGCAAACGATGGAGCTGCAGCAGAACCAAGACCGTGGGCGCCTACACCATTAACGGTTAAAAGAGCGTCTGGCAAGCTGGTACCTACGCCTAGTTTTCCGTCCGATGTGATGCGCAGGCGTTCGGAGCCTGAGGTCATTATCCTCAAAGGATGGGCGCTACTTACGTTTAATTGAGCCAGTTGAGAGCTTGATGAAACAGCATAATAAGCATTTACTGTTGCATCTGTTACCCGAATAGCTGGGTCTGTAGCCTCATAGGCCAAAAGTGTATCGTTTGTAGACGCCAAGCCGATGCCCACACTTCCATTCGCACCAACAAACAACCGCCCAGTGCCATTAGTCGAGATGGCTAGTTGGTCTGCGCCAGGTGAATAGATGCCGGTATTAGGGTCACCAGTGAAGGTAATTGTCGGGGCCGCAGCCGTACCAAGTGGGTAACTAAAGCGCTCGCTGCTGGTCCAGGCACCAGTGGCATTCACCCAGTTGATGGTCTTGTTGGTCGTGCCGCGAAGTGTGATACCACCGCCGTCAGCGGTTGTGTCTGTGGGCGTCGCAACAACGCCCATTTCAATGTTCTTGTCTTCGACCAGTAAATTAGTCGTATCAATCGTTGTAGTAGTACCGTTAACCGTTAAATTACCTGTAATGGTTGCGTTATTACTAACAGTAAGGTCTTGAATTGTTGTGGGGGATGCGTTAAGTGCTGAGCTGATTTCAGCCGCAACTTTTGACTGCAGTTGCGCGGCATCAACAACCTTGCCGGATGTGCCGTTAGTGACATCAGCAGCACTGGCAAGACGCACCGTTCCAAAAACAGTGGTCGTAGCCAACGGGACGCTTGTTGCTCCCACCCATGTCGTAATTGCATCCTTGTACACCTTCAGCACTGGAGTGGCACTGCTGGTGTCAAGCCACAAATCTCCCGCACTCGGGGCAGTAGGAGCCGTAGCCCCCACCCAGACGTTATTTAACTTGCGGACATTACCTGCTGTGTCCTTGCAAGTAAGGAACGGACCATCAGCGTTGTAATTCAGTGCTAGCTCGCCTACAGCTAGATCACTGGCAAAGGGTTGTTTCTGGCTAACGGCGCTCTTCTTGAGCTGAATTTGCAAGGACATGACTATAGAGCCGATGGACGCCGGGCATACGCCGGTGCCACCAGTCTAGCGATTTAGCTTGTCTCAAATAAGAACTTACCGAGTGCATTGCCGAGCGAAGTTGCAAGCGTTGTAAATTGTAAGTTTGCTGTACTTCCTTGAAATAAGCGAATGTCGTAAATGGCTCCATTTGTTGCAGCGCAATGATCAACGTTAATTTGATTCGTTCCGGCTTGCGCTGTTGCTGTTACGTTGGCGACTGGGACATCTCCCCTGTTGTTAATTGTGCTTCCATCAACATAAACAGCCACACCGGTTGTGTTTGTTGTATATACAAAGCCGGTCAATAAACCAGTAGGAACTGGATTGGGACCTGCCGGTTCACTAATGCTGATATCGACGCTATGTACACCTACATAGCGATGGGGGAATGTAGGCGACACTGTAAAAGCTGTCGCGCCGCCGTCTTGTTCGTCAGAACCAGCAATAATAATTTTCTCGTTTGCGGATAAGTATCCTCGATCATTGTTCGTGACCAAGTTGCTGGCAATGCCCATATTTTCTGTGGCTCCTCCCCTGTCCGCAGTCAAGGTAGGCAACACTGCTGTGTTGTTACTGATTTCAGCTCCCGTTGCCCAGCGCTGGCTGACATTGTTGACACTGACTGGAAGCTCGATGGCCCTCAAGCCGTCACTACTGTTCGTGCCACCCGTCGTAAAGCTGTAACGATTAGTAGAAAGTACACCAACACCCTGAGCAATAAGCTCGTTTTGAAGTGCAAGAATCGTGGCGCGAGATGAGATGAAACTCGCAAATGGTCCCATCGAACCAGACAAGTCAGTGATGCTGGTCACATCCACACCTGGCGGGCGCTTAGTACGTGCTTTAGCGCCGAAAAATACTGGTACTGAATTGCCAGCCATATCAAGCGATCCTCGTGGCGGTGTAGATGACAGTGTTAGCTGCGGCGATGTAGTAGCCGATCAGCAAGTTGCCGCTTAGTCCTGTGGTGTTATTGGTTGGATCCACCCATGTATTGACTGCCGGTTTCCAATCAGCATTGTCGATCCCGATTTGTGCCACGCCCGTTGCATTGGTTACGAAGATGAAGCCGGAAGTGCCGATATAGCCAGTAGTGGTTGGTGCGCCGAGTGCCAATGTGGTAGACGTGCCGCTCTTGGTAAAGGTGAAGTTGGCACTCAGATCGAAGTTGGTATTGCCACTCACCCATGCCACTGGAGTGGTGAGCAGCTTGTTGGCTGGTAGCGTCGGGATCTTCGCCAGCTCCAGCACTGGCAACTTGGCGTTGGTCAGCGTGGGGATGTTGGCTAGCGGAATTGATGGGAGCTGGGCAGTTGGCAACAAACTGCTGCCATCCAAAGTCGCCAAGCCGTTAGCTGCACCACGCAATGCAGCAAGATTGCTTGGTACCAGTGCGCGAGTTGTGGCGCTATAGCCAGCGGCTTCGGCGTTGGTGGCAATCTCGATGATGCCCTGCACCGTGGTACTGGCACTGGAGATCAGCCCGCTGCCAGTCAGCGATGGAATCTGAGCCGTGGGGACTTTTCCACTGCCATCAAGTGAGG
>Ga0070749_10003723_pt1 | contig 10168 bp, 8 predicted proteins | sample VirMetDEL_Nov_18_FD_75180 | JGI IMG/M metagenome (GOLD analysis project Ga0070749, IMG submission 75180) | Aqueous microbial communities from the Delaware River and Bay under freshwater to marine salinity gradient to study organic matter... | ecosystem: Environmental > Aquatic > Marine > Coastal...
AGTTGCTGCAACTGGTAACGTATCTGGTGGCAACATTACAACAGGTGGTGTAGTTGCTGCAACTGGTAACGTATCTGGTGGTAATTTAACTACAGCCGGAGCATTGTCAGTAACAGGTAATGCTAACGTTGGCAATATCGGTGGTAACAATGCTGTATTCACAACATTAACAGGTACGCTATCAACAGCAGCGCAACCAAACGTTACTTCACTAGGTACACTAACAAGTTTAGACGTTACAGGTAATGGTACATTTGGAAATGTCTATGCTAACAGTGGTACTATTGGCGCCCTAACACTCAAAGGTGAAGGTGGAAATATCAGTAATATTACTGGTGCTAATGTTTCTGGCACAGTAGCAAATGCAACTCATGCAAGCACAGCAAATACAGTAACAACAGCAGCACAACCAAACATCACTAGTGTTGGTACACTATCATCACTAGCAGTAACAGGTAATGCTAGCGCAGGTAATATATCAACAGGTGGCACATTAAGTGTAACAGGTAACGCTAACGTAGGTAATTTAGGTATAGCAGGTGTACTAACAGTTAGCGGTACAGGTGTCAGCACTTTTGCTGGCAACGTAGACATGACTGGCAATTACATTGTAGGTCTTGCTACTCCAATCAATGCAACTGACGCAGCAACTAAACAATACGTAGATAATGTTGCTGAGGGTCTTCACGTTCACGAATCAGTTGGTGCTGTAACAACAGATACTCTAGCAAATATTTCTTCAGGTACTATTACTTATAATAATGGTACTGCTGGAGTTGGGGCAACATTAACAACTGATGGTACTTTCACAGCAATAGACGGAGTAACGTTAACATCTGGTATTCGTATACTAGTTAAAAATGAAGCAAACACAGCACACAACGGTATATACACATTTACCAATAGTACTACTTTAACTCGCGCAACTGACTTCGACACTAGTGCTGAGATTCAAGGTGGTGACTTCTTGTTTGCTACTGGTGGCACTCTATACGATAACACAGGTTGGGTACAAGTAGAAACAGTAACTACTGTAGGAACAGATCCTATAGTATTCACGCAGTTCTCAGGTGCTGGTACTTATACAGCAGGCACAGGCTTAACACTTTCAGGTAGTGAATTTAGTATAAGCAACACAACTGTAACCGCAGCAAGTTACGGTAACGGCGATAGGGTAGCATCATTTACTGTTAATGCTCAAGGTCAATTAACAGCAGCTTCTGACGTTGTTATAGCAGCCAATGCTGCTAACTTAACTGGTACTACATTAAACTCAAGTATCGTAACTTCAAGTTTAACTAGTGTTGGTACACTTGGATCGCTAGCAGTTACAGGTAATGGTACATTTGGTAATGTCTATGCTAATAGCGGCACTATTGGTGCAAGTTTATTAACTGGAACTCTTACAACATCGGCACAACCAAACGTCACTAGCGTTGGTACACTATCATCACTAGCAGTAACAGCAAATATAACTGCTGGAAATATCTATGCTAACAGCGGTACTATTGGTGCCCTAACACTCACGGGTGAAGGTGGAAATATTAGTAACATTGCTGGAGGTAATGTAACCGGACAAGTAGCAAATGCTCTAGTCGCAGGTACAGTATATACTGCGGCTCAACCAAATATTACTAGTGTTGGTACACTATCATCACTAGCAGTAACCGGTAATGGTACATTTGGAAATGTCTATGCTAATAGTGGCACTATTGGTGCTGCTAACTTGACTGGAACATTAACTACAGCATCACAGCCAAATATAACTAGTGTTGGTACACTAACATCTTTAACATCATCAGGAAACGTAACTGCTGCAAACTTAATTGTAGGTAATACTTCTATTAGAACAGCACAAGTTACTACAACTACTACAGGTGCAAATCAAACTATAGCAACGTTTGCTTACAGTGGATTAGCAGCAGTAGAATATCTAGTTAAGGGTGTAGATTCTACAGGACAGAAATATAGCATAGCAACAGTTATTGCTGTAACAAATGGCACAACAGTTGATTTCGTGACATTTGGTACTGCTACACTAGGCGGAGCAACAGGTACACTTGCAGTAAACTTAGATGGAAGTAATATAGCATTGCAAGTAACTCCATCAAGTAGCAATAGCACAACTTGGACTACTCAGATTAGAGTGATGTAATGATCAATGAGTGCGGTATATTATATACTGCACTCATCTGCTCTAAATAACAACGATGAATCATTTCTTACAGGATTTCTCGTCCTTACTTCAGGACTGGCGAAATTTAAGGGATAACTTGCGGGATAAGGATCTTTCTACAATCGCAGTAGAAGTAGATCGCTTCTGGCAACAAGCACCTTTAGTTAACCATTATCTACATCCAGACTACATGCCACTCTGGCCCGACCCATGGCAATTAATATATGACAATAATTATTGTGTATATGCTAGGGCATTGGGTATAATTTACACGCTACTGCTCATGGGCACCAAAAACATTGCTTTAGTTGATGCTAAAGACGATAATAGTGAACAAGTGGTATTAGTCTTAGTTGATAACGCAAAATATATATTGAATTACTGGCCCAACACAGTATTAAATAATCATCTAAGCGACTTCGACATAATTAAAGAATATGATCTCTCACCACTTTATACAAAAATAGGGTAAATGATGAAAATTAATGTAATTAAAAGATCCGGAGAAAAAGAATTATTAACGATAGAAAAATGGCAAGCACAGATCGCTAAAGTATGTCAAGGTGTGTCTGATGTTAGTCAGTCTATGATAGAGATCAAAGCACAACCTCATTTTTATGATGGTATAACTACCAGAGAAATAGATGAAATTACATTAAGGGCTATAGTAGATTTGATAGATGTGGAAACTAATCCAGATGTGGGTAACACTAATTATCAATATGTAGCAGGCAAGCAAAGACTTTCTATGTTGCGTAAAGATGTTTATGGAGATTATCAACCACCTAGACTATATGACATCATTACCAAGAATGTAGAAAAGGGTCTATATACATCCGATTTATTGCAATGGTACGATGAAGAAGAATGGGATAAAATGGATCAGATCATTGACCATCAAAAAGACGAATCTTATTCTTATGCTGCCATTGAACAGTTAATAGAAAAGTATCTAGTAAGGAACCGCGCTACAAAACAGATATATGAAACTCCCCAGGTAAGATATATCGTAGCAGCAGCAACTGTATTTCATAACGAAGAACACAATCAGAGATTGAAGTTCATTAAAGAATACTATAACTGTGCTAGCGATGGTTTGTTCACTCTTGCTACTCCTGTTTTAGCAGGTCTTGGTACACCAACGAAACAATTTTCTAGTTGTGTATTAATTAGGTCAGATGATGACCTTGATAGTATTTTTGCTTCAGGAGAAATGATGGCAAAGTATGCTAGTAAGAGAGCAGGCATAGGTCTAGAAGTAGGAAGATTAAGACCATTGGGATCACCGATCAGGGGCGGAGAGATCATGCATACTGGTTTAATACCTTTCTTAAAGAAGTGGTTTGGTGATTTGCGTTCATGCTCTCAAGGTGGAATACGCAATGCTAGTGCTACAGTATTTTACCCCATATGGCACCATCAGTTTGATGACCTTATCGTTTTAAAGAACAATCAAGGTACAGAAGAAACTAGAGTGCGACACATGGATTATGGGGTAGTACTATCAGCATTCTTCTGGAGAAGGTTCAAAAACCGTGAAAATATCACATTTTTTGACCCCAACGAAGTTCCTGATTTATACGAAGCGTTCTATACAAATACTCAGAAGTTCGAAGAACTTTACTGCAAATATGAAAAACGTAAGGATTTGCGTAAAAAGACCATGAACGCTGAAGATGTATTCAAAGGCGGCATATTAAAAGAAAGAACAGATACAGGTCGTATCTATCTAGTGTTCATCGATAACGTGATGAATCAAGGCCCATTCGATCCTGAGTACCATACAATTTATCAGAGCAATCTGTGTTGCGAGATTCTACTCCCAACTAAGCCATTCAGGCGACTTGACGATGAAGCAGGCAGAATTGCTTTATGCACATTAGGATCTATTAATTGGGGCGCGTTCCGTAATCCTGAAGATATGCGTAGGGCTTGTCGCATACTACAACGTAGCCTATGTAACATTTTAGACTATCAAGATTTCTTGTCGGTGCAATCTAAGTTAAGTAATGATGAGATTCAACCACTAGGCATAGGTGTCACTAACTTAGCATACTGGCATGCTAAAAGAAATTTGATGTACGGTGATCCAGAAGCACTACAAGAAGTCAAGAGTTGGATGGAACATCAGGCTTATTATCTAACAGAAGCAACCATAGAATTAGCCAAAGTTCGAGGACCTTGTAAAGATAGCAGCAAAACTAGATATGGGCAAGGTATATTTCCTTGGGAGTTAAGATCATCTGGTGTTGATGAATTAACAGATTTCGAACCAGAGTTAGACTGGGAAACTCTGCGTAAAGACATTAAAGAATATGGTGTTAGAAATGCTACGCTAATGGCTATTGCTCCTGTAGAAAGTTCTAGCGTAGTGATTAATTCTACAAATGGCATAGAAATGCCTATGAGTTTAATTAGTGTTAAAGAAAGCAAAGCAGGTTCATTCACACAAGTAGTACCAGATTACCAGCGTTTAAAAAATAAGTATCAACTAATGTGGGAACAAACAGATTGTGCAGGATATCTAAAAACAGCAGCAGTATTAGCAGCATATGTAGATCAAAGTATATCTACTAACACGTTTTATAATCCAGCACATTTTCCCGATAGAAAAGTACCAACTACTTTGATAGCAAAAAACTTGATGCAAGCACATAAGTGGGGATTAAAAACATTCTATTATAGTTTGCTTAACAAAGCAGGGTCGAAAGTACAAGAAGAAAAAATAGAAAAACAAGAAGAAGAATTGCAAGACGATGATTGTGAGTCGTGTAAATTATAAGAGACACATAAATGAGATTAGGAATATTTGGAGACAGTTTCACTAATGATCGTAAGAATATTGATTGGTCGTGGACCAATCAATTTGCTGAAAAGTTAGGTACCACAGCAGAAAATTTCGGTTATCCTGCAACGTCTCTATTTTATTCTTATCAGCAATTTCTATTACACAAAGATAAATTTGATCTTATAGTATTTGTTGTTACAGAACCGCAAAGATATACTAGACCTGTAACAATAAATGGTGTTGAAGATTTTTATTGTAATATAGGAGACGTAGAAAACGCTCTCAAAAAATCAGACATAGACGATCTAGATAAAAGAGAACTTGAGCATTTGTTTGGTTGGTACTTCATGCAAGATAGAGATTTCATGATTACTAGTCAAGATTTATTATTGTCTCATATGGAAAGTATGCACGATAACATAATATTTTATCCTGCATTCTGTGATTCATTTACAGTGGCTAGAACAGGAAAATATGGATTACCATATAACTATTCTTTTTTTGATATGGTTTGTTTACAAACTAAGTTATTAGGTGCAACAACAGAACAAATATCTTCACATAAAGAACTTTCTACATTATCCAATCATTTGGCAAAAGAATTTAATGACTGTTTTGCAAATATACTGTATAATAAATATAGAAACAATTCATGGGATCTCATAGAGATCGAAAACATAACATTGAGCAAACCACGAGAATACTATTATGAGTAAACAACAGTATAACCTAAAAACTAAAACAGACTACACATCACGCAAGATGTTTTTAGACCCTGCGGGTCCAGTAACCATTCAACGATTTGAAGAGGTTAAATATAATAAGATTGCTAATTTTGAAACAACAGCCCGCGGGTTCTTTTGGGTACCAGAAGAAATATCATTGACTAAAGATGCTCAAGATCACAAAGAAGCCAGTGATGCGGTTAAGCATATCTTTACTAGTAACCTACTTAGACAAACTGCGTTAGATAGTTTACAGGGTAGGGGTCCTAGTCAAGTGTTCACGCCTGTTATATCACTACCTGAACTAGAAGCACTAGTGTATAATTGGACGTTCTTTGAAACTAATATTCATAGCCGCTCATATAGTCACATCATACGCAATATCTACAACGTGCCTAAAGAGATATTCAATACTATTCACGATACGCAAGAGATAGTAGATATGGCATCTAACATCGGTGATTATTATGATGCGCTACATCACTTAAATTGCAAAAGAGAATTGGGTCATAAGATAAATGAAAAAGATTACATCAAAGCGATATGGCTAGCGTTAAATGCTTCTTACGCCCTAGAAGCACTTAGATTTATGGTATCATTTGCTACATCGCTGGCAATGGTTGAAAATAAAATCTTTATAGGTAATGGAAATATTATAAGCCTTATACTTCAAGATGAATTGTTACATAAAGGCTGGACTGCTTGGATCATCAATCAGGTCGTGAAAGAAGATGATAGATTTGCAGAAGTTAAAGCAGAATGTGAAGACGAAGTGTACAAGATGTATATGGATGTGATCAGAGAAGAGAAAGAATGGGCAGACTATCTATTCAAGAAAGGACCGGTAATAGGACTTAATGCCGCTATCTTGAGAGACTTTGTAGATTATACAGCATTAAATGCCCTTAAAGACATAGGTATAAAGTACCAGCAACCCGCACCTAAAGTCACGCCTATTCCGTGGTTCAATAAACATAGTGAAACGGATAAAAAACAAACCGCGTTACAAGAAAACGAATCTACTAATTATGTTATTGGAATAATGACTGATAAATTAGATTACGAACAGCTACCTGACTTATAAATATAAAACAAGGAGAAAAATATGAAGGCACTAATATGGAGTAAGAGTTCCTGTCCCTTTTGTGTTAAGGCAAAAATGTTATTAGAACAGAAGGGTATAGAATACGAAGAAAGAATTATAGGAAGTGGCTGGACTAGAGAGCAACTACTAGAATCAGTACCCAATGCTAGAACAGTACCTCAAATTTTTCTTGACGGTAAATTAGTGGGCGGATACACAGACCTACGTGCTGTAATAGGATAAGAAACGAGTGCTAAAAAAGATTAGATTTTTCGGTGATAGTTGGTTCTGGAACTGGTATTATCCTGATATGAAATCTACTGCTATTAAGAAAGTCCTGTTGGAGCAGGGATTTCCGGCGATAGCAGCATATTTGAAGTATTTAGATATAGAACCAATATGTCATAATTTGCCAGGTAGAAACTTTGAGCAAACAGTAATAGATGTTCTTTCTACCGAAAATCATGATGATATCAAGTATAATGTGATATTTATAGCGTCTATTTTTCGTAGAAATCATCACAGACTTGACGTTACTAATTATACCAATTTTATAAAAGCATGGGACGCAATTCTGATATCAAGATTAACAGAATTACAAAATTGGGCCCAGAAAAATAATCAACAAATATTACTGTTAGGTGGACAAACTACCCTACATAAAAATTTATTTGAACAAGTTGAAAATAGAAAAAATCTTCATCTAGTAGCAGAGTGTATAATATCAAAATTAACTAATAGATTTAATACACATGGGTTTTTAAAATTAGCAACAGACGTAACAGATTATGTAGACACTACATGGCATCCAGAGTTAGTAGAACATATGCATAACGATATAACTGCTTTTGAAAATGATAATGATAAATTCTTATTCACCCTACCTGATCGAGGTCATTTAAACCCACACGGATCTCTTTTGGTATTAGATATGATATTATCTGAAATCGAACAGATAGAAAAATCACAAATAGGATAAACATATGAAAGACATTAAAGTTGGAGAGATATACACATTTAAGTTAACAAGTGGCGAAGAAGTTGTCGCTAAAGTTACTGAACTTCTAGAAAATAACTGGATTAGTATTACAAGTCCTGCTTCTATAATGATGATGCAGTCAGGTAATCCAGGAATGGGTCCTTCCTTGATAACTCAAGATATTACTGTTTCAGTCGCACTAAATACTAGTAACGTTGTAATGGTAGTTTTGACAGATGAGGCTATAAGAACTAAGTATATAGAAGCAACTACAGGACTTACATTACCCGACAAAAAAGTTTTATTAGGATAACTATGCACAAATTAAGTAGAAAAGGAGATAAAAATCAAAGGGGAGGAAAAATAGTTAGGGGCGCATCCACTGTATTTGCTAACAACATTCCAGTTGGTTTGCATGTAAGCCCTATCACTAAGCATCGTCCTGCTCCTGATATTCCTAAACACAAAAGAGCAAAAACTACTCAAGGTAGTCCAACTGTTTTTGCAGAAAATGCTCCGGTGCTTAGAGTTACTTCAGGTAATTCTTGCGGACATTCTATCATTCAAGGTAGCCCAAACGTTTTCGTACCATGAGTTCATTTGGAATTAATAACCCGCAGACCCTTAACACAGCCGCAGGTTTAATGGAGAATGAAGGATTGCAAATCAATCCTTTCGTTCAAGAATACTTTGGCTCTAGTAAAACTACAGAGAAATATACTCCGGGAAGGATCGCTAAAGAAACAGGTGTAGCCGATCTAGCAGCAGCATTACGCGCCGCTTGTGATAACGGTGAGCCGCGATACCTAACAGTAATGACAAATTGTACTATAACTAATACTGTAGAAAATACTATATTAAAAGTAGGTAAGTTAACTCAGGGTATCATACGACCTGGAATGGTTATCAGAGATGTATTAGATCCTACTAAACCTCGCTGGATCAAGCAAGGTCCATATGAAGAAACTGGATGTAATAATACTTGGATAATACGACAAGTATCAGAAGAATCAGGTGATGGTTCAGAGTGGATAATAAGTCAAGATCAGGCTGTATATGAATATCAAGTGATATGGAGCAGTCAGATCGCTTTACCACAAAGAGTAAATCCCTCAGGCACTATAGATAATATTACTATTATAGGAACTATGGAAGTTCTAGATGAGACTGGAAATGCTTTGCCTAGTTTTACTGTTAGCAATTCTACATATGATGCAATGATCAATATAGGTAAAGACATCATACCTGCGTTAGGTGCAGTTAATCCTCCTACATATAACATAGACGACCCTACAGGACAATGGAAAGGTCAGGCTAACGGAGGTTATGCTATAGAAGGACCTGTAGGTGAGGGTCAAGACGCTACTTGGTTACCATGGAATACTATCACAACAGTAACTGCTCCAGAAATGAAACCCGGCTTGTTCTATACTATTGATGATGTAGGCGATAGTGACTTCTTATTAGCAGGTGCGTTAGAAAATGCGGTAGGAGTTTCATTTGTTGCTACTAAGCCTGTTCCGGGCACTGGTATAGTTAGCGCAGTAACTCCCAACATAGCGATTACTCAATATGGTTTTTGGAGACTGTTTGCACTACAGGCTTGGAACATATTTAATTATGGCGGCGCGAGCCCAGACGCAGAAAGTCCCGACTACAAAAATTTCTTGTCAACTATGACAGAAGCACAAGGATTTATAGTACAAAATAATCCTACATTGATATCAATGGAAAATTCTAAGACCTTCTTAGAAGGTACTTTTAGTAACATGAATGATTTAATGACTGGAGATTTGTCAGGAGTCAGTTTAGCATTTCAAGAACTTGGACAAGACTTAATTAATATGGGCAAAGGTATTAATTGGAGTAAAATTGATTCTTTTGGACTACCTTCTAATCTCTTATTAACACTGGCAGAGAATGCGGCATTGACTCAAGAACTAAGTTTATGTATGCTGGCTACTGGCTTAACTCATAGCGAAATAGAAGGTATTATAACTACGGGCAAAGCAACAAAAGAACAAGAACAAAAATTATTTGCATCTTTTAATGCTATTCGCGGGGTTCCGTTGCAACAATCATTGGTACCTTTAGATTGCGTTAATCCTGAAATTCAAACTCTAGCAGACATGTTAGATGTCTCTAAAGTATTTCCTTTATCAAAAGATACACTAACTGTTCCTGTGTATAATTCAGGACCAGCGCCAACTAATTCTAAAACTTATTATTTCATCTACTCAGGTGAACAGGTTAATACTCAACTTTCTAGTCCAGCAGTAGTTGATAACATAGGTTATCAGAATCCTGGCACAGAACCAGTTGAACCAGAACCTGAATATAATTTTGCTCCTATCATTGAAGAAATAATAAATGATCCCGGAGTCATACCCGGAACAGATGGAATTGGTGGAGTAAC
>Ga0070749_10003725_pt1 | contig 10167 bp, 6 predicted proteins | sample VirMetDEL_Nov_18_FD_75180 | JGI IMG/M metagenome (GOLD analysis project Ga0070749, IMG submission 75180) | Aqueous microbial communities from the Delaware River and Bay under freshwater to marine salinity gradient to study organic matter... | ecosystem: Environmental > Aquatic > Marine > Coastal...
ATAAATTAAAATAGAAAAAAGATATGGCAATAAATCCACAACCAGTACCAAATACAGCAATACCCGGAATATGTTCAGGGTATACTGCTGTTAGTGAGATTTTTACTTTCAATATAAACGACACATGTACGAGAGGTTTTACACAATACCAACTTATGTGGTTGAACCGATATGGGGTGTGGGACTATTACACATTCCAAGCAGCAAAGGACGAAGGGTTGAAGATTGAAAGAAATACAATGAAAAGTTGGAACGTTGATTGGGGTTCAAGCAATCCAATCAAAACTCAATATTCAAGAGGAACTTCAGATTTTGGAATTACAATGGAGGAAACACATATCATCAATTCAGGTTTTATTGACCAAGCAGATATGGTTTTCTTGGAGGAACTTTATACTTCCAATGATGTGTATGAAATAACTGAAGATGGTGGTTTGCGACCCATAACTGTAGTTAATACCGAGTTTATAAAGAAGAACCGTGGGAATAGGACAATTGTGAATTTGGAGTTAACTTATGTATACTCCAATAACATTGGACTAATAGGTAAGTAATGAATACAACCCTTCTCATAAATCTAAGCGGTGAAACATACCAGCGAGTTGACTTGTATGAAGATTTACCTATTCAGGTTGTTATCCAACAACTTGATATTGTTGATTTCCAACAGCGCAAGTCTCAATACTCAAAAACATTTTTAGTTCCAGGAACCAGTCAAAACTCAATATTGTTTGAGCATTACTTTGAAGTCAACGGAATTGAATTTAACCCCTTGTTGAAAATACCGGCTGTAGTTCAATACAGGGGACAGGATATATTCCAAGGTATATTAAGATTGAATGCGGTGATACAATCACCTAACAGTTTGGATTATGAATTGTATTTGATGGGAGATGTTGGAGATTTTACTTCAACAATTAAAAACACAACCCTAAATCAATTAGATTTTACAGATTTACAACACGAACAAAATTATACCAACATTGCACTTTCGTGGAACGGAACACCAGACGGGGGTGGTCTTTTTGACGGACAGGTTGTTTATCCGTTGGTGAATTGGGGATATTATTACCAAGATACAACAAGTGCGGCAACACCATCGTTTACCATTGATTTTGGAAAGACGTATTCATTTGACCAATCAGCATATGGAATACCAACAGAATACTTCAAACCTGCAATCAGGTTGAAAACTTTGGTTGACAAAATCTTTGCTCAAACAGATTATAACATTGCGTCAGAGTTTTTTGAGACCGATTACTTCAAATCAATTTATGTTGATACATTTGTCAATGGTCAGTTAGGGATTGAAGCAGCATCGGCTGTAACCAATCAAAATATATTCAAATCATATTCACCAAACCAAGATAAACATTACCTTGGAAATAACGCCCGTAAGACATTTATACCACAATTCAGTACAAACCTTTCAAATGGTTATGACCCGTTGGGTAACTTCAATAATAGTTTTGGATTTTTTACAGCACCATATGCGGGGAACTATTACTTCAACTTGAGATTTAATTATGAATCAAAAGACCCCCTTCAAACAGGTGGAAGATTTAGAGTTGTGGTAAACCAAGGACAATCATTTGCGGGTATTGTTAATACTGGTTCAACCATTTACGTATCTGACGAATACAAGATTGGTATAAAGATTCCAAGTTTTACATTTGAGAATGGTTCTGTCAACATATTCTTCTCAGCATCCTGTTCACCCGGTGATGTGATATTTCCATTCCTTGAAGAAACGGTACCTTACTTTTCAGTCGGTCTAAACTTATCAACAACAAGAGGACAATACATTCTAAAACCATTCAACCAAGGTGGTGTGGTTGACCCATTTATTATGTGGGATTTATATAACTCCCCAACTCTTACAGGAACACAAACGGTGGATTTCAAGTTGGGTGTTCCAAATCTAAACTCAATAGATTTTCTAAAGAGTTTGATTCTGCATTTCAATTTGGTATTGATACAGGACGAAGCGAGTAAGACGATTAGAATGGAACCCTATCCTTGGTATTATGACGAGACGAATAGAGATGAAAAAGATTGGACTCAAAGATTAGATTTGAATTCATCATACAGAATTGAACCGTTATCATTTGATTTGAGCAAGGAGATTGAATTAACTTATGTTGATGCACAAGAAGAAAACCTCAACAAGTTATTCTCAGACAAATACGATTACGTGTTTGGTAGAAAGAAATATGTATCTGACTCAAACCTGTTGACAGGTGATAAAAAATATGTCAGTTCATTTGCAGCCTTACCAACAGAAAGTTTGGAGAACGCCCCGAACATTGTTATTCCATCCATGTATCGTCAACAGGCAAACCAGAAAACCCCATATTCATTCAAACCTCATATGTTCTTTTGGTGTGGAAATAGATTTGCTTATACAGATGTTTACAAGACACAACCGGGATATTGGTATATCAACGATAACGGAACACCGAGACAACAAAGCACATACCCTCAAATACACCATTTGAGTTCATTGGATGTTCAATTCACACCGTTGTTATCAGACCTCAATTTCTCTTCAGATTTTGACTTTTATGGGAACACCAATACCCAACTACCAATGTATACAGAAAACACAACCTACAACCTTTATTGGAAGGATTACATAGAGAATAACTACTCTTTGGAAACCCGAAGATTTACAGGTAAGTTTTTCTTGCGTCCATTTGATATTGCTGATATTGATTTGACAGATAAGATTTATGTGAAAGATAGTTTTTACAGAATTGATAAAATCAATGATGCCAGTTTGATTGATAACAAACTAACCAACATTTCTCTCATCAAGGAATTGGGTGGATATTATAAAGTTGAAAGTCAAGCACCATTCTATGCCATATCAGGAAATACACCATACCCTGGACTTCCATTGGCATATTCAGGTGATGTCTATACAGCGACAACCGTTGATGTGTTATGTGCAAGCGGTGGAACATTAGAGAATGTAATTACATTTGGTTTTGGTGGATTTGCTAACTTACAGCAAGTTTGGATAGATGCTGGTACATATTATAAACCTATGGATATGGGTATTTATCTTAGACCATCGGGTACAACAGATAACTATGTAGTTATAGATAAACAGGGACGAATTTTAGAAATAGATTGCTAATATGGCAGAACAGGTAATAGGAATACGAATTAAACTAAACGGTATTGATACCGTAATCACTAACATATCTACGTTAGAAGAAGAAATCCGAAAGGCAAAAGAAGACCTCAAGGAACTTGAAATTGGTAGTGATTTATTCAAGGAACTATCAACTGAAATATCAGTTGCAGAGCAAAAATTGAGAGGACTCAATGATGCATCAAAGGCAGATGCTGTAAAGAAGAACTTTGAATCAATTATAAAAGCAAGTGCGGCAATCACCGCAACATTTGCTGCCGCAACGGCAGCGTTCTCTCTGTTTGGGGATGAAAGTGTTGCTCAAAGTGAAGCGGCGGCTAAGGCTCAAAATCTTCTAACAATTGCTGTTGCGGCAAATACATTGGCAACTATTGAATACAAAAACGTAACTCTTGGTGCGGCAATATCAAATGGTTTATTGGCAGCATCAGCCGGTGTTGCAAATACAACTTTGAAAGGATTATTTGCGACTATGGCAGCAAATCCTGTTGGTGTTATTCTTGTTGGATTGGGTGCTTTGATAGGTCTATTTTCACTATTCAAGCAAGAAGAAGTTGAAGTTGCTGAGGCTGTCAAGACGGCAGATAAAGCATTGATGGAACAAAGACAATCAATCATTGCGTCACAAAAAACATTTCAAATTTATGTTGGTGTATTGAATGATGTAAATTCATCTGTAAATCAACAAAAAGCGGCATACGCTGAATTGCAAAAAATAATTCCAAGTTTGAATGGTTTGACTTTGGAACAGGCAAGAGCAACTGGCATATTGAACGAAGCGATTGCAGAACAGAATCAGTTGATAGAATTGAACGCTGAACTCAAAGCGTATGAGGAGATTTATGTTGAACAAAAGAAAAAGGAACTTGCTGAACAACAAAAGGTAAATGAAGCAAAAAAACTTGAACTGGTTATTGAGTTGAATAGGAAAAATGCTCAAGCACAGAGAGTAAGTTCAACACAACAAGAATATGAAACTGCGGTAAAGTTCAATGAGATATGGTATCAAAACCAATTGGCTGCTATCGGTATTGTGGATGCTGAAAGCAAATTGCAGGAAATCCAAGGAAAGATACTTGAGATAATGGGTAAGCGTCAACAGAGGTCTGAAGCGTCAGCAGCAGCCGCGAAATCTGAAGAAGAAGCAGCAAAAAGATTGAATGATATTCTTAGACAAAGAACTGCAATACAAGAAGAATATCTAAGAGGTATTCAAGCATTTGCGGGAGAGTTGTTGGGGGATAAACCTGAAATCCTTTCTATTGGTGAAGAAATACAAAAACAACAGCAAGAAATCTTAAAAAATAGAAAAGAACTATATCGCTCAACAGCACAGGAAATAGCAAATGATTTGAGAACCGCATTCTTAGATGTTTATCCAAGTCCCGAAAAAACTAAAATCCTTGCTGATGCTTTCTATGAGTTATTCCAAGTTAAAAATGCTGAAAATTTTGAACAGGCTTTAGATGAGTTATTCAAAACCGCAAATGATGGTTTTGTTCAATTGGGTGATGATTTGAAATTGACCAGAAAAGATTTTGAAGATTTAATACCAAAGGAATCCCAACAAGATTTGGACAATTATCTTAGAACCCTAAAAGCATTTGACGAAGCAGTTAAGAAATTCCAAGCAGCACCACCACCGGGAACTTTAACCCAATTAGGTCTTACAGATATTTCCGCAGTGAATCTTAAATTGAGAGAAGAAGCGGTAAACTTACTTGAACAAGAAAACGGGTTAGCGGTTGAAAGATATTATACTGAAGAAAAACTAAACGCTTTAATTATTGAACAATACAAATTAACAGATGATGGTACGGAAGCGGGTAAGAAAGCAACTCAAGAGTTTGTTGCTCTTATTAGGGAAGCGCTTATCAATCAGGCTGAGTTTACTATTGGTGTTAGTGAAACTAAAGAGGCAGCGGCAGAGTTATCTAAAGTAATCAAGGAAGGGGTTGCAAAACAAATCAAGGATATAAATACCATAGGTCTTGAACCCCTAAAGAAAAGCATACAGGAAACAATAGACCAGTTTGGACCTGATGGTTTGACCGGTGTGTTTGATGCAGTATTATCCAACATAGATAAAACAACAAATTCAGTTGAAGTTGGTTTATTGGAATCAACAAGATTGGCGGTTAAAAATAATAAGAACCTGACTGCTGAACAATTGGAAGAATACCTAAAAGTTGTCAAGCAATTCCAAGGTTCATTTGAAGAACAGGTTGCAGGTTCTGGTCAAGTCTTTGATACTTTCATAACTGATATCACAACAAGGTTATCAGAGTTCGCTAAGATTGAATTGTTGGAAACAATATCAGATTCAATTCAATTGTTCAACCAATATTTGGGTAGAGTATCAAACTTGGTTCGTGAATATTATTCAACACAATTGACAGGTTTGGAATTCCAATACAATAAAACAATGAACGCAATTGTTGGAGATACAGAGGAAGCAAACAGGAAAAGAATTGAAACGGAAAAAGCATACCAAGCCGAAAAGGCAGCGATTGAAAAGAAAGCGAGATTGGCTTCATTGAAGTTCTCTCTGGCTCAAACCACAGCAACAGGTGCTCAAGCGATTGTTGAAGCGAGTTTGGTAGCAATCACAAATCCTGTATTGGGTGGAACTTTGATTGCTCTTGAAACCGCATTGTTGGCAGCACAACTTGCAATTATCAATCAACAAATTCAACAGGTTCAGTCCATGGCTCGTGGTGGACGTATTCGTAGTATGGCCTCAGGAGGTGCTCTGTCAGGACCTTCACACGAACAAGGTGGAATAAATTATTTCGCTAATGGTGGTGGTCTTCAATTGGAAGGAAACGAATCTGTTATTAACAGAGCATCTACAATACGATACGGTGACCTGTTATCCAACATAAATCAAGCAGGTGGTGGAAGACCAATATTGGTTAACAATGCATATGATTCAAGATTGATTGAAGCAATTGCAGCAAGAAACACTGAACCTATTAGAGCGTATGTGGTTGAACAGGATATCACAAGTGCTCAATCAATCAATAAAAAACTTGAACAATTGGCAAGTTTATAATCAAAACATATTTATAACTAATGACTAAATTAAGGATTATTGATTTGGATATTGAAGAAGCGTTATCAGCGGATACAAAAGTTGAAGCGGTGGCACTTGTTGAACATCCTGCAATAGAAACGGAATTCATGTACTTCGCTGAGGAGAGTTTTGTTGTAACCGATGAAATTGCATCCAAAGCATGTAAGGCAAGAAAATACAAAGAAGAGAATGGAAGTTCGTGTGGAACCCCTGTTGGGTGGACGCGTTCAGCCCAACTTTGCAATAAAGAAAATATCAGTTTGGATACGGTTAAGAGGATGTATTCCTACCTCTCAAGACATAAGGTGGATTTGGAAACTTCCAAAAGTTATGATGATGGTTGTGGACTTTTGATGTACGATTGTTGGGGTGGTGAACCTGCGTTAGAATGGAGCAAAAAAATTGTGGAAAAATTTGAAGATTTTGATTACGATATCACAGCACTTCCTGACTATGTGAATTATGATACCGGAACAACAATGATAGAAGATGTTGCATTTGTTCAGAAAAATCCTGGTGAGACAAAAGACGAATACATTGGTAGATGTATTGCGTATCATATTGATAAGGGATATCCTCAAGACCAAGCGGCAGCAATCTGTTATAATCAAGCAGAAGAAGCATTCAATTGTGGATGTTTTGAAGAAGACCCTTGTTGGCCCGATTATGAGATGGTAGGTCAAAAAGAAGTTGATGGTAAGATGGTTCCCAATTGTGTACCGGTTAATATGGAATCAACATTCTCCCATTATGATTTGGAAGATTATGAACTCCTAAAAGTTCTAAAAGAATTGAAACAAACCAGTGAACAGGATTTTGCGGCTGTAACTAATTTATTGTATCAGGGTTTAACCTTACAACAGGTTATGGAAGCACAATTTAGAAACGGACAGAAATTGTATAGATACGATAGAGTAACAACTCCAGAATCAAATGACCATAGAGATTTCTGTCTAAGTATTGAAGGTAATTATTTCCGTAGGTCAATCATTGATGCTCTTTCTGATTTCAATACAGAATTTGGACATAACCGTCAACCATATTCCAAGTGGTTATATAAGGGTGGTCCTAACTGTATTCACGGATGGAGGGAGTTTATTTGGAATTCAACTTGGGACGATAATGGAAACAGAAATGTGACATTAATTGATAATGGAATTGTACCAGGATTACCCGGTACCGCTCCACTCAATATGCCTAATAACGGATATTATTCAGCAAAAACAAAAAGAAAGAGCGAGGTCGCTTATATTATTTCTCAACAACAAAGAGAAGGGTTTACGAAAGCGACTTTGGAATCTATGATTGTAGATATAGACGGAACCTTAATTGATGGTATTGACCCAAGAAGACCCGTTATAAATTATGTGAATAGTCACTATGGAAAACACAGAGTTATCATCGTGACTGGTAGAACAAAAGATAGAGAACAAGAAACCATTAGAGAATTGGCAAGATTTGGAGTTAGATATGACGACATTTATTTCAATCCAGGTGGTTCTGTTGCTAACCATAAATATCAAGTGGCACAAAACTTACTTAATAAAAACTACGTAATTACTGAGGCAATAGAAAATAATCCCTATGACGGAGCACAATATGCAAGATTGGGAATCAAAGTAAGAAAGCCTGAAAGTTTAAGTGAACAGTTTAGTCGTTTGATGTTTAGAAGTGACGATGAGAAACGTATGTTGTATTCGCCACTAATGGTTCCAGGGTTATTGATTCCAAGAATTGATGACGTAACTGGTGACCAATTTTTCGTAAGATTTACAAAGGAAGCAATTGAAAGAATGCAGAACAAGTTCATGATTGAACAAAGATTACGAAATACAAACTTGGAACACGACAACTCAGATGCCTTTGAGGATATGGTAATGGTTGAGAGTTGGATTGTTCAAGGAAAAAATGATAAGGCCTTTGAACTTGGGTTTGGAGAAAATGAAATTCCAACAGGAACTTGGATGGTTGGTTATAAAATATTGGACACTCCGGAAGGTGACATTATTTGGAATGACTATATCAAAACAGGAAAAGTTAAAGGATTATCGGCTGAAGGAGCCTTTTTAATGAATTTCAACGGGCAAAATAAATCCGATGAATATTTACTAAAAAGAATCATAAACATTTTAAATCAAATTGAAAAGTAAAACTATGAATGCAAAAGAAGCGTTAGAGCGTATATCGGATTTATTGAAAGTCAAATTCAACCGATTGTCGTTTGCTACTACAGCACTTGTTGACGGAACAGAAATTACAAACAATCTTGACCAAGAGTTTGCAATCGGTCAGGAACTCTATGTGGTAAATGAAAGCACATTGAGTCCTGCATATGAAGGAACTCACGAAACCAGAGAAGGTCTGTTGTTAACAGTTGACTCAAGTTCAGTTATTATCGCTATTGAACAGAAAGCGACTGAAGCACCAGCAAACGAAGGTGGTGATACAACTTCAACAGTTACAGACGAAGGAATGGAAGAGGAAGTTTCAGTTGAAGTACCAGAAGAGGCAAGTGATGTATTGACTGAAGAAGTCGTGCAAGCAGTGGTTGATGCACTTACACCCGTTGTGGAAGAAGTAAAAACAATCGCTGAAGAGATGAAAATGTTGAAAGAAAAGATGGAAAAATACAACTCAGAATTTCAACAGTACAAAAAACAACCAGAGAAATTTTCGGTAAATGAAGCGAAAAAGACTCATAAGAATAGCATTGAAGATTATAAATTGGAGGTCTTCAAGGCTTTTAGAAAATAAAAAAAACAAATAACAATAATTACTAAAATGGAAAATAAAAAGAAATTTTCGTTCAACTATGATTTATCTGCATTACCAACGTACAACAGTTACGGTTCTGATATGTTGATTAAATCTATTCTTGGTATGACTCTTCCTAAGTATAGCACAATTCGCCCCAATCTTAAGGGCACTACTGAAAAAGTTGGCTGGTTAGAGAACGATGTTATATTGCAAGATTTAAGTTGCGGATTTGACCCAACAGGTAACACTGTTCAAAATCTCGTAACAATTGACCTTTGTAACAAGAAGGTAAACCAACAATTATGTCCTTATGACTTATATGATACATATTTGTCACAGTCATTATCAAACTCAAACTTCCAAGAGACAGTACCTTTTGAAGAGGTTATCTTAACTGATATTTCAAATCGTGTTGCTAACCAAGTTGAAAAGCAGTTGTGGAACAATACAGTTGCTTCAGGTGGAACTTACGGAAGTGCATGTTTTGATGGTGTTGGAGCATTAATCACATCAGGTAACGGTGCTACTCAAATCGCTTATACTGCTGCTACTGCATCTAACGGTTTGGATGTTTTCACAGCAATTTACGAATCAATCCCAGCAAACGTATTGCACAGAGACGATTTGGTAATCTATACTAACTACGCAAACTACAGAGGTTTAGTATCCTCAATGAGAAACTCATCTTATGTGAACTTGTTCACAATGGATTCTGCTGGTGTAGCAACCGGTGAAGAGTGGAGTTTGATGTTACCAGGAACTAACGTAAGAGTTATTCCTACAGTAGGTTTGGATGGTGTTTCTGCTTACTACGCAGGACCTGCTTCTTACTACATGGTTGGTATGAACAATGAAATCATGACTGTGAAATCTATCTACGACCCATTTGAAGACATCGTAAAGATACAAGCACACGTAACGTATGGTATCGGGGTATTTGACCCATCATCATTCTGTGTTTGTAAATAAACTTTAACTTAAAATTATAAATAAAAATGGCAAGTTGTTATATTTCGGAAGGATACACGTTGGATTGATTCTATAGTCCAACTAAAATCGGGTGAATTGCTGGAAACTCTGGAGACAGACAATCAGCAGCCAAGCCTCCCAAGAGAATAAAAGTAGGAGGAAGGTTCAACGACTAACAGGTGAGTATCTCAAACAATAAACCTGA
>Ga0070749_10003727_pt1 | contig 10162 bp, 9 predicted proteins | sample VirMetDEL_Nov_18_FD_75180 | JGI IMG/M metagenome (GOLD analysis project Ga0070749, IMG submission 75180) | Aqueous microbial communities from the Delaware River and Bay under freshwater to marine salinity gradient to study organic matter... | ecosystem: Environmental > Aquatic > Marine > Coastal...
AGTCCAGCCTGAAGTTCGCCGTCGAGTTTGTTGACCGTACCATTAAACACGCCGCTGAGATTTGTATTTAGATCTTGAATATACTGCTGAAAATCCGCAGGTGTATCAAGTAGTTGTATTTCTTCTTTGAGTCTTTGTGCTGAATCACGCAGTGTTTTTGTTCGCTTTGAAGATATTACTTCGTCTAGAAACTGTATCGCATTGTCTTTTTGCACTGCAACACCTTTATTTGTTGCAGTTTTAATATAGTCATCAATCTTCTTATAAACGTTTTGTTTTGTTTTTATAAGTGCCTGTGCTGTCTCTGATAAATTAGCTTCTGTTGGCACGAAAGAAACATCAACACCATCAACGTCTTTGACTGTTATATTTGGAGCTTCATCAACGATTGCTTCAAGACCGGCGACTCGTTTCGCATTTCCCCCCACAGTTTGGGATATTCCCTTTTTACCTCTATTGCCTATCGCTTTATCAACAAGTAACTCTGTTTCAGAGAGTATTTTTTCTGGTGTTTTCACTCCGATCGTGTCTATCTTTTTAGATACGTTTTCAAGACCAGTCATAGTATCTTTTGCAACGGTTTTGGCAACGTCGCTGACGGCTTCAACACCTTCTCTTACTACTGGAGCAGTTCTCTGTACCGCAGTACGAGTAGCTTCAAGACCAGCACTTGCTCCCTTGGTAGGTAGTCCAACATTTACCACAAAGTCTTTTGCAGCGGTGAGTGCATTCGTAAGCTCTGGATTTGTCTGTGCAATCTTATCAAGCTCTGTTGCGAGTTTTTGTTTACTTTCTGGACTTATAAAAGGCACAGCACCAGCCGCTATCTCACCACCCGTCATACCTTCATAGCCTTTTGATATTTCACCGAGCACCTGTGCTCCCTGCGTTTGTGAAAGTTCTTGCATCGCCTTGTCTCGCAATTCCTGCGGAATATATTTACTAACCACATCGAAGATTCCTCCAACTGTAGCGCCGAAGGTCTTTGCGCCAGCCCCAACGACATCAGCAGCCGCTCCAAAACCTTGCTTGAGTGAGCCACCTACTCCTTCCGCTTTATCAACTCGTGATGAGAGCTTTTCTGCAAGGTCTCCACCAATCTCACCATATCGTTGACCAAGTCGAGTAGCTGCTTCTTCTTGTTGTTGGTAGATTGACTTTTTTGCCTTTGGTGGAGCCATAGGAATAGTCACCGGAGCAGTGATCTGCTCACGTGTTGGCTTTGCTGTTGCCGTTCCCGCTGCTGTTCCCGCTGCTTCACGAATACGCTCCGAGAGTGTTTTTACTCCTGCTGGTTTTGGAGTAGTAGATGTAGTCTTTACTCCGAATTTTGCATCAAGCGCCGCGATTTGTTCTGGTGTAAGTGGCATGGTTTTTATCTAAATATACTAGTATTAAACATTTGTGATGCCTTGTCGTTGAATGCTTTATTTTGTGGCACACCGATTTCTCCGAATATCTGGGGATGTAGTCTCATATATTCAAGCGCCGCACTTGAGTCGCCATTCAAGTCATTAACAAGCGTATCAATAGTGTCCGCAAGGTCTGGTCGAGCTTTCACGTGGTTTATGATTGCCTCTTCGTTTTTTGCTTGTTCTTCGATTATTTTTTTTCCAACAGTAGCACTTGACGTAAATCTTTTGAGTTCACCGATAATTGTGTCATCAATTTTTACACCATTATTTTTCGCCTCAATTGCCTTTGAAGAAATAAAAGGATCTTTTTCAAGCGCTTTAATCTGTGCGTCATATAGACTACTGACAAGATCCTTTATTTTATTTCTTTGATCTGGCGAAAGCTGGTCACCTGACTGTAGAGATTTAACTTTTAAATTCAAAGAGCTTGCAAGAGATTGTGCGCTCTGAATAAGCTTAACGTCCTGGTCACGCGTTACCGCACCCTCGTCAATTACTTTTTGAAACTGGTTTATTGCGGCAATATCACTTACTCCGTCACCTCTATCAAGCGCAGTAAGCACATTGTCTGCATACCTGCGCATGTTTGTAGTATCTGAGTATATTTTACTTTTTGACACGGAATCATTAAGCTTTCCTATGAAAGCGTTTTGTTTCGGCGTATATTCACTGACAGCACCATCAGCCGATATTGCTTTTTCATTTGCATCTCGCATTTCATACGCTCCGAAAGATATTGGATTGATGCCTCGTGCTATTGCATCACGTTTATAAAACAAGTATTCACCGATAATCCCAGTACCGCTCTGCAGGTAGTCTCCAGCATATCCCACAGCTTCGGAAAGCGACTTTGAGTTTTGTATATTCTCAAGCGTTGCTGGATCAGTTAGTCCGGATTTTGCAGCACTCAAGACAATATCACTAATAGACTTAGTAAATTCCTGCTGTTCTTTTGCCATTCGTTCAGAAATCATCTTATTTGTCTCTGCTTGTATTTTATTAAGCTCTCCAAGTTTTGCTACTTGTTCCTGATACTTTTTATCAGCAAAATCCACAAACTTTGCATACTCTGAAAACTTGTTATTTCGATACGCCGCAGTAGCATTTGCAATAGCTTCCTGCTTTTGCGCTTCAAGTGATGCAATTCGCTCGACACCATCTTTTTCTTCCTGAGAAATAATACCGCCAAAAGCTCCGCCCATTCCGCCAGTATATCGTGACCCTATTCTGATTCCTGTTGTAGTAAGTGCTGCACCTCGACTGACGTTTGCTTTCTGCATATCAGTAATACGCTGATTCCATTGTGACTGAATACCCGACAAAATACCCTGTAATGTAGGGTCGTTTGAGACATCGAGATTCTTGAGTTTATTCATTGCCTCGTCTCGCTCCGCCTGTGCAGTCTGCACGGCACTTTCCTGTTGCGAAATCTGGCTTACTTTTGCTGGTTGTAGCCACGATGGGATATTTCCCGAGGCTTCGGCTGTCTGATAACCTGAATCAATGTATTTCTGAATAGCCTCACGAGAGTTATCAACATTATTGAATGTTATCTCTTGAGCTGTCTGTGGGTTGATAAGCTTGATACTCGTTGGAGTAGTAGTTGTAGTCGGAGTAGTGGCCGTAAGTGTGTTTGTCTTTGGGTAGACAAGACTCTTTTGCTTTTGGATCGTATCAGATAGCTGACTTTCACCTATCTGACTAGAAATAACGCCAACTTCTCTTTTTGGAAGCGAAGTTTGTTTAGCGTAATTTACTGCCTGAAGATACCCTCGATCTGATATGTACCCTTTATCCACAGATTGCCCCTCTCCAGTCATAATACGACCAGTGGTAGGGTCAATTCGTACTTGAGTTAGGTCGTACTGTGTAGGATTCATTTGTTTAAGGGTTAAGTCTTAGGATTGTTATATTACCTGCCGCTCCAAGGACAGTGGGATTAGAACTAGGACCAGCCGCTCCGTATATCTGTGCTGTACCTGTAAACGTTGGTGTATATGAGGCAATATAGGTAGTAGGGCAGTCAGAGGTATTACAGTTTGCTAAACCTTGAAGGGTTGTTGTCGCTGACCCTGAAGGTTTGATATACAATCCGATACCTGATGAAACACTACCCATTGAAGCCATGATTATGACAGTCTTTCCACTAGTGAAGTTTGTTGTTGTAGAAAATGACGCAGACGTTGCGTATTGAGTAGTAGAAGCTGATGAGGTGGTTGAGGCAAAGTTCGAGACTGAAAAAGCAGCTGGAGTCATGAATAGCTTTGCACCTGTACCGCCTGTTGATGAATATGAGTTGATCTCTGCTACAGTCGCCTCTTCGACGATACCCTTTGTCGTTGTGTTCGCATCAGACGCACCAGCACTTGCTACACCGTCGATATATGACTTGTTACAAAGTTGAAGGTTTGCTGAACCACTATTACACGCGTATGCAGTTGTTACGAGAGCACCCGATGTGAGTGTTGTTGTTGCACTGAATGTCTTTGCCCCTGCTATTACCTGTGCAGTTGAGGTAGAAAGCGAAACAAAGCCATCATTAACCTGCTTTGCTGTCACAAACTGCTGGTTTGTTGTCGTTGAATGAGAGTCAAGTTTTGGAATAGAGGTTGTTGAATATGTCCACACGCCTGTGATGGTTTCTGTATTCTCTTTTGCGGCATATTGATTAAATAGTTGAGGAGAGTCAGACAAAATCACCTGTGTTCCACCGGCATGGTTAAAACGTAGGGTAGTTGAGGCTGTATATGGCGGAATAGGTGAAAGACCACGGGTACAACCTGAAAGTGTGGCTGTAACCGTACTTTGTGTCACTGTTGTACACGATACAAGCTCCTGTCGTGTCTGGTTTCCTGGGGCAATAGTGATATAGAACGTATCAGAAAGATCAGAATCTTGAATCTTTTGCCCCGTCTGTGGAATTGTAAACGAAGAAAGGGTGATAGATGTCGCCGAAGAACTGATACCTCCACCAGCGAGTGTATAAGTAGTACCAGCAACAGGTTGTACTGTCCCAAGTGTTGGCGTATCTTGTGTCTTTTGGATACCGAAGAAGGCTCCGATCGATACTACCCCTGATATAAGCGCTGCGATTAAGTAATTCATTGTTTTAATTGTACAATTATTTATAAATATGACTAGCCCTACGAGGCGAAATCGTAGCGTTTGCCCCATGTGCTATGATCGCCCAGTATCTATCCACGTCATTTGTTGAGAATGTTGCCGAAATTTCAAAGAAATCTTCACGAGCTATCTCGAAAATAACACGAAACTTTCGTGCGTTTGAAGGAGGATTAAGGAATGAGCCAAGAGGGTTGATTGCTAGCGACTGCTGTGCAAGTGAGTTGAAGTCAACAAGGCCTTCAAGAATGTCGCCATCAGAACCACTGATATTTTTTGTGATAGTTTGCAGAGAGCCATCGAAGTTATAATCAATAGAAAGCACACAATCTGTGGTGTTTGGAGTTATTTCGCCCTCAACGTAATACTCATCAAACGTCTTTAAATTCGCTCGCTTACCATAGCTACTATAAGCAAATTTTGCCACTGCATCTATTGGAAGTTTCTCTGAAGTATCCATATTGTCGTATTGACCATCTGACTGACCATCAAAAAGCAAGTAAGTCTCTGGTGTAGCATTTGAATGACCGTGAAGTAACTCACCGTCGCCTGAATCAATCACTGCGAGCGCGCCTACGGGGAGCACCTGTGGCGGGTTCCAGTAGCGGAATGTTTTGCCGTCTGCATCTTCCACGAAGTTGAGCATGTACATTCTGCCTGTAGCTGGAGCAGTGATATAGAGTGTATTTTTGTACCAGTACATAAAAGCACCAGTCCAGTCTTCGGCATCAAAATCTGGTTTGATAGGGTTAGAAAGTGTTTTAGGATTGATTCCACTGACTGTGTCCGGACTATCAATGATACGTAAAGCCACCTCATTTGAAAGGTAAGCAATCGAGTTACTGAGCTGTAGCACACTTTCATGATTAAGTGCACCCTGATCGATACCGGTATCAAGCTTTTTAACCCTGAGAGTCTCCGCGAGTGTCGTACCGACAGTGATCTGTTGATACTCAGCCTTAAATAGCGAGCTACGACCAGCAAACACGATGAGGTTGCTTCCGAGCGAGGTTATCGATCGTGTTGTGCCGTCAAGCGTAAGCAGTGCACCTTCGCCTGAAAGACGTGGTGTTGAGTAGCTAAAATCATCATAGTCTGTATTTTTACTAATCCACACTTCTTGGTCATCTTCCGATCCAAGACAAAGCTGGTTTTCAAATACATACGGTATGTGATTGATTCGGTTAGCCGCTGGCTTATCCGCAGATGTCACTATCTTTTGCACAAGAATGTCACCGGCAATAAGACCTACAGTAGATGCTAATCCGGTAAGTGTAGTGGTAGACTCACCACCCGTGTATGTATATTCAGTACCAGTACGAACACATACGACTGTTTTATTTCGTGTTGTATAAAAACGATTTTGCGCCCAAGTAGACGTGCCAGTTTTTGTAATAGTGGCCGCTCCAGTAGATGATACCACCGCCACCGCGCCATTCCATTCATAGATATTATCGTCGCCTACAACCATAAGCTGAAGGTCAATGTTTTCGGTTGTATCGAACCATGTCACCGAGCGCATCTTTTCTGTTGTACTCCATCCATTAAGTACTCGTGTCCATGCGTCTATGGCTGTACCATCTATCGTGCCAAGATACACTTCAAGCTCATCATCATAAAACCTTTGTGGCAAATGCGTTCCACTTGATGTATTCCAAGTCCAGCCATTTCGTATCTCGGTCAGTGAAGTATTTGCACTACCAAGTCGGTAGTATCCCGAACGTATCTTGACCTTTTTCTGATAGTCGATAACTGTATTCTTTGAACCAGCAACAAGGTAGCGCTTATCCGTGTTACTTGGATCTTGCGAGGTAACGTACCCTAGTGTTTCTTCTGCTAAAGAATAGTTAATCATATATTTTTACCAGCGCTTACGAGCAGGTGACGAGGCATATCTACCAGCGACTTTCTTTGCATTGCTTGGATTTATGGCACGATACATAGGATAAAGCATAGCAAGCTCTTTTTCTGCGTAGTTTATATCAAACGCACTATCAGTGCCTTCCATCTGGTGTGCCATGTCTTTGAGACATTCGAACAAAAAGACTGGCAATGTATCGTTATCTATAAGCACGAGATCATCATCACTACCAGTTCGTGATACAAGTGTCCCCGATGTGTTTTGAATTATGTATTTTGAATAATACTTGATGTCAAAATCAGTACCAATAGACACGAGAATATTATCAACACGGACATTATCGAGCGCTGATGTTGTCGCAAGAGTTATTTTTGCAGAGTCGATTGTTGCTGGGTCAACAGTCCCCGTTTCGGTGGCTGATGACCAAGGAAATTTCACGAGGTTCCAACCGCGCTGAAATGCTGTGCCGTCAGCTTGTGTAGTCTGTGCTACTGATGTCCAGTACGCAGTGGTCAGATTATTGCCCCATGTCAAAGTAACTGATGTTGCGTTTGCATAGTCAGATCCTAGATATACTGGTACAAAGATGTCAGCCACCTCGTCAGCATCAGTTAGATCTACACTATCCATCGTAGTGTTTTGTATGCCACCACCGCTTGCTACAAGGTTAAACTTTATTGATGCACGACCCGAATACTTTGTTATTGAGTCTGCAACGATACCTGTGGCACTTCCTACAGCACTCCACGTACCGTTTGCTGTAACAGAGTCCATAGTGTGTAGCACCTGTGGCGCACGCTTTGCCCAGTTGATTCTTATTATTTTAGAACCATTGTTGCCATCAATAGCAACGACTTTATCTTCTATCGCCTTATTAAGGTTAAACTGACCATTTGGCGCTCGATACGCATAGTCCCACGATGTCCGGTTAGCTTGTGGAAATAGATCTATGAGCACATTAAAGTCCGATGGTAGTGCATAATCATACACACGGTCGTGTACCGCGCTCGCAAGTGGAGTAGTACGGATAGTTTCAATAGGCTTTGCTTTGAGCAAAAACTTACTGATACTTCTCTCAAACATAGCTTCAATATTGCGGACTTTATTCAAAGTACCACCGTGCCCCATTCCCGTGAGATGCTCTTTTATTTGTCCAATAGTGAAGCTCATGTGTTAAGTTTAGATTGAATATACTACCGTGATTTTTGAAGCCGCTCCCGTTACAATACGGATACCTGATGCCATTGCTACTTCAAATTCGTATGTATCTGATGCTACGCTTGCTTCGATCTCACAAACATTCACGGTTGTACCGGTTGTATTATCAATGACACCAATTGTACCGGCCGCCGTTGTGCCAATAATAATTTTTTTAAGGATACAAGGTCCTGTATATACCTGCGTTGTAGTTGCTGAACTTATGTACGCATATTTATTTCTTTCATTCATGTGTTTATTTTTTTAATTGTGTCAATGCTAACCGACACATCCCAATCACCCGATAAAGAGTGATTGAGTGTACCGACTAGTTACAAGCTGTAGTTGATGTAGCCCATCCTGATACTGACCCATTACCTGTTGAGGTAGCTGGGAAGTAGTAGAGGAAGTCTGAACCACTACCAACTGTAAGAGTCTTGATACAAAGTCTTCCTGTGATGAGAGTAGTTGTAGCTACTGTGCCTCGTCCGATCTGTAGATCGTTAGGGAATCGTGTTGTACCGAGTACTGGCTGGTTATTACCACCAACCACTGCGATGGCGACTGCTACAAGTGCAAGTCCGATCGCGATCCAAGAAATGTATTTATTCATGGGCGTTGGTGATTATGGTAATAACTAAGCTGTTGTTCCGTTTGCACCTACATAAGCAGTCCATGAGCCAGGGAATGTTGTCTCGTGGAACTTGTATCGGAATACATAACTATCGTTTGTAGTTGCTTCCGGTCGGATAAGACTTGATGTCAAATCGTAGAAAGTCTGTCGAACAATAGCGTGATTTCGACCAAGGAAGTGATAACTAGTGTTTGCATTAGTTGCACTGTTGTATGTAGAACCAAGGAAGATTGAAGCTGCGATCTGAACTGAACCAAAGTCTGTGTCGAAAATGTTGAGGTTATTTTCTGCACTGTTTGGAATAAGAGTTGAGTTTAAAACTTCTCGAGCTGTTTTATAGAGAACGAAAGGCACTACTGTTCCTTCGAACACGTGACCTCCTGCATCTCCATCTTGTCCGATCTGGTTTGCAAGAGAAACTGTCATTGTCCAAGCGTTGTCTGGAGTGAGAGCACCTGTTTCAAGTGTGTCTACTGTTTGACCACGAACTGTAACGTGACTGTTTGATGCAAGAGCCTGACCATCTGGAGTTGTGTTTACTGAACCAGCAAACGCATCTCCATAAGTTTCCAAAATACCAAATCGGTCACGAGTTACACGTGCTCGATCACCTACCTGTCGTCCGATAGCCTCTCGCTTTGACACTTGGTCAGCACGGAAAGCCTCGTCAGACACTGGGATCTGCTTTGTGTATTTCTGTGAATATTTAGTCTTTGGATTCGCAATGAAAGAGTCTGTATTATAGATTTCTTCCTGCTCTTCTGTTTTTTGGAATGCTCCAACGTTTGAATCTTCCTCCCAAATAAAGGCGTATTTATTAGTTACGTCTTGCTTGAAAAAGAATGAATCAGTCGCTGAAAGGTATCCCGGAGCCTGTACTCGTGTAAATTCCTCGTACATTACTCCATCGATTGCTGTTTTTACAGCATCTGGTGACAAGGCACCATTGAAACCTCCACTAGGATTCATAATGTTTTATTTGTAATTAAGTAATAATAACCAACCAATAATCCCAAGGGATTATGCTACGTCGTGTCGATATGATCGAGCGTCAACGATAACATCGAGAGTTCCACGCGCTGCGTTTCCTTCTACGATTTCGAGACCTGATGTATCTGCTGATGCGCTGTTCTTGATTGTGTACAATGGTCCACCTGATGATGATCCAGTTGCGTTATAATCAATGAGAACGTAGTCACCAATGAGAGCAAGGATTTCTGCATCAGTATCTACTGATGAGAATGTCTCTGCCCTTCCTCGAATTCGTCCTACAGAACTTACAGGACATGAAGCCATAGTTGTCTGGGCTACGAGTGTACCTGTTGGTTGTGGAAGAGCGTTTTTAATTGCGATACCACCAAATCGATGAGTCAATTTTGTTATCGTGAGTTTTCTATTTCTCACATCATCTAGTCGCCTAGATGTTCAGGTCATGTCATGCCTTTCGGCTGGGATATTTATAGGGATTATATTTATTCACCCTTGACCGTTACACACGCCCGGAGGACCTTTCGTAATTCCTCCTGCTGGCTCGGCGTTGTCTCTTTAGAGATTTCCACCGAATTAAACCCATTTTCAAGTATTCCTTGAAAAAGCTTTATAAATAGCTTTTTTCAAAGAACAATGCGGCTACTCGTTAACCGATCACAGGGGTGTCAGCTGCAGCTGGAACGTAAACGTTAGCTGAAGCGGCACCTGAAGTTGATGTTGCTGTCGAATGAAGTGGCTCACCTGCGTAAAATCGAGTTGTTGAGGCTGCGATTCGTCGTGGAATCTGCTGTGCAAAGCCGATAACCTGTAAGTCTGCTACTGCCATATTGTTATTTGAATTATGTTGCAATAAAAAGCCTCATGCTTTTAGGCATGGTTGACTTTTCATTACATCGCTAGATTACTCTAGCTTGATAATGTGATTATATAAGCTCTAACTAGACA
>Ga0070749_10003737_pt1 | contig 10147 bp, 13 predicted proteins | sample VirMetDEL_Nov_18_FD_75180 | JGI IMG/M metagenome (GOLD analysis project Ga0070749, IMG submission 75180) | Aqueous microbial communities from the Delaware River and Bay under freshwater to marine salinity gradient to study organic matter... | ecosystem: Environmental > Aquatic > Marine >...
AGAGTGCCATCTGGCCAGGGCACATGAGGCCGCTGTGCCAGTATTGTTGGAGGGTACGGCAATGGAGGTGATTGCCTTCGCCTTTTCCGTCGCCCTGGTCTTGTGCCTCATCGGCATGCCGCTACTCTCGCTCATCGTGTGTGTCTGGTGTTTGTGTGGTTTGGTGTTTTACATTTTCCAAGAAAGAGAGGATGAACTGTGAGCTGGACTATTGAAGCAACATCGTCAGGAACCTTTGAACTTCCTCCGGCTGGCACCAGCGGTGCTGTCCTGGTCGGACTGGTCGATCTTGGTTCTCAGTGGGTCGAATACGCTGACCAGCCAGGCAAGCTGACGCATCAGATTGTCTTGGTGTGGGAATTGCCTGACATCGATCAGCCGTGCCTGGTAACCAAGATTTTTACCATGTCGCTAAACCAGAAGGCTGGACTGCGAAAGCTGATTTCTGGATGGCGTGGTAAGGATTTGGCCGACGGCGAGAAGTTCGACCTGTCCAAGCTGGTGGGTCAGAAGTGCATCATATCAATCTCGCATGTGACCAAAGGCGACAAGCAAAGCTACAAGATCGAATCCGTTTCAGGTCTGGTGAAAGGCATGAAGGTCGGCAACCCATCAAACGAGCCGGCTGCCGTGGCCCTGAATGGTACGGTGCCGGACTGGATGCCGAAGATTTATGGAAAGACCATCCAGGATTACTGGCAACAAGCCACCGAACAGGAAAACGATGCGGTGCATGCCGGAAAGAACGGCAAGGCATCCACGGCAAAAGCGTCAATGAGTGACGATGATGAAATTCCGTTCTGAGGTGGTCCATGTCATTCGTTCTTGTCGCCGAAGGTGCCGAAAAAGGACTTCTGGATTCTGACCAGGCACAGTTGGCATGCGAACTGTTCGTTGACCATCGCCACCATGTCGAAGTGCAATCCTTGCTTCGGCGTGGTGGTGCAATCAAAAAATGTGTGAGCGGAACCAATCCTTTCCAGGTATGTGATGTTGCGGCAACTCTGGCTGGCGAGTATGGGTGCCGTGGCATCTACCTTGGCTTGAATCCGATCAAGCAAATCCGCCATCCAGCCAGGAAGGATGACGTGGTTTACCGGCGTCACCTGATGGTGGACATCGATCCGATCAGGCCGAAGGACACCAACGCCAGCCAGGCCGAACATGATGCGGCGCAGGAGATGGCGTTCGCCATCTTGAACGACCTGGCTGGACTTGGCTGGCCGGCACCGGCTGTCCTGGACAGCGGCAACGGCTACCAGTTGATCTACCGGATCAATTTAAGCAACAGCGACGAAAGCCGTGAGATCATCAAGCGATGCCTTCTTGCCATCGCGAAGCGTCATCCATCCGAAACGGTGACGGTGGATCCGGATGTCTTTTCCGCTGTTCGGTACATGAAGTTCCCTGGCACGATGGCCAGGAAGGGACCGGACACGGCTGAACGTCCTCACCGGATGGCACAGATCATTCACCATCCAGAAGACATGGTTCAGGTCACGAAAGACCTCCTGGTTGAACTGGCCGGGCCGCTTCCGGAGAAACTAACCAGGCAATCCTTTGTCCTGCGCGTTCCTGATTCCGATGGTGAACGCTACGGGCAGGCGGCTCTGGACCGCGAATGCCAACTGGTTGCAATGGCCAACGATGGTCAGAGGAATAACCAGCTAAACCGTTCGGCATTCGCCTTGTTCCAGTTAGTTGCTGCCGGTGCCTTACAGGAATCGACAGTCACCAGCGAACTGCTGCGATGTGCTGAATCAATCGGACTGACCAGGACGGAAGCACAGCGGACCATTGAATCAGGCAAGTCTGCCGGCTTGAAGGCACCTCGGCAGATACCTGAAAAGGCAACCGCACCAGCACCAACTGTGACCTTTGGAAAGAATGGCAAGGATGACAGGGAACCGAAGAAGGAAGAACCGAAGGAGCCGGCAGCCGAAGCACCAAAGAAGGTGCAAGGTCCAAACTACGTCGGCTACACGTTGGAAGAACTGCTGACGTTGGAGCTGCCGGAGCCGAAGTGGGTGGTGCCAGGTCTTCTGAGCGAAGGACTGAACCTCCTGGCCGGACCACCGAAAGCTGGAAAAAGCTGGTTAGCACTTAACCTTGCCATCACCGTGGCCGCCGGCGGCATGGTCCTTGGCGAACATCAGGCGACGGCTGGAAACGTGCTGTACATATCGTTGGAAGATCGGACCAGACGTGTCCAGGGCCGTGCCAGGAAGATCCTGGCTGGAAAGGACCATGCGACGCGCGGCCGGCTGATGATATTCACCGAATTCCCACGCCAGGACGCCGGCGGCCTGGAAGCTATCCAGCAATGGGTGGAAGAGAGCCACAATCCTTCCCTGGTCATCATCGATGTATGGCAACGCTACAAGCCGAGCAAGAGCAGAGGTCGTAACAACAACGCCTACGAACAGGACTATGCCGATCTTGGCCAACTGAAGGGAATGCTGGACGCACGGAACGTGTCCTGTCTGTGCTTGCACCATCTCAATAAAAGCAGTCCTGAAGACGTGGTGGAAAGGCTGTCCGGATCCATGGGAATCGGTGGGTGTGCCGATGGCATCATGGTGCTGACACGCCAGCGGTCGGAAACAGAAGGCGAACTGTTCCTCACCGGACGCGACATTGAGGAAAAGAAGTTCGCCATGAAGTTCGATTCGGAATCCTGCACCTGGACCTCGCTGGGATGCGCCGAAGCACGGCTGGAATCGGAACTGGGAAAACGAATCGTGGACCTCCTAAAGTCGGTCGGTCCATCGGTCAAGATGTGGCCATCGGAGGTCGCCGAATCGCTCGGTGAGAAGCGAAAGGACTACTGCCGCAACATCCTTTCCAGGCTGGCAGGTCGCGGAATCCTGAAGCGAGAAGGCAAAAGATATTTTTATCCGATTGGAGGCGTGGACGGTGGCGAAGGCGAATTTTAGGCGCACCAGTGCGGGAGTGGTGCGCCTGCACCGGGCCGATTTCCTTTTATCTGGTAAGGACTTACGGCGCACCACCCAAAAACACCCTACTGCACCGGCTGCACCGTTTCGGTGCATGCGCACCAGGCGCACCAGGTGAAGCAGGTGAAGCAGGTGAAGCAGTGAGTGAATGTTTTAACTAGAGGTTTTGATGATATGAAAGTGCATCCTGTTGCTGAACTGTTTCCAATGCTGGATAGAAGAGAATTTGAAGAGTTGGTTGAAAGCATCAAGACCGATGGTCTTTTGCATCCATGTGTTAAGCAAGGCGATGTCCTGCTAGATGGCCGTAATCGCCTAGAAGCGTGCCAGGCGGCTGGTATCGAACCAAGGTTCATTGACTATGAGGGAAGCAGCCCGGTTGGATTTATTATTGCTGTAAACCTAAAGCGAAGAAATCTGGACAAAGGCCAGAAGATCGCTTTGGCACTGGAGATCGAGCCGCACTTTGCCAGGGAAGCAAAGAAGAAGATGAAAGATGCTGGCACAATTGGAGGAAAGATTGGAGGAAGAGGAAGAAGCAACAATAGGGGTAAGGAAAATGTCCCTGACCCCTATTCAGAAAAATCTTCAGCCAAACAAAAAACCGAGCCGCAGTCACGCGACCAGGCTGCTTCTGCTGTTGGGATATCCGGGAAGCTGGTTACCACTGCCAAGCAAATCAAAAAAGAGGATCCAGAACTGTTTGAAAAGATCAAGGAAGGGAAGTTGTCTGTCGCAAAGGCAAAGAAAGAATTAAAGGCAAAAAAGGACAATGAAGACTTAGAACGCGCACAAAAGCAAATAAGAATTGAGGCAGTTTCTAATTTGGAATCGGTTTGCGATTTACGTTGCTGCTCATGCGAAGAATTGTTTGCCAGTGGGCTTAAGCCCGATGTGGTTATTACTGATCCACCATATCCATTTGAGTATCTTTCGACATTCACCGAACTGGCAAAAGGATGCGCTATCGCAGGCGTGCCAGTGGTTGCTGTTATGTCTGGCCATTCCTATTTGCCGGAGGTGATGAAAAGGCTGTGTGAACATTTGAAATACCGATGGACTTTGGCATACCTTCTTCCTGGTGGCCAAGCTGTCCAAGAGTGGAGAGCAAAGGTTAACACGTCATGGAAGCCGATCTTGTTGTTCGGTGATTCGGTGGACTGGTTTGGAGATGTGGCACAGTCAAGAACAAATGACAATGACAAAAGATTCCATCAATGGGGTCAGTCTGAAAGTGGTATGGCAGATCTTATCAAAAGACTAACCAGGCCAGGCCAGCTAATTTGTGATCCATTCCTAGGCGGAGGGACGACTGCTGTTGCAGCCTACTCTCTTGGCCGAAGATTTGTTGGATGTGATATCGATTTATCAAACGTGGAAGTAACGAGAAGTAGAGTTATTTCTGCTGTATCAAGTGGATTTGGTTACATGGAGGAGGCGAAGTAATGATGGGAAAACCAGTCGTAGAAAAAAAGGTGCGAGAGGAAAGAACCGGATGGAGGGACTTGCGGTTTAGCCAGCATCATAGATCGTGGGGGTTTGACTGTCCGGCACAGGATGTAGACTTTATTTTAATCGAATATGACCACGGTAAGGCTGTTGCATTAATTGAGTATAAAAATTACAAATCGACAACATCGGGCACATTTTTAGAATCTACTGGACACAAAGCACTTGCCGAGCTTGCGACCTCATCTAAAAGACCAGCGTTCCTTGTTTGGTACAGTGACAATTTTGACTGGTACATAATTCATTCATTGAACAAGTTTGCAGAGAATCAGTTATTGCAGTCAAATTACCATCCGCGTTTTCAATACATGGACGAATCAGAATACGTAACTTTTCTTTATTCAATTCGCGGAAGATCCTGCCCTCTGGATGTCAAATTACGTTTGCAGAAATGCTGTAGACCGCCTGAAGAGGTAAACGAGGTTTTGCAGCACATATCGACTAACGATGCAATGAAGTATTTGGAAGCTAAAGGAATCACTGTGGATATTAATGACAATGAAATAGTTATGATGCCAGAAGACAAGGTTACAAAATATGATCGTGCATTGTTGCACGGAAAGATCGATTCAGTTTATCTCTATTTAAATCCACTGTTTTGAGTATCGAAATGACCGATAAGCGCACCTTATTTCCATTCGGATGCAACATCATGACACCTACAAGGAGAAACCAATGCAATGCAATAACTGCAACGGGTCTGGCAGGTGGCGGGACCCTTCTGGACCGTATGAGGAGTGTCTAATCTGTCTTGGTACGGGCGGAATCGAGGAAGGAAAGACCAGGCACAGAGATCTAGAGCTGGAGGCTCAGCAAGCATGGTGTGAGTCTATAAACAGGGAGCCGCACTATTGCTGGCAGAGATACCCAGAAGCAGCGGCCAGCCTGGGAATACCTGAGCCAGAGAAAAAGCTGGGCAGGTACATCTGTGCCTGCTGCCGGGTTCCGTTTAGGTACTGCGATTATAGGCTAACCAAAAAAGGATAAACATCATGAGCAGACGAAAAGACGGGGTTCAATCCTATGAGATGATGGCGATGATCCTTGAGGTCCGCTACGACTTCCGGAAGATGGAAGGCTTCCTCCACATGGTGGACGGCCACTGTTGCGACATGACGGGAGCCATTCAATATTTTCGGAAGATTGATGGTATGGTGGAAACTATTTTCACCTTTAGCGGAGGCAGGCCGGACACAGTCTACCTTAACCTTGGAAGCGATCCTATCGCTGTTGTTTCAGGGAGCGAGCCGGGAGAATTTGCAATAGATAGAGCTGGCTTTGAGAGTGTTAATTCAAACCAACTCGAGCAGCTTGAGCGGCACTTCGCATCAGTTTGGGAAAGCGATTGACATGACACCGCTGGAACGACTGCGATATGAAGGCCTGACCGTTCGCTTTGATTGCGATACGTCCAAGCTGATGGTCGGACCAAAGCACCTCCTGGCCAGGTGGTCTGATTTCATCGTGGAGCATCGCGATCAGATCATTGCCGATCTTGATGAGAAAAAAAAAGCCGATGCCCTGGCGAAGCTGCCTCCGGTGGAGTTCGACCAGGGCGAAGCGGTGGTGATGCGGGAAGCGGTGCTCCTCAAACTACCAGACGGAAGCTACCTGGCAGCCACACCGGAGGAAGTGCGGAAGCTCGATATGCAGGCTGGATCCGCCAGGGCAAAAAAGGACGCTGGCGAGCCGTATGCGAAGCAGCCACAACAGCAGAGTGCTGGGCTCTTCTCCTCCAGACCGAAACGGAAAACAAGTTCAACGATTTCACCGTCATCATGAAAGGGAAATCACCATGAACGCAGCGAAAGCTATCATTTATTGCCTCGGCACCAGCCGCACCCGCTGACGGAGAGATTGTGACGTGGGCGGTGTATGACTGTGATGGCCACTGCCACTGGATCTCCTGGCGGGATGGTATACCATCATTTCAGGCTGAGCGGAAGGATCCATTCAGCATCATGTTCGAGCCCTATCGGGTAAACAGCAAAAGTGACAACACTACTACTCTTGGTGCTGGCCGCGCCCGTGCCGCGGTGCAGACCGCCCAGGCCAGAGCCTCCCGTTGAAGGTGTGTACCTGATGCAGGAGGTTGGATTCGATGCAGTTCTCTGGTTCCACAAGGATGGGAGCTATGGTGCGAGGTGGAACGGTACACACTATGAGGGAAGATGGAAGCTGAACACATCATTGAAGCGGATGGACATCATGGAGAGGTTGATGGGCTCACCGGAGCCACTCCATCCGTGGACAGCGGACCTGACGAAGATGAAAAGGCTGCACGGCGTTGCCGACTGACACCGGAGCAGCAGCAACTGGTCGAGAAGAACCAGCGGCTGGTCACCTGGGTTATGAAACGCTACGGGCACACCAGGGTGGTACGTGATCTGGGATGGGAGGACTGCTTCTCTGCTGGGGTTATGGGACTCATCAGGGCGGCACTGAAGTTCGACGCATCCAGGGGAGTGCAGTTCTGCACCTATGCCGTCTGGCACATTCGAGGAGCCATGCAGGACGCGGCTCCCTATTCGAGAGTGGTGAAGAATCCACACCGGGCTTATCGGCTCTACGGCGGAAAGGTCGATGACCTCATCATCACCCATTCCCAGGGCTGCAACCAGGTGGACCTTACCGCCGAGCTAACCGTGCCATCGCATGAGGAGGGAGTAGATGCCAGGCTCGACTATGAGACCTACCTGAGCCCATTGAATGAAAACCAGCGGACCATTCTGGAAGAGAGCATGGTGCAATCTAGCCGGCAGATAGCCAAGAGGATGGGATGCAGCTACCAGAACATTGACCAGACATGCCTTGCCGCCCTCAAGACCATCAGGAGAAAGTTCCGCATCCGATTCAACGAGGAGAATGGAAAATGGCTCTCAAATACGTGACACCGGGCCAGCTCGACGCCATCGAACTGGTGGCGGACTACAAGAGCAGCGAGGGAAGAGTATACCTCGACCTCGCTGCGGAAATCCGGCACCTGCTCCACCTGCTCGAAGTGCGGGAGATGGTGCAGAGATACACCGACACCATCAGCACCGCCTGGGGCAGGATCCCGATGGGCGAATGGATCCAGCGAGGCACCAACGATGAAAACCATTCATGACCTGGCCGAGCACCTAAAGGGCATCGGCATCGAGCCGGCCCGGTGCTTCGACCTGCCGCTGCCGCCCAGCGTGAACCATTGTTACAGGCAATGGCGAGGCCGGACGCTACTGAGCCGGAAATATCGTCAGTGGATCCAGGCGGCAGACTTCTCGTTCATGGCGTCACAGCTTGGCAGGCATGAGCCACTGACGGGAAGGGTGCTGGTGGCCCTCATCGTCCGCCCTGGCAAGGGATGGACCAGAAGCCGAGACATGGACAACCTCTTGAAGCCGGTGCAGGACTGGCTGGTTAGGTCAGGACTGATTCAGGGTGATAACTGCGGGCAGGTGCCAGGATGTGCCAGCTTATTCCTCGATGGTCCACCAGAGGCTGAGGCTCGCCTGACGGTGTGCCTCGTGCCACTGGAGGAGAATCCAGCATCGACCAGAAAGCCAAGATTACCTGGAGTGAAGAGCAGGAAGAAGCCATAGAGCTTCGCCTGGAGCACCTCGCCGACGAGCTCACCAGCCTGACGGTGGAGGACTGGGCCCGGATGTGCCAGATCATCTTCCCGGAGCTATATGGCTCCGCTGGTCCATCTCGACGCCGCTCAGATGCAGTGCCTGGCAGCCGCCAGAAGCTCATGGCCCTCAGCCGCCGCTATGCCCTCCGGCAGGATCTCTGGCATGAGAATGACCTAACGTGCAAGGAGAAAGGTACACTGTAGCCATGCCTAACAAGATGAAGACTCACCGACCGCCTGGGGCCCTCATGAGGCCACACCTCCACCAGCATGAGCGGAGGTTGACCACCACGGAGCGGGGCTATGGATCCACCTGGCAGAGGCTCCGACTCCTCGTCCTGCGTGGCGAGCCACTATGCCGGCACTGTGGAGCAGCCGCCACCGATGTGGACCACATCGTGCCGAAGCGAGCCGGAGGGCCAGACACCATGGAAAACCTACAACCGCTATGCCACTCATGTCACTCGATCAAAACGGGTAAGGAGAAAGCACATGCCGACCGCTGACCAATTCTCGCCTATCATTTCCACCGTCTCCTGCACCGTCACCAGCGGGAATACCACCTCAGCCGAGGTGGATATAGCAGGATGCCAACTTGTGGGGATCTACATCCCCTCCACCTTCGACGGGACCACTATCACCCTCACCTGCGCCCCTACTGCTGGTGGCACTCATGTTGCGGTGCAGGATGGGTACGGATCGACGTTTACCTTGACCACAGCAGCCAGCAAGTATTGCCCGATTCCAACTCTCGCCGTCACCGCAGGGGTGGAGTTCCTCAAGCTAGTTTGTGGGACATCACAGTCTACCACTGATACCGTATTCACCCTCGCCGTGAGGCCAGTCTGATGGGACAGCTCCTCAAGCTCTACGGGGGAGGATTCTCTCCCCTCTCTCTTGCCCCCGCCCTCTGGCTCGACGCATCCGATGGATCTACGCTATACCAAGAGCGAACGGGCGCATCAGCTACAACGCTGGTCACATCCGATGCCGATCCTGTCGGAACGTGGAAAGACAAATCAGGCAACGCACGGCATGTTACAGCATCCAGCGACTCGAAAAGACCGACATACAAGGTGTCTACACATAACGGGCGTTCATCTATTTATTTTGACGGCGTAAATGACAATTTTATTATCACTTCTTCGATTCTGAGTGGTCTATCCGCATACAGTATATTCATGGTGCGGCAATGGGAAGTTCCAGGGGCGGCGGCGGCTATTTTTGCCGGGGGCAACAACATATTTGAATATGTTACCGTGTCGGCTGGATCAATTACGGGTCGGAGAAGTTATATCAGCGGGGGAAATTATGGCTCGACCGCAACCCTATCACTAAGTTCAAGTGTTGTTTCATTAATTTATGACGGAACGAAAAGCAATAATGCAACTAGACTTTTGAGGCGAACGAACGGAACGCAGGATACCTTGAGCTTCACAGGAACCATACCGGCTACGTCTGATACTCACACTAGTATCACGATAGGATCTCTGACAGATACGGTCAGTTGGTTCAAAGGGTACATACTTGAAATTGTCGTCCTCACATCGAAGGCAACAACTGACAATATAAGCCAAATGGAACGCTACCTCGGAAACAAATGGGGGATCAGCGTATCATGACTGATTACCTATTTCGCGTTCTTCTGATCGTACCATCTGCACGAAAAGACGGTCTTGACGCGTTCATCGCCGATGAGTTCGACGACGCAGAATGGCTTATCGTGGAACTATCACCAACAGGTACAGCACCAACAACGCACTACGCGACGTGTTTCGCTTGTACGATGGAGCAGAGCAGCAGGTGGGCGGAGAGGCTTTCCACCGATGGTGGCGTATCGCTTCCGCCAGAATTCTCCTACTACAACGCCGACCAACGCATCCAATTCATCACAGCGGCACGACCAGCACTGAAGGCAAACACTGGAGTTATCGTCTACGTCTGTCGAAACGATGGGGAATGGTTCGACGTGGAGGCGATACTGGCCGGAGAGACCATCAAGCGTATCGGTGAGGTGCTCCCATGAGTGGGGGACTCCAGGGGGGTCAAAAAAGCCCCCACCCTGGGC
>Ga0070749_10003739_pt1 | contig 10147 bp, 12 predicted proteins | sample VirMetDEL_Nov_18_FD_75180 | JGI IMG/M metagenome (GOLD analysis project Ga0070749, IMG submission 75180) | Aqueous microbial communities from the Delaware River and Bay under freshwater to marine salinity gradient to study organic matter... | ecosystem: Environmental > Aquatic > Marine >...
CATCGAATGTATCGAAGCTATTGAAGCGCAATTAACTACAGAAGAATACCAAGGTTATCTTCGGGGAAATTGCGTTAAATATTTATGGCGTTGGCGCCAAAAAGGTGGTGTTATTGATCTTCAGAAAGCACAGTGGTACCTTGAAAGGCTGACTGTTTTTACTGAATCTCAAAAAGGCTGAAGCTCGTCTTCGTCTTCATCGTCCTCGTCGTCGTAGATACATGCGGCGGCGAGTTCTGCTAACTCTAAATCGGTTGGGACATCAAACTCAATCGAAATATTTTCATCTTCCATTAAAGATTTAAGTGCGTACCACTCCATCAATCGTTGGTGGTACAGGTTCAATAGTGCACAATACAATTCATCCCAGGTCAGCTCCTGTGCGGCAAGCTCCGCTTTACGCATCGAGAATTGCAGTTCTAGAGGAAGTTCAAATTCCCTGGGCTCAACTGAACGCTCCATTCCGCTCTGCATGTTCTCGATGCAATTATTCTAAGCCTAGCCGCCAAATACTAGATCTGCGTCCTCGGATGAATAATCCGACCATACATCTCCAGTAATTTGGAAATCATTGGCAAATTCGGACAAGATATAAGGACTGATCTTTTCTTCCAGGAGTCGAATGGCTCGTACTTCATGTGGTGCTGCAGTGTAATTGCGAAATGCTGTCAATAAGATCTCGGTTGAAGACCAGGGATTAGCGTCAATCTCTTGTAGGAATAGATTGATTTCTTCTCGCCTTCGGTCAAGCAATCCACCAACAACCTTGTGCTCTGCTGTAAAGATCCAACGACCCATTTCTTCTGTGGCACCACAGAAATCTTCGTGTTCAATTGCATCAATTACATGACTGTAAAGAAACGGCTCCCAGCCAATGGAATGAATAAAGGAGACCAGTGCTTGCCGCATGCAATCATCAAGTCCCAAATTAAGCTTCAGTAGTTGGATGTCGATGACATTAACTTCGTGAAACAAGTATTCCAGTGCTTTTTGCTTACTGCAACACTGTCCTTTTTTTACAGGAGAACCATCGGGATAGAACTGACTTCCATACCCGATGGTATAAGGTTCTCCACCTGTAGTCGGATCTGGGTATGCCTTCTCATTAAATCCTTCGTATTTACGAATGATGTTAATGGCAGCGGAAAAATCCGACATGGGAGCAATAGTAATTACTCCCAATATAACAACTTATTGTGTCAACCTTTACCTTGACCGCGACTTAATTTTCTACCGTGGCTTGCTTTGGAATGCTTACCTTGCCCTTGCCTGGTGAGTTTCGGACGAGATTCAATCTTGAGCGTTGCAGATGATTTTGGTTTTGCCATGAACTGACTGGGTGGGCTTGTGCAGTTTAGCCTAGGTCACCAGGCTTTGCACGACCAGTAGCCTGCAGTTAATTTACTCTTGGGTTCATCGCAGTTGTGTCTTGCACGGAAATTTTTGCGGCGTTCAGGATCATCACGTTTGATTTCCATGTTGGCATCACCAAAACGCACAATTTTTTCTTGACCGTTTTCACACGCTTTTACAACAGATTTCTTGCCACCTTGAACATCACGCCTTGGTTTATTACAAGGCATTGCGTCCTTGTGAATTTTAGCTGCTTTTGCTGCTTTACGTGCTTTATCTGACATTAGCTAAATCCTTTAAACATCGATGTGAATTCATCCAGAATTTTTTTGCCACTATTTGATTTGTACTCTGTATCACTACTATCATCAAACATTTTAAAATAACTAGGCGTTGCGTCCGATTCTTTCGTCGGTTGCGTCTTACTTTCTTGTTCTGATGGAAATAATTTTTCCATAGAAAAAATAGATTCAAATGGATCTTTACTAGTTAGCCCTGCGTAAGCGTCTGATACCCTTAAACCTTTCTGACCTTGTGTAATCAACTCCATTTCACTTCTATCTACATCTGGCATAAATTCATTGTAAAAAGTATTTTCGTCACCTTTGTAACCAGCATTCTGAAATATCTTGTAAAGAGATGTCTGTGTATCAGAGGTTACAGTTTTTTTATCTTCCGGTCTTTGAATGTATTCAATTCCCAAGAGTTTTTGAGTTGGTGTTGTATTCTGTTTATTTAATTCTTCAATAGAAGTACGTATTGATTCAGCCGGTGTAGTTCTGATGGTTTGAATCAATAAGTTTCTAATCTCATCTACTGGTTGATTTGTGTCAGTAATTCCATATTTGCTTAATGCATCTTTCCATGCTTGTGGTGTTTTGGTTGGATCAATTGTTTTTAAAAGTTTATCTGCAACTTGCTCTGGCGTTACAAATTCAAGGAATACGTTTGATCCATAGTTTTTCTCTGCTGCAGTCAACGCACTTGCAAGGTCTCCTTCTATAAAATTAACAAGATCTTCTGATGTGATCATATCCGAAGCACCATCAAAGTTTCTGTTTTTACCTAAGGTTTCATAATGTAGCTTTGCAAACTGCTCTTTATTATTTAAGTCAATTCCATATTGATAAGCCAGCTGAGCCCAAGTTACTTTTGTTGTACCTCCAAGTTCTGTGCGCATAAATACTATTTGGTTCGGATCTGCTTTAGCCTGCTCCCAAGCATCAGATACAATTTGCTTTTGCGTTGCATATTGATTTTCTTTGGCCGTGTTTCCTGTTGGATTGAAATAAAATTCAGGATCAAAATAGTGCATTGAGCCACTGACTCCAAGATTTTTAACAAACGACTCTGCTTTTAATGTGGCAAGTTCTTTCAAGCGGTTGGCAACTGTTTGAGTTTGCAAGACGTTTTGTTCGTTGTCTCGGACATCAAGATAACCAATAAACTCTGACATTGATTTTGAAGTATTAAAGCGTGGAGCCAAATAATCCTTGACGTAACGAGTAGCAAATTCTTTGTCAAGAGTGTATTGTTTTTTTGCGTCCCCCGGATCTTCAATTTTTTCTAGAGTTTCATATCGTTTAGTCAGTACATTGTCAAACCATTGCTGCCAATTATATTCAACATTATTTCCCATCCCTATCATGTTTTCAAACTTTTCTTTAAACTGCTCTTCTGCTCTTGACCCACCTGTTAAATTTAGATATCCGCCAACACCGCTGTCTCCAAGAATTGAATCAGTTAAAGAAGATCCCATATTGTAGATCTCACCAAATTCCGGCATCCCGGCAAAAAGCTCACGCTGTGTTTCTTGCCACTTTGCTTTTTTTAGTTCATTTACAGTTTGCTTAAGTGTATCGGAAACTAATGATCTAAATTTTGACTCTTCTTCTGTATTGATATAACGTTCAGCAGTCTGCTCGACAAGAGATAATCCTGTCGCAGTTGGCTTGGTTAAAACATCACGAATAATCTGCTGCTCTCTATCGGTTGGCTTCCACTGCTCTTGATAAGCTTTTGCAGCAAGTGTTTCTTGTACAGGATTCGCTCTTAATCCTGTGTGCTTGCCAGTTGTCGTGTAATGATATTGAAGGTATGTTTCAGGTGTCCCGTACCTTTCAGTAACATCTAAATCAGGCAATGATTGACTACCAAAACCAACAGATGATTGCGCATCTTTCCAGTTTTGAAGTACTTCTGGAACTTGTTTTGAATAATAAGTAGGGTCAAATTCACCTGCTGGTGGTTTTGCTGCAAGACTAGAAGTCCAGGGATTAGAGACGTTCTTGATCTTATAAAATTTGTTTATCGTATATAAAGCATCTGGATTTACGTACTTATCGAGAGCTTCTTTGCCATGCACCTCTTGAAGACGTGTCATGATTTGTTTGTACGTGCCAGGGGTTGAATTATTTAGACGAAGTGCAATATCTGCCCCAATTGCATTCTCTTCAGGATTTTCTCCATTCTTGTACGTCAAGATGGGTTGGTCACCTGGTTGAGATACATCAAAAGTAATCATACTCATGCAACATGATATGGTCGAAAACTAGACAAATTAATAACTTCGTCTTTAGTCCAGTTTTTTATTTTAGCTAATTTCTCTTCAGTAAAGTACTCCTGCTGCTTAAACCATTGCTCCATTTCATTAGATGCCTTGTTGGCATTACACTTTCTACAACAAGGAATTAAATTGTTTCTGTTCGAAGATCCGGATTTAAATCTTGGGATAATGTGATCAAGGCTTGTAGCCGGTTCATTGCAGTACCCACATTTATAATTCCAGGCTTTATATATCTCTTCTCTAAATCGTTTTTTGGCAAGCTTTGGTTTTAGTTCAACTAGCAAGGCGAGAGGCTCATCCTGGCTGCAAAACATACTCTTCAATTGCCGTTAATTTATTCTAGTTTCAAGATATATTTCCGAAGACAAGCAAACAGATAAAGCTTTGGTTAAAGATCTTGACAAACACGCCTGTCACCGTAATGTATGGAGGTACACCCTTGCTCACTCATGGCGAAGCATCCAGGTTGGGTCTCAGCCCAAAAAGCAGAAGAGCTCCTTGGTATTGACAAAAAGACCCTCTTTAAGTACCGCGATGAAGGTGTACTAAAACTTGGCCCGCACTATGCAGCCTTTCCCGAGACGCGTTCCAGGGACAGCTACCTCTGGAATGTCTACGCCGTCAGGAAGCAATTAAGTAAAACAAAACAGGAAACTGTTAACGTGTAATTTACAATCCATTTAAATAAACACTCTGCATTTGCAGGGTGTTTTTTATGGTTTATAAGGTTGACCATTCTTGTCAAACATTGTGAAACCTTCCATCACAATAAAATCTGCCGGAACGTTAAACAATTTTTGCATCATCGGCATCATCATTGGTGATTGGCAGTTATAGGGAGGTACATCCATCTGAGAGAGCGCGTAGCGATTTACAAGTTTTGCTTTTGCTGATGCTTGATCATTCTCCGTATCATCAATTATTTTTTGCTCCCATGCTGCCATGCTACCTTCGCCAACGGGAAAATCAGAAGGCTCTGGGGGAAAAGTACGATCCGCAAATTTTAAAGCGTATATGTGTTTGCAATAACGCATCTCATCGAGCAAGGGTTCCCAGTTGTCAGTAAGAGAAGTGATTTGACCTTGTTCGGTTGAATAATCTTCATAGGATGGCATTCCTTCTGCATTTGTTCCTGGTCTTGCAGGAGTCGGTGTATTACGCAAATAGGTCGCACCAAAATCTCTAAACACACCTGGATTATCTCGAGTTGCTTTATTGTTAATTACCGTGGATGCGGTGTTAGGAGGTAATGCATATCCAGAAGGAGCATATACATCCATGTCTCTATTGCTAGTAGCTGTTGTCATTGCACTGTTATCTGGGATGTTATTCAATTTCATTACTTCAAAGCGACCAGGCTTGATGGAAGATGCGCCACTCCGAGGGTACAAACGTTTAACTCCTTTTGTAATATCCCTCATAAACGCATAGTCTCTATGTGTAAAATCTTGACAAGAACAACAAAATCTGGCGCCAGTAATTAAAAATCGACCAACAGTAAACGGTACTGGAGAAGGTGTTATATATTCTTTATCCGGTGTAACCTGCACAGATCCAGACTTTTGCATCTTCAAAACACCTGTAATATGATTTGTTTCAACTAAAACAGCCTGTACATAACCATATCGTTTTTGTGTTTGGGGGTTAATTGTATCAGGTTGAATAATCTGCCCGTCTGCAGTAACAACGCGATCTTCTAGTATTTCAGTGTTTAATGGCTTTAGTCCTCCAGGTACACCAGGAACAGCAACATAGAAAGGAGGAGGTAGTGGGTTGGATGCACTCCAACTTCCTGCAAGTTTTACATACCAATAATTTGCATCTTCTGTAATCGATTCAATATATAGTTTTGTACCTGTAGTGCGATCTGATAACTTGTCAGATCTCATGGATCCTGCATAACGCCATCCAGCCCAATGCATGCCCATTTCTTTATTTTTTGTAGGATAACCAATAAAAGCGCCAGAAATAATGGGAGAAGGATTTGCAATAAAACTGGGCGTACCAGATGGAACAGGAATTTGATATTGAAATGGATATGTGTAGTTATTGTCGTAAAAAGTAGCGTTAGCAATTTCATATCCTCGTCTCCATCGAGACCAGGCTGATTCCCTGTTCACTGTATACAAAGAATCAGGGACAGAGCCCTTGGAGAACTCTGTTGTGATTGGTTTTATAGGTCGAAGATCAAACGAAGTTGATTGTATAAAATTACCAAAAGAGTTTCCACTCTTTTTTGCCATGATCAGAAGAAGCCGCCTTCTGCGGTGATATGCGCACCTGGTGTATAACCAGAAACATTGGGACCGTCTGGGAAAACACCAACATAAATGCGATCTCCACGCTCTAAATAAATCCCTTTGTTGCGAAGAGGAGCTGTTGTACCGAGGCCGTTGGTATTCCCTGCACTCACAACAGGCGTGGCAAGTTGCGGCATCAAATCAGAACAATCGACAACGCCACTGTCTGCCGGCACTGTTTTTGCAAACAAAATCTTGTAATCACCGGAAGCTGGGATGGGTGTTGTTGTATTCCGTGTGTGATAAAAAACAAACGTCACAGCAGGGCGTGCACCATAAATAGCACCCTTGTAATCGAAACCGGAAGTTGTTCCGCCAGAGTACAGAAGCGAGGTATTAACTCCCGTTAAGGTTGTTGCACCTGTGTAAGCATAATACCCATAGCCACTGGCAGCAGCAGTTGCTAGGACCCCAGTGGCAGCGATATGAACAAGTTGACCACTGACAAGAGATATAACAGTACCAGAAGTCGAAGCATTAACCGTGTAATCCGCGCCTCGGTAAAAATCATTCCGGGTAATAGTAATGGAATCAATAACGCCACCATTATTGTTATCTTCTTCCAAGGCGGCGTCCATATCCACCAAAATGGATGGGGCTTGTCCACCTTGAACAAATAAGGTATTTGCAGCAGCGCTACCAACCGTTTGCGTTGTGACCCTTACGGAATCAAACAACGGGCGATCCACAAGCATGGGCTGCTTATTTGTACTAGTACTCGCCAATGTCTTAAATCCTATTTGTATTCATTATAAATGTTATTGACCAAAGGTTCCGACCATATTTAGAAAGTCGCCGAAAGATAAACCGACAGGTTTTGGTGACTGTAGCAAAGGTATCAGTAATGGTTGAACCATTTGCTGTGCCAGTTGCATCAACATTGGGTCTTTCTGTCCAGCAAGCTGCGGTTGCTGAGGGGTAGTTGCGACATTACTGGAAGGAATATCCGGAGAATCACCTAACACCCGGCGTGCATTTTCGTATAAGTCGCCGCCTTTCTTAAAACGGGGCAATGCACCTGCTACCGATGTTCCAAAGCTATCTTTGGCATTTAAGGAAACATTTGGATTGCCGCCAAGAACCGTTGCATATGCACGATCAATTTTCATTTCACCTGGTTTAAATCCACGGTCAAGCAAAAACTGGACAACTTTAGGAGCCTGCTCGGCACGTGTATACTTACCAATCTTGCTTGGATCTAAATACTTTTTACGTTCAGCACGACCAAATTGAATCATGCCGTAATAGTCATCGTTGGCACCGCCCCAAATATTGGGATTCATATTAGGTCCCGATTCCAAAGAAAGGAATCCACCAAACTCGTAGGGGTCTAATTTCAATCGACGGGCGGCATCAAAAATTGCCATCCTATCGGCTGAAGGTAATGTACCAATACGCGGAGTAGACATCTTAGTTTCTTCCTTATTCTCCTACCCAATTTGAACTTGCCTTAAGACCAGGAATAAAGACTGTTTGGAGTGCCAGTGCAGTGGCCAGGTACGTCAGGGTTCGTTTAACAAATTTCGGGCAGAGAATCATGGTTTTAAAGCAACAACACTGGCCCCCGTAGATACAAAGATCTGTGTCCAGTTGGCTGGGCTTACATGCAACGCAATGCCAGGTTTATTATTTTACCCTACTTAAAAGTGCATTCTTGTACATCTCGGCCATCTGGCGGGCTTTATCTGTTTTAAATGCCTCATCAACAATTGCACTGCCAATTGGTTGAACAGCGCCGCCATAAGAAAAATTAGTTAATGGTTCTGCTGTACCAAGAGGTGAAACTTCCAGGGCTGTTTGATCACGGAACCGCTGGAACATGCCTGGCTTAACGATGCCAAATGCATTGGTTGGTACTGCTGCTCCAGGTGGTAGGGATGTTGGTAAACTTTGACCGTACTCTACAGTTTGCGGTGCTGGCGTTGTGCTCAGAAGGTTAGATGGATTGAAGGGAAGATCTAGGGGGGCACCCATCTGCCCTGCATTCAACACACCTTGAATAGCTTCGTAACCTGATTGACCAGGCTTTACTTTTGCTGCGAGAGTAGGATTAGCTTTAGCCCACATCTGCATGCCGATATCACGAGCGGAATCCATCTGGGCTTGATCGCCAGACTTTGCAGCAGCTGCCCGAGCAGTTTCATAACGCTGAAGCTCAGGATCTTGAGCGGTCAACTGAGCAACGCGAGAGAATTCCTGTTGATAAGCGAGGTTTGCAGCAGGGGAGCTAAGAGAAGAAGCACCTGCATTGGCATAAGGGATAAAACTTGCAGCATTGCCACCGCTGATACCCCCTCCCGCGCTAGGTCCACCCGCAGCACGAGCAGCTGCGCTCAGGCGCAATTCAGCATCTCGGTATGATTCACCTGTTTTATCTTTTGCAGGAATACTACCCATACGAGAAGTTTTTTGCGCTGCTGAACCAGTAAGTCCTGCTCCAAGCAAAGAACCTAAACCTAAAGCATAACGGCCAAGCTGTGAGGCCCCTCCAATTAAACGGGCTCCTTGCAAAGCGGGACCAATAAATCCGATTGGCATAACTACCTCCAAACCTCATGTAAATAAATGCGTGTTCCTACAGAAACATCTGCAGGGCCTGGTAATGCCTGAATAAATTCGGCACCAGAGCGCTCATAACGATACCGTGCCTGGAGGGGATCCTTGTAGTTGGGAACGTAAAGAATATTCGCTAAACGATTGGTTTCATAGAGATAAATCTCATCCCAAACTTTTAACGCTTCTTTAGCATTGCTTGATCTGATCGTACGATCAACGTCACCAGCAATGCTTTCCAGGCGAGTAGAAGGCGAGGTTGCAACCTCCGTCTTTTTCTCTGCCGTATCACAACGACCGATCTGAATAATAATCTTGTCGTAGAAGTACGAATCAGGGACTGTGTTCATGGCTTCTTCAAGCCTGGCATAGTCACCCGCTGGCACGGACACCGTGAAGTAGCCCAGATGATACCGGACTCTACTTTTGTCAAAATCTGACAGGTGCACAGCTTACTTCCGTATGTTTTTAATTATAGATGTACTGAATTAACTTAATAGATCATGCCACTTTGCTTTCCAGTGGCTTGCATAAACTGTTGAAAGTTAGCGATTGTATTACTACGCGGCGACGGTTGAAGCATTTGTTGCATTATTCCATGTTTAAGCTGTTGCTGTATGTAGTCGTTTAAAAAATCCATTTCTGTTTGTTTTTTTGTATCTGTTGCGCTCACGATAGGCGCATCAGTTGCGGATATTAATAACTCTGTTTCAGCTTCTGGGCGATCAATATTGCCATGTCCAACACGCGCGATAATACGACCACTGGGATCTAATGACTCCGAGTAATATCCATAGCCACCACCGGAACCTCGTGTTATTTTTCCACCGGGAATTGCAGGTAAATAAATAGATGCGTCTTCTACGGCTCCTTTATCAAAACGACTTTTACCCTTGAAAGGCGTATAATAATCAAACGACTGCCAGCCAGGATGACTGCTATGTCCGTGTGCAGCAGCTGCTTTATTCAATAAATCAATTTTATCAGAAAATTCTGCGGATAGATTCCAGCGACGACCTGCAACTGCTGGATTTGAAAACTCAATTTCACGGCCAATATTTTGATTTTGAAGAGCAATCGCATCAATCATTTTGACGCGCTCTGCAATTGGTAATGATTCTAGAAGTTTTAAATCTTGATGGTAAGGGGCTGAGCCGCCGATTTTATTACTTGGTCCCGTAAAACCAGACCTCTTGGTTGTATACGCCATATCTTTTTATTTTCAATTCTAAAATAAAAACCCCTGGTTCTTCAGGGGTTCATGTGTTCTACAAAAGTAATTATACGCGGATAAGATCTGCCGCTAATACCGCGTCCCAATCAACCCTTTTAATTTGCTTGAGTTGTTCGAGATTATTAAACCTTTCACCCGATA
>Ga0070749_10003740_pt1 | contig 10147 bp, 7 predicted proteins | sample VirMetDEL_Nov_18_FD_75180 | JGI IMG/M metagenome (GOLD analysis project Ga0070749, IMG submission 75180) | Aqueous microbial communities from the Delaware River and Bay under freshwater to marine salinity gradient to study organic matter... | ecosystem: Environmental > Aquatic > Marine > Coastal...
ATTCATAGTACCACCCATAAATTCTTTTAGTTTATTTTTAGTACGTGATTTGTGTGCACTGATTTTCTTTTTAAGCTTTTTTTCTTCTTCAGATGGGATTTTAATGCGTTGTGTTAATAAACTCCACATACCATCTTTTACTTCGTCTGGTAAAAATTTAGGAATCGTATTAATAAAATTTTTTTCATTCTTGGTAAGTGCAAAATCACGAGTAGCTGAGCCTGAAGCGCCACCGGCTTGAGGTGGGATTTTTACTATTTCATAATTAATACCAGACTTTTCAGCTGCTTTAGGAATTCCTTGATATCGGGTATCGTTTTCTTTTTCTCCTAAACCTAAAACTACTTTAGATACCTCCTTAGGAGGGTTTTCTACATAACTATAAACATCTCTAACAGGGGTGTCTAGTGAAGATAACTCTATTTCTATTTTATTTTTACGTGGGTCAGAATCGTGTTTTATATATTCTTCCCAAAATTCTTTAGCAATTTCAGGCGTTATACCCCCTTCTATATCTATCCCTAAAGGGTCATATTTTAATCCCCCACCACGATTATCAGGGCCAATTTTTATAAGTACCTTATCAGCATAATCTGCTAAATATTTAGCGGCTTCATAATGACCAGCATGTGGGGGTTTAAAACCACCCGGTAAAAGGGCTACTATCATATAATTGCAGTTTATTAATACATATTAATTACTGATATAAGATTTTCTTTTCTACTAAACCTTGGAAAGTTAATGGCTTAGCATTCTGGAGTATGTGAGTCATTTCTTCAAATCCTATATCGCTTGGGTCTTTATCTTTGAGTTCTAATAAAAATATTTCTTTACCATATGACATAAGCTCTTTAGCATACTTAAGTGAATCATTTATTGCATCTTGATCAAGTGCAAGATATATTTGTTTTACACTACCTCTAACTAATTCTTTGTATAATGATTTGCTAATACGTTTACCAAATAATGGTACTGCATTGCGTTTAATAGCTATAGCATCAAAAGCACCTTCACAGATTATAATAGGTAAATTAAAATTAACTAACATATCAAATCCTATAATATCTTTAGATGTAGGTGGTAATTTATGTTTATGAAATGCTTGTAGATCAAATGATCTACCTACCCAATAATTGAGTAATCCATTTCTGTCATAACTAGGTATTATAATAAAATTAGCTAACTTACCACTTTCAATATAACCAATATTATATTTAATTACATCTTGGGCAGTAACTCCTCTAGACTGTAGATAATTAAAAGCTTTATTACGGATTAAGCCTTTGCCCTTAATAAGTGGTATAAACCCTTCTGGTAGCTGTAGTTGGTCTTTTTTCGACTCAGTTGGTGTACCCTTGAAATTGTAGAGTTTATCTATAGATTTAAGTTCTTCAAAGGCTGTATATGGGGCTTTTATAAATTTTAATATTTGTAGGGCTCTACGTCCTTTAAAATTACATACCCAACAATGGTACCATTGGGTAGCTTTATTTAGTGTTAATTTCTTTTTGTGGTGGTTGCAATTAGGACAGTAGAATAATGCTTCTTCTCCTCCTCTTGTTGAGCCTGATTTTCCTAATAATCCTTCTAATAAAAATACTAACCTATCCTCTTTCATAGGGGTGAAGTTACGCAATATCTTTTAGGAAGCCAAATTTCTTAATAAAAAAAATCAATTTAATCCCAATATTTAGTAATAGGGAAGAAAGAATCTATTGGTCTTTCAGTACACGCTAATGAACCATTATTTCCCCCATTAATTTGGTATACGTTTTCTGGATTATTTATTAATTCATTATTATAATAAGTTCTATTATTATTATAATATATATCGTAATCTATTATATTTTCTATATCTAAATTAAAATGAGGCGCAATAGACTCAACTCCACTAGTAGGAGGCCCTTGAGTGGGGGTAGTCCCATAAGGGATTTGATTTAAACAATTATTCCAGTTAAATTGGGCTTTGTTTTTTATATTAAAAGGTAAATCTAATTCATTAAACTCCTCATCTACGGAATTAACATTTTGTAATATATTCCATATTCCTGGGGGTTGTGGTGGGGGTGGTGAAAATATATTCCCCCCAGCAAAAGAATTAATCATAGTCCGTGCAGTATCTGTAGCAGGGGTATAATAATTAGCAGGTTTATACACATTATCAACATCATCCCCTAAACTACTCCAATATTGAGTTATAATTTCCCAAATAGCTATATCGTTTTCTCCCCATATCCCATCACAATCAAAATCATAAACCAAAGGACCATATGTAGGAAGTGCTTGGTTATTAAATATATTATTCCAATTATTAGAAGATAATTCAACTATATTATTAAAAAAATCATAATGCCCCACACTCATATTATTTTCATCAGGAATCCCCGTTATAACATCTTCAGGGGTATGTCCTAGGGTTCTTAAGTGTTGCTCTAAAGTGGGCAATACTTCTTGTCCACCATACTGTTCAAAAAAAGGTAATATTATATGCTCTGTCCATTGTTGATATGTTCCAGCAATACAAGGCGCCCACCCAGGATGGGGGATTTGGCCCATTCCTGCGGTTGCTCCATAATCTCTAAATCCATGTAATACCAAATTTTCGGGATCTTCTGGTACTGATTCTAAACCAAACTTTGGGGAAACTGAGTTTAACTTAAACCTAAAATAATCCCTAAATGGCATATAATCTACCATAGCCAGCACAGCCCCATGAATACTACTATCATATATTTTAATATTATTACTATTAAGGGGTAACCACTTATTAGTAGATCCATATTTCCCAAAATGGAAATAAGTCCCCGCTTCATAGTAAGGATCTACATTGCTATGATTATTTTCATTGTATGTTATCCATGAATTATAAAATTGACCAACCTGCTCCCTTTCACATGTATAAGCCCCCGGTATAAAAACTGGGTCAAATATCTTATTTCGGTCAAACCCTATTTCTACATCAGGATTGCTTGTTACATAATTTACTAAAAATCTATGAGTAGTGGTTCTTTTTATAAACTTAGGGTCTGTATAGACCCCTGCTTTTTTATAAAAATCATTTTGAAGAGGTAATCCGGCACCAAAAGCGTCTATAAGGCATTTGTTATTTATAGATCCTAATACTTTTGTAGTGCCACTAGAGTTAGGATAAAAATTATAAAAACCCCCTATAAACATAATGGAAGTCTCATCTATAGGACCCCCAGGAAGTATTGGTGAATCACCAGGGTTAGCAATATATATATTAGACCAAAATTCGATTATTTCTTCGTCGCTATTCCCATTTCTTTTATAAGGGGCTACTTCAAATAAAATAGCTCCTTCACGGATTTTTTTAAAACGTTTTTTATTTTCTTCGCTAATACTTTTATTTAATACTTTATTATTCATAGGGGTATATTTATATATTATAAATACCCAAAATCTTTTTTAAAGTAACGACCCTCAATATTATCATTTAAATAATCATCTCTTTCTAAAACTCCTAAACTAAACAAGGCTTTATTTTCTAAATAAGTTAATTCTTTTTTAGAATAAGCTAATTGTAATATTTTTCTTTCAAACTCATTATGTTTACCTTCTTTAATTGAAGTTTTAATAAATTCGTGCGAACCGTAATATGTTTTCCAATCGCTTTCTTTTTGGACCATTTTGTAAACTGGTGGACGGCCTTTACCTTCCCACAAAGCAGCTTCGCGTTTGCCAATTTTTTTCTTTTGATTGTATATTAACGATTTTTTGCCAATATACTTTTTTCCAGTAGGTAAGTGAGTTGTTTGATAAACGTATCCATATGTGCCTTCTGGGAATTCTTTGTAACTATTTGGTATTATCATGTGTCAAATCTTATAATAAATGTAGTATCAGTTTCACTACTTGCTCTAATAGGTTGGGCTAACTTCCCAACTACTAATAAATTACCATCATTATCATATAACCCTACAGTGGTTATATATGGTTTAAAATTAGATCCTGTTGCAAAGTTAGCTATATCTTCACTATTACTAAAAGGTATTTTACGAGCAGAAACATTAGTTGTAAATTCAAACTCATCTTCTGTCATCGTGCATTGGTATTCATTTTCAGTGATTAAATGGGTATTTTTATATGATAAAGAATCTAAACTACCGCCATCAAATAAACCCATATATTTAGGATGAGTTAAAGTAATAAAACCATTATCATAAAAAGCATTTCCTATAGGATAAGTACCTGTAAAAGATTCAGATACCATTGCTATTTGTTGGGTAGACATAGATTGGTTCCATATTTGTAATTGTGTTAAATTGAAACCTCCATTGCTATCTCCAAAATTTGAACTGTTACTAGTATTATAAGACCCATTAGGATTTCGTTTTTTGAATAAAGTTATATCACTTCGATTTTGGCAAGCTTTTTTAGTATTATCATTTCCGGATCCTACCAAAACTCCATTTTTATATATTTCTAAAAGGTTGCCTTTTTTCTGTACTAGTACATGGGTTAAATCTCCTAGGTCAGTAAATAGGTAAATAGGGGCAGTAACAGAAGATAGGGTTTCCCCATCGTATCTTTCAAAAGCTAAAGAACCACTAATACCACCAGTAAGATCACCTGTTATAGATAATCTATAAGGAAACGCTGGATTACTGGGTGTAGTAGTAATATCTAATGCTCCTGAAGTGGATAAGGAAAACGCTCCTCCTATTTGGGTTCCTAAAGGAGTAGTATTTTGGGCTCCCTCTTTGGTTAAAATATACTCAGTATCTTCCGTTAAGACCCAAGTATTAAAAGCAACACTAGGTTTATAATAAAAACTTATAGCAAAATCATCATTATTAAAATTTAAATAAGATCTATTTTCTATAGTGACCCTTGAGTCATTTCTATCATTTAGAGTAATAAAAGGGACCCCATATTGACCACCCCCAACTCCACCAAAAGAAGTTTTATAGTAAGTTACTGTGTTTTGGAAGTATGAATCATCATAAACAGTCCTATCGTATCCATCAGGGAAAGGGGCATTTACATAAGAATCCCCAGTTTCATAATCAAGATTTAAATCTACTCTTTTAAACCCTTCTACAGGTGAAATATATAATACTCTATTATCTTCATTAGGGAAATTATCTTTACCTATGTTAATATCATATAAATTTCCAAAACCATCATCAACTATAGTGTAAGAAGAACCCCCCTTACTCACAGTAAGAGAAAGATTATTAGGTTGGACTTCAGAACCAAATGTTTTTTGTGATAAACTTAATAGACTAGCACTTTTATATAGTCTTCGTTCTTGGGTTGTGTAAGTAGCATCATCTAATTCTAAACGATGTGCTCTTTCTCTAATATAATTTCTATAATAAAGTTTATCTATTTGATAATATTGTCTACTCCCTGTGCTAAATTCACTTTTATTATTACCACTCCAAGATAAAGATGCAGTACTGGCACCTATTGAGCTCAAATTTACAGTGTTATACTGCTTATGAGCTTCAAAAGGGGTTATTTTTATGTCTTGTGCATTTAGTTTTTTAAATACGCCAGGCATTAATAATCAAGTTTTACTTTAACAAGTGCTTCTTTTGTAAAGTTTTTAGGTAAAGGTTGACTTAATTTAGCAATCGCTAACAAATCTTGGTTATCATTGTATAATCCTACAGTGGTTATATAGGTTTGAGGATTATCTATCATAGAATCAAAACTTAAAGTCCCATCATCTTGGGTAAATGAATCATTTGTAGTGTAGTTAAATTCTTGGTTTTTAACTCTTACAAAATAAAATTTACTAGCTATATCTTCTTGACCATCTAATATAAATGAATTACCACCAATAAAAGCATCTTGTAATTTTATAGGGTTTTTTCCATTTGTATTTGAAGAAATATTAGTACTTAAATTAATACCACCATCAGTACCGTCAGCATCTAATGCATCTGCGTTTAAAATGATTAAACCAACATCAGGATAAACATATCCATAAGAACCGCTATTTGTTACAAAAGTATTACTAGTTCCTAATCTAATACCATTAGATCCAGATACTATATTAAATTCTCTACCTACACCTGCTCTAATAGCATTAGCAGATCCCGAGGTTGTTACTGAATCATCAGTTAGTTCTAATAAACGAGTTCCTGCAGATCCTGAGAGGGTAAAATTTAAATTACCCATCCTAAGAGCATTTTTATATCTAGCTCTATTTACATTTATAATATAAATATCATCAGGTGTATAACCATCAAAACTAAAGTTTTGAGTTTCATCACCACCAAATACTAAATTTCTATATTGATTATAAATAGAACGAGCTGCACTAAATCCATATCCACCAGCGGCGTGGGTATAATTTAAAGATCCACTACCTACTCTATTTCCATAGGCTATAGAAAACTGGACTTCAGCAGTTGCATCAGTATCTGGGTTTTTATCATGAATTTCCATAAAAAATGCACCACTAGAAGTAGATGTAGTAGTTACATATTGAGCACTAGAACTAAAGAATCCTAAAGTAGCTAAGTCATTAGTGTTCCCTGACCAAGCGCTAGTAAAAACTCTATCAATACTATTGACTCTATCTCCGTCTTGGAATGGTATAAAAGTTGACATATTATTTTATTTATTAAAATGATGATTTTGGTTGAGCAACTGCTGTGGTACCAGCACTTGAATTTTTCCTAACTGTTAATGTTACAGTTGATCTGGCACCTGTATCTAAACCAACTACTATAACTGAAGTGGCTAAAGCCGCATTACTACCAAATAATGTAGTGCCCGCTAATGAAGTACCTGTAAATGAAGTACCTATAAAAGTTTGGGATAATGCAGTACCGGTAAATGGGATAGTGTTAGGAGTGTTAGTCCTTTGGGCACCTCCTGTGGTTGTTCCTTGTTGGATTAATCTTCTATCTGCAATAGTGAATGAATATGCCGACTCAGTAGTAGTATCAAAATTAAGGGTAGAAGGTGTAATAGTAAAAGTGGCAGATCTACCTATACTAATATTAGTAGACTGTAAACTTATTACAGGTATTTTAGTGGTTCCTCTTGGTAGGGTAACTAATTTAGAAACCATAATATTATTTTCATTAGGAATGGCTTCGATTAGAGGCAAATTTTCAATGGCTTCTCCAAAATAAGCGGTTCCATTTGGGTGATTTTCATTATATAATGTATAATCAATTTCATCATCTGCTAAAGCAAATTGTGTTATATTAAAAGAACCATCTTGTCTTGATAAAAGTTCACGGCCTTTTTTAGTTAGAATAGCGTCTACAATAACGCTCGAATTATCTAAGTATCCCATATTATTTTTGTTTGTTTATAAATATATATTATTTAAAGAAGGTTAAAATTACTATTATCTAGTTCTACTATTGGTGAAGTATTTCCCCCAACATCTATACCTGCTCTAGTTAGAAAATAAGTAAGATTATCTTTTACAAAAGGATGTATATTCTCAGGTATAATTACAAAATTAGTATCATTTAATCCATTAGGGAAAACCTCACTTTTATTTAACTTTAATAACAATGAAGGATTAGAATCTTCAGTGCGACTAAACATAATATTACCAAACCTAGCAATCTCAGGTTTCCCTGAGGAATTATTTACATTATATTCTTGGTTTAAAATAGTAATACCAGACCCAGAAAAAAACACCCCGGAACCAATAGAAGTAGGATCTGCTACTTGTAATTCAAAAGTAGATAATTCTGCTAAGTTATTAGTAGTTAAAGGAGTATTAGAACCTATAGGAATACTACCAGTAGCAATAGTTTGAATTGGTTGGCGGCTGCCTGTTTCAAGGAAACTAACAAATAATCTTTTATCCCCTTGGTAGGTAGAGTTAGTTCTGTAATCAAAAAGAGTATTTATAAAATCTATAAAAGGAGGAGTAAGAAACTGATTACTGCTTGGATGGGGATTAATTAAAGAATCACCAAACCCTGCTTCTCTTATATATTTCTCATCATGATAAATAAAATCAGCATAAACTTGACCCGCTATTGCTCCTATTTTAAATACTTGAGAACTAGTATTATAAGTAGCGGCGTATGCTGTACTAAAACCTCCTGATATGGTCCCCATTTCAAATATCCTTTTTAATTGCCCCCCATTAAAATAAATTTTATATCTATCACTTAATGAGTTATTTATTTTAGTATTAGTTAGTATTATTTGGCAATTTTTTTCTATAGGAAAATCCTCATAAAAAGACCTATAAAAACCAATCTTTTCCCTGCTATTATCTTCTTTATTTTCTAATACGTTATTAGTAACCGTATTATCCTTATTTACAGTAATATACTTATTAAGAGTTATATATGAAAACCCATCAATATTCATTAATGTATTATCATCTATTGCTCCTTCTCCTACTGAACCTGAAAGGTTAATTATACTATTACCTACATAAATATTTCTTGTGTAATTTTGTAAAGTAGGAGTTTTACCATAGGTAGTATCTCCCTTGGTAAATTTATTAATAGCTGATCCTTGTAGCTGTCTACCATCATAACGTGATGAATTCCACCCCTTAGTAGATAAAACAGAATCATTAAATTCATATGGATCAGCTTCATCTAAAATGAATAATTCAATTTCATAAAATTCATAAGTATTGGGAAGACTACCAAATGCAGCATTAAGAGTATATTGTATACTAGATATGCCTTTTAAATTAAAATCATTAACTGTAGATTTTTTAACTGTGGGGGTACTATCAGTAACATTTATATCTGTGTTAGAATCCCCATTTATTTGTATATCAAAATCACTAACAAGCCTATGGGTTGTTTTAATACGGATTTTATCAGCAGGTATAGGGGTATTAAAAGTAAGTGTAAAAACCTCTGTAAAGGGGGCGTTTGGGTTATTTAATACTAATTTCAATGAAGTATCTTCTCCATTAAATAAAGCACTAGGCCCATCACTCGTTACTGCTTCACTTGCATTAGTACTAAAAACTAATGCTCCTGTATTATAAGCTCCTTTTAAATCTATTTTTCTTGCCATTACCTTAAACTATAATATTTGCTTTTTCTACTTACTTGTGCTACATTTTCAGCGGCTGTACTGTAACTACCACTTTCAATATAATCAACAACATCTATAAATACATCATAGATTTCTTCATTTATAGAACTTAATGAGCCTGTTAAACCTTTAGGAGCTATAAGATATTCGGGTTTTTCTTCATAGTCTATGTTTGTACCAACAATTTTTACCCTCTCCAAGTAATGTGGCTCAATTACTAAACCTGTTTTGAGATTTACTTTAGCTGGGGTAAATTCCTTAATCATCTTAAATAAAGTATGGTCAAAAAATTGTATTGTTCTTATATAATCAGGTATGCCTAAAGGTTTTCTGTCTATTTTTTGGAAATAAACATCTTTAATAGTTTTTAGATCGGGATAACTACCAGAGGTATAATGGGTAGGATCTCCTATATAATCGTCTAATCTAAATCCTCCTAAAGTATAAATTATATCTTCGTTAACTTCAAAAGTAGGAGAAAAATAAACACCTAAATCTGAGTAGTCAAGGGGTTGCCTATCTTGGGGAGAAGTCTCAACTGAGATATATGGGTCTAAGAAATTATCATCAAATGTTCCGTTATCAATTCTTACTTTATCTGATACCATTCCTGATCCTACGGTATCTGGTGTAGTTAAATGATGGGTTTCCTCAATAGAAACTAAAGTAGCATCAGGGGATACAGTAGCACCATAAGCAGGTGCAATAAATTCTTGTGGAGAATTATTGATTTGTGTTCCTCTAACAGGATCATTATTATCAGAACCTAAGGGTAATCTTAAATAAAGTGATTCATAACTAGAACTTATAGTATTACCATTATAATTAAATGGGGATAATGATTGGGTTACTATAGTATCTTCTGTTAATTTTTCAAACCATGCCCTATATTCTTGTACACTCCCTGTGTAAGGTCCTAATAAGGTTCCTACTAAACCACTACTACCAACATTTGCAGTACTACCTACGGTTATATTAGTAAATCCACTTACTCCATCAAAATAATTTGTTAAATCTAAACTACATGAAAGTACATAAGTATTTTTATTATAAGTAGTATTAGTAGCATATGCTACTGCATTATTACCAGCTGCAGAGCCACTATTTAAGATAACGCTAATATTCCAAA
>Ga0070749_10003749_pt1 | contig 10137 bp, 13 predicted proteins | sample VirMetDEL_Nov_18_FD_75180 | JGI IMG/M metagenome (GOLD analysis project Ga0070749, IMG submission 75180) | Aqueous microbial communities from the Delaware River and Bay under freshwater to marine salinity gradient to study organic matter... | ecosystem: Environmental > Aquatic > Marine >...
TGATTATTGCTGGATTGATGATAATGGCGAGTTGCAAGGAGAATATGCTAAAGTATTTCAGCAAGCCATTAGAATGGAAGGTATATTTAAGACTCAGGGTAAACATGCCGCTGGCGTTGTTATAGCCTCGCATGATTTAAAAGAGATATGCCCCATGGTAAAGTCATCAAGAAGTTCAGAACAAATTGCTGGGATGGAAATGGGCGATCTTGAGGCTATTGGATGCGTTAAATTTGATATTTTAGGAGTTAATCTTTTAAAGAAGATCGCAGAAACCGTACACGAGGTTAATAATGAATTATAGAGACTTTATTGTTTATGACTTTGAAACCACTAGTGCTAATCCATATACTACGCAGCCAGTGCAAATAGCGGCTGTAGTTGTTCATGGAAGAAAACTAGAGATTAAAAGTGGCTCTGAATTTCAATCACTAATGAAGCCAGTATTTGATCATGATAAATGTAAAAAGCTGGGAATAGATCCGCTTGAAGATGGTGCGGTTGCGGTACACGGAAAAACAGAAGAAATATTGAAGTCTGCCCCAAGTATAGAATCTGTTTGGAAAAACTTTACAGACTATGTTAATCAGTATAATTTTAAGTCCAGTAATTGGAGTGCCCCAATTTCTGTAGGATATAACATTAAAAACTTTGATTCTATTATAGTAAATAGACTGTGTTCACAAGCACCATATAAGTTTGGACCAATGGATTCCAAGCGTGGAGAACAAGACTTATTTAATCGCATTCATAGCATAGACATGCTTGACTTCATGTTTGCTTTATTCGAAAATAACAAAGACGTTAATTCACTATCAGCAGATAATTTAGTTCGCGGATACATGGGATATACACAGGGCAAAGCACACGATGCTATGTCAGACGTTATAATGACCGCAGAACTTTTTTGTCGCACAATGAAAATGCTAAGAACAACAGCATCTAGAAAGAATTTTAAAAATGCATTCACAGATTAATATTACCAATGTACCAGAAGACGATGCCAACGTATGGAAAATGATTAGCGAAGGCAGAGTTAAAGGCTGTTTTCAAATTGAAAGCCATCTTGGTAAGACATGGTGTAAGAAATTAATGCCAGAAAATATGATTGAACTGGCCGCTCTGATTAGTATTATTAGGCCAGGAACACTAAAGGCTATCGTAGATGGAAAGTCAATGACACAGCACTTCGTTGATCGTAAGCATAAAAAAGAGGAAATTCCAAGCCTACATCCATTGATCGATGATCTGCTTAAAGAAACATATGGTGTTATCGTATATCAAGAACAGGCAATGGAAATCGCAGTCAAAATGGCTGGATTCAATCTAAAGCAGGCAGATGATCTAAGAAAGGCTATCGGTAAAAAGAAAGCTGACCTTATGAAAGAGGTTAGAATTAAATTTATCGATGGTTGTAAAAATAATCATATTGATGAAGATAAAGCAATAGAGATTTTCGATATGATTGAAAAATCTGCTAGATACTCATTTAATAAGTCACATGCTGTGGCTTATGCAAAGATGGCATATTGGTCTGCATGGGTAAAGTATCATTATCCAGAAAAATTTTTCAAGCATTGGCTACAGAACGCCGATGAGAAGATAGATCCAGATTTAGAAAAAAGACAACTGATCATATCTGCAAAGTCTGAAGGAATTAAGGTTTGTGGACCAAGTATAAAGATATTAGAAGAAAACTTTTCATGGCATAATAATGCTATACATTTTGGTATTTGCAATGTGAAAAATGTTGGCAATGCCCATCTAGCCCAGCTAAAAGATTATCTATCTAAAATAGATGCTACTGACTTGAACTGGACAACACTATTAGTTAAAGTATTACCAAATATTAATAAGCGAGCGGTTGAAAATCTTATTAGCGTTGGTGCATTTTCTGGCTTTGGCAAAAGTAGAAGTGAAATGCTACACGAATATCATTGCTATTTAGATTTAACCGATAAGGAGCTAGACCATTTAGCCAAACATAGTAATACTAAAGATTTAAATGTTACAACCATCTTAGATAATTTTATTAAATCTGGAACAAAGAAAAATGGTGGATTTATATCCACACAATCTAGATTAGACAAAATAGAAAACATCTTATTAAGGATCAATAACCCCGGCAGAAGCCTAGTTGACAACTCTGTTGTTTATGCTAAAATTGAAGAGAAACTACTAGGATACTCTATTAATCATTCTGAGCTTAATGCCTGTTCAGAAACATGTCATGCAAATGCAACATGTAAAGAAGTAACTGATGGTAAAACTGGCGGATCTATTATTGCGGCCATTATCAAGCGTGTGCGTGAGCATAAAACAAAAAATGGCGATTTTATGGCTTTCTTATCAATAGAGGATGAGTCTGGAGAATTAGAAAACATTGTAGTTTTTCCAGACATATACGAGCAAAACAGAGATATAATATATGAGCAGGCAACTGTTTTAATCTCTGGTGAAATTAAGGATAAACAGAGAAATTCATTTATTGTTGATAAGATATTTACAATATAGGTTTGGAAATGAATCAGTGTACATTTTTAGGAAAGCTAAAATCAATAAATATTGAAAATAATGGAATTGATAGGGTTGAATTGATACTACAGGTTGAGAATAAAAGGAAGGTAAAAAATGAAATCAAAAAAATGGATTATGAATACCTTTCTTTTGAAGCCTGGGGTGGTGCCGCAATAACTATACATAAGAATCTAAGTGTAGATGACTATTTACTAGTTATTGATTCCACGGCAAGAAAGAATAAAGAGAAGGTATGTTTTAGAATAAATGAATTTAAAATTATGAAAATAGGAAGTTGATATGGATAAAAAAGTTGAATTGATGATTGAAAAAAATAAGAAGCTAATATATAGTATAGCCAATTCTATTTATATTAAGAATAAGCTATTTAGTAAAGAAGATTTGATTCAAGTAGGATTTTTATCATTATGCAAGAGTGGGCATAAATATGATGAAGCCAGAGGTAAAGTTTCAACATTTATTACTCACTGCGTTAGAAATGATATGATTAAATTTATCAAATCAAATAAGATGCAAGGCGATCTTCTATATTCAGAAAATCAAAATTTAAGCTATAATAACAATAATAATCTAACCTGCCTGGATTATTATGATATTTGCTGTGCTAAAACAGAACTAGAAAAGAATATTATAAAACTAAAAATGAATGGGGAAACCAATAAGAATGTGGCATTAGCATTAGATATTTCTCCAAATAAAGTATCGAAATTACTTTCCATAATGAAATCTAGAATGGATAAGAGAAAAAATGCATAAGAAGAAAAAGGTATTATTTTTATCAGAAGCCGCATATCTAAATACTGGATATGCAAAGTATAGTAAAGAAGTAATATCTAGAATACATGCTTCTAATAAGTATGATATTGCTGAATTTTCTATATATGGTGGTCCTAGCGATCCAAGAAGGCAGGGCATACCATGGAAAAACTATGCTAATATGCCAGAGCCTAATAATGAACAAGAGGTGGCCGCATATAATTCAAACCCCATCAATCAATTTGGTCAATGGAGATTTGAAAGAGTATGTCTAGATTTTGAGCCAGATATTGTTCTATCTATTAGAGACTTTTGGATGGATTCATTTATATATCATTCTCCATACAGAAGAATATTCTCTTGGGCTTGGATGCCAACCGTGGATGCTAGTCCACAAAATCAAGAATGGATTGATATGTTTTCTGATGCCAATTATATTCTTACCTATTCTGATTGGGCTAAAAAGATATTGGATGATCAGGGCGGATATAGAATTAATACTTGTGGTGTAGCATCTCCTTCTGCTTCACCATGCTTTGTGCCAATGGATCAAAAGAAAATTAGAGAAGAATTTAATATTAAGCCAGATGTTAATATTATTGGCACAGTGATGAGAAATCAACGTAGAAAGTTATTTCCAGCGTTGATAGAAGCATTCAGTGCATATATCAAAAATTCTGGTGATACAAATACTTTCCTATATTTACACACTAGCTTTCCAGATGCTGGTTGGAATCTAGCAGAATTAATGCATGAAAATGAAATATCTTCTAGAGTCTTGATGACATATGTATGTGAAAATTGTAAACATATAGAGCCATCATTCTTTAGAGATGCGAAGAAACTATGCAGTGCTTGCAAACAATATGCATCTACTCCATCCAATGTTGGAAATGGTGTATCAGATGAAAATTTAGCTAAGATATATAATATCTTTGATCTATATGTTCAATGTGCCAATTCAGAAGGCTTTGGCTTACCGCAAGTAGAAGCCGCAGCCTGTGGAACGCCACTAGCATGTACAAACTATTCTGCCATGGAAGATGTTGTAAATAAGCTTGGTGCTTATCCAATTGCATATGATTATTATAAAGAACTAGAAACCGGATGCAATAGGGCAGTACCAGATTTATTATCTATGGTAAATATTTTTACAGAATTTTTTAATCTAAGTATTGATCAAAGAAATGATAGAAGAAATATTACTAGAAAACTATTTGAGAAAAATTATAGTTGGGATAAAACAGCAGAAGAATGGATGAAAGTTGTGGACGATTGTAATTATGCTGATTGGAAACAGCCTTTGAGGCTTATTCCTCCACAAAAAATTAATCTAGAAAATCCATCTACACATGGATTTATGACAGAACTATTATCAGCTTATAGTTATTATAAGCCACATAATAATTCACATTTCTATAGATCTTTATTAACAGACCTTCATAGAGGCGTATCAAAAGCTGGTTGGGATGGATTTTATACTAGTGAATTTTCACCATTTTCAGCAAATAAGCCAAGGCAAATAAATAGAGAGGCTGTTTTTAAGCTATTTGAATCTAGGCTACAAAATTATAATATATGGGAAGAAGTAAGATTAGATAGATCAAAACTTATTGATAGGGATAAAAAATGGTTAGGTTAGGAACATTCTGTAGTCAGTGCTGTTTTTATGATAGCACTAATAAAAGCTGTGCTCATAAATTATTAGATGTATTTCAATCTAGAGATGCACAAGTAGAATGGCATGAAGATGGGCCTTCTATAGATAGAATATGTCAATATAGAAGAAACCATGAATGGAATGAAGATAAAACTATAGAAGAAAAAATTAAGCTATGCCAAGACCATGTTTATTTAACTGGCACTATCGCAGTCTTAGCCAATAATAAAGATAGTTTACTAAGTACTATTACTAAGTTAAATTCAAATCCAAAAATTAGTAATTTTAAATTTATTATAATATATACAAATATAAAGCAAAATGACTTATTAGATGTTTGTGGTAATAATATCAATGGTCAGTATAAGCTTGTATATGCCGCAAATAATAATATTAACTTCCAAATTTATAAATCATTAGTATTTGCTAAAAATGGGTATCTATTTATTTTAGATTCGAATAAGATCTTTGATGATAATATAATAGATAAAATTAATTATGTTGTTAATAAAAAATTATTTAGACTACTACATGTTCCAGGAACAGATAACTTACATCAATCAGTGAGTATGGTCCATATATACAAATGGCTCAAAGGCGATTTAGAAGTTGAATTTAAAAATAAACTAGAAGATATTTCTGAACAAGAAAAGTCTGATGCCCAGATATTAACCTGGAAGGAAATAAATGAAGAATATAGTAATTAATTATAAGATTCTAAAAGATATAAGTCAAGATATTTTAGAAAAAATTGTTACGGGATGCTATTCCCAAAAGTATAAAATTTTTCTAAATCTATACGATTTTTCACTATCTAAGAATACTGCCGAATATATTAAAATCCTAAATGTAGCAGATAATATAAATATTTCTTATTCAAGTCAAAACTATGAAGATATTCAAGAATCCGATAATATAATTCTATATAATCTTATTCAACACGGAGATTCATTATCTTTTGGTATCTTTGCAGATAATCTTATCTTTAATCAAGGTGCAATGGACGGTATGGATTTTGAAGCATTAGCTGATGAAACAAATGGATTTTTATATTTTGATTATAATATTAAAAATATTAGATGTTTTTTAAGATCCAGATCAGTAAATGTACAAATCAATGTTCCCGCCATATTTTGGTCTACATCTAAACTGATTAGACATATACCACAAAAGGATAAGTTAAATATTGTTGGAAACAATTATGGTAGTATTCATATTCCACATAGTATGTGTACAATTTATCCAGATGAAAAATAAAAAATGCATAGATAAAAATAAGCATGAATGCGACTCTAAAACAACATTCATAATATTATCTGCTCAAAAATCTAATAAGCGAGGATACAAAAATATACCGCTAACAATATTAAATAATAATGAAACTTTAATTGATAGACAGATTAATACAATATTAAGATGTAATAAAAATAGCGATATTATACTTGTATCTGGTTTTGAGCATGATAGAATTGTAGACTATATTCACAGTAATCAATATAATAGCGTTAGAATTGCAGAAAATCAACATTATAAAATGTCTAGCATATTAGAAAGTTGGAGATTGGGTTTAAACTTAGCATTAAATCAAGATACATATATAATACATGGTGATAGAATTTTTAATGAATCTTGTTTATCTTCCAAAGCAAATGGGGAAACTCACACGTTAGTTCATGATATAAATAAAAATAATTATAATTTAGGAATATTGTACGAAGAAAATAAACTTATTAATATGTCATATGGATTGCCCAGTGTATGGTCTGAAATTTTTTTTATTAGCAAAAAAGATTTTAACATTACACGAACTTTAATAAATGAATATAAAAAGAGAAAAATCTACACAATAGAAAGCTTTATTAATACTTTGTGTCATGAAATACCAATATCAATATTACACAAATCAGTAGACGATGTAAAAACATTGAAGGAAATATAATGAAAATACTATTCTATCGTTATGCTCAAGATCCAAATTTTGAAGCTATTATTACATCAATTAATAAAACAAAGCATCAATTTGGATATGCTAGTGGTGAAGTTACTCAAGAAGCAATAGCTAATTTTGCTCCAGATATTATTATTCATAATATACCAAATACTGAATCTTTTCCAATTAAAAGTAGTGCTATATCAATCAATATTAATGATACAGATAATAAACATTCATTCTCATTTACCAAACCCAAATCTAAGAATTATATCGGAAAGTTTGTCTATTTAAGAGATTGTAATGTTAATGAAAATGAATTAGAAAAATATAAATCCGATGTTGTTTATATAGGATCTCCAGTAGTATTTGGTAATGTATTGGATTTTCTCGTTAATAACAATATCAATTTTAAATTTTTTAATCATCAACCACATAATATTAATGGATATTGTGGCATGTGCAGTAGCGAAGACTATGGTAAATTTTATAAGAATGCTAAAGCCTGTATTGTAACTTCTGGTGATGATGCGAGACTAATGGATATTGTCTCATGTGATGGAAATCCAGTAGTATATAATAACAATGCTGACCAGTGCATAGAACAAATTTTATCAGCTATTAATGAAAATAAAAAATATACTATTGATGGATATAATAAAGAAGATATACTAAAACAGCATACTTCATTTGATAAGGCTGCACAGATATTTAAAACTATTGGATTATCTAAAATATCTGAAGAAATTCTAAAAATCAAAAAAATAGATTGGTATAAAAAATGAAAACAATGATTTGTTTTGAAAATCTTTCATATTCTCAGTTCAATCATGAAGTGACGAATGAAATAAATAAATATACATTATTATCAAATGAAGAAATATGCATATCGTCGTTAGATCAATCATATCCATTTACTAATATTAATACAGCTGTTTTTTCTCCATTAGAAATGGATTCATTTAACAATGGTGTAATAATAGCAAATACTATCAGAAATGCTGAAAATATCTTAGGATGTTCTAATAATTCTAAAAAGGCACTATATCTTTTTGATCTTGATTGGATGTTTTATCCAATGTTCTATGACGATATATACAATATATTAACAGAAAAAAATATTAAATTAATATTAAGGTCAGAAGATCATATTAGACCCATATATAATATTTGCAAAAGAAAACCAGATGCAGTATTAAATCGTTTTAGTTTGGAGGGTATATGGAATTTGCTTTAAAAAATAAAGATAAGATTCTCAAGATGTATGAGAATGGCTGTAGCAGTTATGAAATTGCTGAGTCATTGAATACATACTCTACTAAAGTATTGAGAGCATTAAAATTCTTAGGTAAAGTATTATATAATGATGAAAACCATTATAAGCGAGATTATTCAGAAGCACAAAAACTAGCTCTAGAAAAAGGTAGAGCAAAGCATCCCACCGAAGGAAAAAGTTTAGATAATAATCACAGAGAAAAGATTGGTGCGTCCAGATCCAAAGCCTACCATAGCTTATCTGATGAAGATAAGAAAAAGATATCTGATCTTAGTAAGAAAAACTGGGATGCTCTTGGTCGTGCAAAGCAAGAAGAAATAAGATGTTTAGCACTAGAAAGCGTGAGACATGCTAGTAAGTTTGGATCTAAAACAGAACGACATCTAAATAATGGTCTGATTAAATCTGGCTATAATGTAGAATTTCATAAAACTGGATTAGTATTTGGTAATAATTTAGAAGTAGATTTATTCCTGCCAGAAGTAAAAACTGCAATTGAGATTGATGGTCCAGGTCACTTTATGCCGATATGGGGTGAAGAGAAGTTAATGAAGCAGAAAATTGCTGACACAGCAAAGCAAGGTATTTTAATTAATAATGGTTATGTGATTATAAGAATTCGTCAAATAGACAAAAGTATCTCCTTGACAAAGATGAATCATCTGCTATCATTAGTATTGGACGAAGTTGAAAAGATAAAGAACAAATTTCCGCTGCCTAAACACCGTTTGATAGAAATTGAGGTAAAAGATGGACAAACCAGAAGAATCTAAAGTTCCAAGCATGTTATCCCCAGAGTGGAATGATTATGCTATGGGATTCTTTACGGAAAAGGAACTAATAGATGGTAATCCGCTAACTGCCGGATTGCGTCGTGTGGCAGAACTATTAATTGGCGAAATTATTTCTAGCAAGCCAGTACAAGTAAATAGGGTGGAAACCGGTGATCCCATTGGTAAAACTACAGTTATTTATGAAGTACAGTTTCTAGTTAAGAATGGCGATAAAGAATATATTAAAACATATGCTGACGTAGCTGATGTGTGGGCAGGCAACACTGACGATTTATTTGCCGTTCATGCGGCTGCTACAGCCTCCACAAAGGCAGAAGGTAGAGCATTAAGAAAAGCACTTAAGCTGCGTGTTGTTGCCGCTGAAGAACTCTGCAAGAAAGATGTTTCTCAGTTTTTGAGTCAGCAATCTAATCAGCTTGATGAAAGAATCAAACCAGAGCAGATAAAATATATTGATATTAATTGTAAGAAATTAAATATTGATGTAGTCAAGTTTATTAATTCTGGCGAGAAGGTATATAATAGTATATACGAGGTTAAGAGGGATACTGCCGCAAAGATGATTGATATTATCAATAAGATCAAACGCGGAGATCAGGAATTAAACAAGGATTTACAAGGCTATAAAGAAGATTGGAATGAAGCATGAAAGTAGAATATTTTGTTAAGCTTGGCGAAAGAAATGTTGTTGTTTCCAATGACTGTGAATCTGACACAGACATGTTTAAGTTTCTTCATCATATGCACGAGTTATTTGACGATGCAGTATGTACCAGAAATGGGCAAACATCAGAAAATGTTCGTGTAAATGTAAGAACTGACAAGGATGAAAATGAATATTTTGAGATGGTTTGTTTCGATCCAAAGAAGCCAGAATGCCATTATGCTAGGCGTGTCTTTGGTGTGAACAAGAAGGGTGGTGGATTATTCCCAAAGAATAAGGATGAAGAGGGCAACTGGAAGCCATGGAGAAAGTATAATAAGGAAACCGGCAAGGACGAATGATCTAGGAAATAGTGACTTGAGCCAGTGTTATATAATCTCATCTTTTATCTGGCTCTTGTCGCTATTACTGGAGGTTTGGCAGAGAGGTCTAATGCACCGGTTTACTAAACCGACGAGGTGAAAACTTCCACAGGTTCGAATCCTGTAGCCTCCGTTTTAAAAAGGAGATAATATGAAA
>Ga0070749_10003750_pt1 | contig 10137 bp, 19 predicted proteins | sample VirMetDEL_Nov_18_FD_75180 | JGI IMG/M metagenome (GOLD analysis project Ga0070749, IMG submission 75180) | Aqueous microbial communities from the Delaware River and Bay under freshwater to marine salinity gradient to study organic matter... | ecosystem: Environmental > Aquatic > Marine >...
TCCTTCTTGTCGGCATGGTCCGGCAAGTTCTCCATCGCGGTGGAATCCATCCCGCCATCCCTCGGCGTCGATGACTTCTACCACGGCATCGATGCCGCCCTCAGCCATCACCCTGACACCCAGGCCGTGATGCTGGTTGACCGTCACCCTGGCCTTGCCACCCAGGTTCGCATGGCCGAGCTCCTGCGTCGTGGCCTCACCGTCCTGCTGCCCAACACCGCAGCGACCGCTGGCCTTACCCCCGGTGACATCCCGTTCAAGTCAACCTATCTCGGACAGTCACCGTTTATGCGAGACAAGACCTCTCGCATCAGCAGCTTCCATGTGATTGCCAGCGACTCCGAAGGTCAACCCATCGGCAAGCAATACGACTTCGACAGCTTTGCCGCACTCAAGGTCTTCCGCACCGCTGGCACCATGGCCGGTGTTCGCTTCATCCGCTTCAACCTCGACTTCACCCGGCCTAACTTCACCGCCCGCTACGGCTCCTGCAAGTATTGGTCCTGGGAGCAGTGGCACGAGTGCAACCTGTCCGACCTCTTCCCCGAGTATGAGGTCTACATCGAGGGCATCAAGCGGACCACGGACGGTGAGCTTGAGCACTGGCCGGTTGACATCTCGCTGGTCGAGCGTGACCACAACGGCAAGCCGGACTACTCCACGGCTATGCACTTCCAGCACATCCGCCGCGAGTATCTGGAGAACCTGCTGGGCAAGACCTACGGTTCCTACCAGCAGGACATCATCCAGTGGCTGTCCAGTCGCCTCTCTGCCGACGACCTCCGCTGGTTCAAATACTGCTACCACGACGCCACTCGTCCCGGCGACATGGCCGACGACTTCGGTTACGGTGCTGGCTGCATCAGCGTCAGCAGCGACAACCTTCCGCACAAGTCCTTGCCACCACACAAGGACTGGGCCATCGCTGGCTGCGAGCAACCCACCAGTCGCGGTGACGTGGACTACTCGGCCTACTTGCAGATCCCCGGTCATACCGGCCTGCTCAACCACGACACCCAGGACTCGCAGACTGGTGCCGTGTCCCTCGACGACTGGACTCTCGTCAACGAGGGCGATCTGGCCAACGAGGAATCCGAGGACGAGGACACCAGCTACTCGCTGGAGCACTACGCCCTCAACAAATCCACCATCGCTTGGCAGGATTTGTACGACCTCTTGACCACTCCGCGATTCGAGCCCAGCCTCGATGACATCGCGGACAAGTATCGCTACGGTCCAGTCACTCCCGGCATCAAGGAATCTCGCAGCGACTTCTATGCCCGCAAGGATGACATGGCTGACGAGGCTGCACTGTGGGATGACTTCCTGTCCCGCATCGACAAGCTGGAGCGTATGCGTGAGCGTCTCGACGCTTTCCATCTCGTCACCTCACTCAGCAGTGACGAGGCCACCAGCGACAAACCCAGCCAGTCCTCGCCTGAACTGGCACTGGCACGCCTCAACCGCATGTCTGCCGAGCTCAAACAGATTGCACATCACTACACGGGTCAGTCGCAACTGTTCCGTGACTCGGACTGCCCCAAGCGACGCGATCTGTACAAGCAGTTCGTGTCACTGGGCAAGGCATGCAAGTCCGGCATCGCTCGTCTGTGTGCCTTGATTGCCAACCCCGAGTTGGAACTGCACGAGGCCATCGTCACCGCTTGCGATACCAATCCCAAGCTGCTCACCCTGCTGGTTCATGCCAACCCAGCACTGGCTCGTGAGCTCTTCGGTGACCTTGCCCCGGTCGCGGAGCAGATTGCCAAGGTCGAGTCCAAGTCCAGGACCACCCGCAGTCGCTACCGCACTCGGGTCCGTGTCAACCTGGAGAAGCGGATTGCCGCTAGGAGCGAAATTCTCAAGCAGTCTCGCTCCGAATGGAACAAGCTGCGTGCCCACTCTCGCAGCCTGGGCCGCAGCATCATCCGCAACCGGATGCAGGGTATCGACTCCAGCATCCTCATCTCCACCAAGGCCAAGCTCGACAACGCGATGGCCTCTGTCCTCTCCTAATGGGTTCTGTTTACGCAGCCTGCCTGTGCCATTTAGGTGGTTCAGGCAGGTTGCTTGTGTTGGTTGTTTGGTTCTTTTAATTGGAGGTAGTAGGTTATGTCTCTAATCATTACCAATGAGTTCAGCTTGAACATGCTCCCTAATCACTTCACCGAGGGTGCGTTTCGCATCCGTAAGGTAGAGGTCGCAGAAGTTAATCAACTGATCCGTGCCCACGATGGCTACACCAGCTACATCGGGCACTTGGACATGGCTCGTGTGGTTGGATCTCACCTCGGCATCGGCAACAGCGACTCGCTGTTCAACCGTAAGAGCTACTCCCACAGCAGCGACGACACCGTTGTCGTTGCCCAATACACCGGGCCTCGACTCCCGGAAGGATGCACCTCATTGCCCGAGGGTGCAACTATAACCTATTACGCAGTGTCCAGCCGCTGGGGTTCCCTCTATGTCCTGGACGCGGAGGAACTCGCTCAAGGTGGCTACTGCGTCTAATTCAAAACCAAGGAGGTTACCATGAACTTTGAGGACTACCACCTGCTCATCATGCTCAAGGGTGGCAGGCTCGTTGGCAAGGAAGCCTACTACACCAAGGACCGTGACGGTGAGACCGAGGTGCCTTGCTTCAGGCACTGGTACACCTTGCCGGATGGTTCAGCGATGGTGCTGACCGCATCCAATTTTGACTACGAGTGGGAGTACCGGGTCAACACCTATGACCCCCACACCTGGGAGTTAGCTCCCTCGTACCGCAAATCGATTGAAGGTTATGTCATCGAATACAGGAGACATTTATCATGTTCAAGCTAAACTTGGAAGTCACTGACACGCTCATGGATGAGCTCGTCTTTGCCCTCCACCACGCGGATGGGCACAGCCTACCGGAGCTCTACAAGCTATATACCCAGATGGTAAAGCTCAAGAACGAGTACCTCCGCGACAAGATAACAAAACCCGTCGTGGGGCCTGCGTTCACCGTTGAATTCAAATAGGTGTTTCCGTCAGTTCGATGTGTATCGGGTCAGGGGTTAACAGCCTCTGACCTTTTTGTTTCTAGGAGGTAATGATGTTTTGCTGCTCTGACAAGTCCGTCTCTTCTGTCCGCAACCCCGATGGCTCGGTCATCGTGACCAAGCGTTGCGGATGCAAACTCACCATGGTTTCTCTCCACGACGACGATGACCTCGACATCGTGGACATCGAGCCCTGTCTCGCAGCGGCTCTCAACAACTAAAGGTGTCCATCTCAGAAATTGTAGGGTCGGTTGGCATCGTGCTGACCGGCCTCTTCTTCTTCACTGAAAGGGTATTGCAGCTATGAACCAGTTCTTCATCTCCGGCAACTTGTGTGCGGACCCCGAAGTCATCGAATTCAAAAACGGTGGCCGCATCGTCAAGGCACGGATGGCCCATAACGAAAAGGATTACCCGGATCGCAACGGCCAGATGCAGAAGGGTCGCGTGACCTACCTGCGTATCCAGGCCACCAACGGCACCTCGCAAATCCTTGAGACCCTGCGTAAGGGTGACAAGGTGATGGTCAGCGGCAAGATGAACTACGATACGTGGACGGACAAGACCACCGGCAAGGAGACCGGAACCGTTACGTTCATTGCTCTGGAGATTCACCAGGGCACCCGTCGTCCCACCCAGGAAGTGGAGGAGCACGATGAGGAGGTTGTCGTCAGCAAGCCCGCTGGCAAACGCTCCAAGGTCGTCGCGGCTGAGGTCGAAGACGCTCCGTTTTGATGTCAGATAGCTTCACTGCACCCAACCTGTCTGAGGTGTTCTCAGCAGGTTGGGTGTGGTTGGTGTTTGGTTTTCAATCTCTAATCAGGAGTTAGCAATGTTGGATCAAGTCAAGCAGAATATCAAGTTTGTTACCTGTGTCGCCGCTGCAGTCATCGGCTGGGGCACGTACACGCTCAAGCCCAGCAGCACCAGCCCGGCTCCCGTCAGTGGTAGCGAGTCGTCCCCCGCTGCCAAGTCTTTTGAAGCACCACGGACTGAGACGGTTAGCTTTCAGGTTCTGTCGGTCGGTGGCAACGGCACGTCCCGCTACCTCAATTCACGTCAGAACTACAAAGACCCTACCAACCAGTCGGTGACCCTGCGTGGTGCAGCGGCTGGTATCGATCCTTCTAGCATCATCGGCAAGCACATCAGCGCCACTGGGGAGATGAGGACTTCCAAGGCTGGAGTGAAGTACCTCACCGTCACCGACCCCAGCAAGCTGGTGGTTCGATGATGAAAAGAACTCAGCAGGAACTTATGTCCATGTTCTTGTTCTTCTTGCTATGTCTAGGTGTGCTGTGTGCCTGCGATTGCCAAAATCGCAGGCCACTGCACCTTGACAAAGATGTGCCAGTAAAGAGAAAGTAAACCAAGTTCCTGGGCAGTCCAGTGCAGATACCATCACCGCTAGGGCAACTCTACCTCCATGCTCTAGGTATCTCCGGGTGCAACTCCCGGCCAGGAACCTTCTTCATGCAGACAAGGTGACCGCTTGGTTAGCGTCCCAGCTTCCGTGCCTATAACACGGGTGAAAAAGCTGGTGGGGAACTCCGCGGTGGTAGGGACCGTGGCGATAAAAACTTCCCAGCCAAGTGTAAAAAGCCGGTGATGAAACTCCAAACCTTACATCTGGAGAATTAGTCTGCGGCCTGTCACCTTATTTCTTTTCTTCGCGGAGGTATATCATGCGTGTTGCTCTACCCATTGCTGACTACTTCTCAGCCAAGAAATCACAAACTTCCTTCCGTCACCGTGCCACCACCGTCGTCAAGCCCAACGGTCGCAGCACGGACTTCATTGCTCCCGGTCTGGCAACGGGGTGCAGTCTAGCTTGCACCTACTGTTATGTCGCTCGCCATCGCAAGTTCGGCAACCCCGTTGAAATCTACACCAACCGCGAACAAATCTGGTATGCCGTAAAACGTCATCACCTGCGGCTTGGCCCCAAGCAACCTAACCAGTGCGATCCAAAGTTCTGGACCTACGACATCGGCGAGTCCACGGACTGTCTCTTGCCAATCAACATCGACAACACTAGCTGGTATATCCAGCAGTTCCTGACCACCGACGCGAAGCCTAGCTTTGCGACCAAGATAGCAGGAGTTCGCTCCTTGCCTGCTATTCCCAATCGCGGCATGGCTCGCGTCCGTGTATCCCTGGCACCACAGCGTCTGGTGTCTGTTATCGAGAAAGGGACTTCCAGCATTGCCTCACGCATCGACGGCATCCAGCAACTCTATGACCGTGGCTACGAAGTGCATGTCAACTTCAGCCCGGTCGTGGCTTATGACGGCTGGACCCGCGACTACACCGAGTTGATGCAACAGCTTGACTCCAAGCTCTCCACCGCTGTCAAGGATCAGCTCAAGTGCGAAGTCATCTTCCTGACGCATTCGCAACGCCTGCACGAATCCAATCTCAAGTGGGCTTCCGATGCCGAGGAATACCTCTGGACTCCGCAATGGCAAGAAACCAAGACCAACGAGCGTGGTGACAACAACGTGGTTCGTTATCGTGCCCTCACTACCAAACGTAAATTGATTGATCGGTTCCGTTCTCTGCACTCCTCTATAATCCCTTATTGCACGATACGTTACATCTTCTAGGAGCATGCCATGGTTGGTGTTTACAACGTCGTGACGCTGGAACGTAACATCAAACACATAACTTCAACCGTTACGCTGGTGTTACCCCGTGCCGTGTCAGAAGACGAAATGCAAATGTTTGCGTTTGCCTGCTTTCCAGGATGGAGAATCCTGGTGCAAAGCTATGCACCACATGCAAAAAGCAATCTAAGGTGATGCAAACAGATTAGGTAATAGTTAGCAAACTACCTCCGACTCCCGGCCAGAGGGCACGCTGCCTCTGGCTGGGAGTTTTTATTTTTAATACGCATGCTTTCTTCTGTCGCCTCATTTTTACCTGTGTCATCTAAATCTGAGGTCAACAATGCTTGTGAGAAAAGAAGACGTACCCGTAGCCCCCTCTTCCGAAACGCACTGCCAAATCTGCACGCAGTTCGTTTGCCTCGACCCCGACTTTTGTGCCCGCGAAGAAGCGATCCGAGATGGACTTATTTTTGTCTTACCTACTGACAAGGACTGGTCGCATGAAAAAGAAGATAATCCTTTCTGATTTTTTATTCTGCCGGAAACCACCTCTTGGGTACTATAAGGAGATCGGAGGTGAAACATGAGCTTGACCAAAGAACAGCAGGTGATGGTAGAGAGTCATCTCAGGCTGGCCGTCCGCTTTGCATTCAAGTACAGCGTGATGTTAAAACTACGCCGCGATGATCTGGAGTCCGAGGCAATGTACGCATTGTGTAGGGCAGCAAGAACTTACGATCCAAACAAGGGATATAAGTTCACCACCTACGCAGTGACTGCCATGATCAACAGCTTCTACGCTTTGCTCAAGAAGACCCGTAGCACAGCTACCAGCAGTTTGTCATCAATAGACATGTCTTATGATGACGATCAGCGTCAATTAGAGATAAAGGAGATCATCGCTCGATTGCGTAAGAATCTGAGTGAATCCGATTTTATCATATTGAAAATGGTGTATGGAGAAGATCGATCTTTTGCTTCCTGTTCCAAAGAACTGGGAATAAATCCGTCCACTTTGAGGCGACGAGTGCAAGAGTTACGCCAAGGTGTTTATCGGCAGTTACTTGAGTTGGATGTCATCTAGTCAATCCATGTCAATGGGAGTCAATCATGTTCAATTTTGTTTCCGGTGTAATGGCTGTTGTTGCTCTTTACTTCTCCTGGCCCTGGATCAAGACCTCAATTCGTAAGAACGTCATGGTCTACTGGGATAACTTCATCAACGAGGTCTCCACGCAAGTGGGCCGCGAACTTCGCAAAAGAGGAGATGCCTAATGACCGATGAACAACTCAAACGGTTCCAGGCAGCAATGGAGGAGACGGCCAACGAAGATGGAATCGATACCAAAAAGAAGGTAGAGGAGCTTCTGATTCAACAAATTGCATCCCTGTCCAAGAAAGCAAAGAAGGATTTCGCTGCTTTCAACGCCGTGATGCAATTGCTTCCCAAGCAAGGACAAGCTCACATTGTCATCAAGCTCCTCTACTCCACCATGCAGCTGCCCATTGACCCAATGGTTTCCTACTGGCTTTACCAGACGATAGTGGACTACCACAACCAGGATGTCGAAAGCTCCTGTACTCTCGACACCCTTCGTAAGCCAGTTCTCAACTAGCTATCGCGGCAGTAATCGCAGAAGTAGCTCCTGAATCAGAGGGTGACGCAGGGATTCCTTTGCCGAGAAACGAACCACACCAATGCGAGGATGCCCCTCCACCCTCTCTACTACTTCTTCCAGATCCTTGCCTTTAGTCCTTAAGTCGCACTGCTCGGGATCGCCGCAGAAAACCACCTTGGAGTCTTTACCAATTCGCGTAAGGACCATCAGAGCCTGATGATAAGTCAGGTTCTGAGCTTCATCAACAATCAGGACCGTGTTGTCAAAGGTCCTGCCGCGTAAATAGCCAAGGCTTTCTATCACCAGCTTATCCGGGGGAAAGTGAAATGCAATCTTGGTTAAGTTATCCCAAATGGGCTCGGCATAAGGAGCCAGTTTCTCTTCCAACGTGCCCTTGATATAGCCCAGTTCACGGTCGGCAACCACCGCTGGCCGGACTACGACAATCTTTTCACGCAACGATTTTCCGCATACGTCTACTGCACCTAACCCAATAGCTGTCAGGGTCTTTCCCGTGCCAGCAGGCCCAATCAAAAACAAAACATCCCGTGTCTTGTACAGATCACGGGCTATTTGCTGGCTTTCTGATTTAGGTTCATAGCAAACCACAGGGGGTTGATGGGCAACATCCTTGTTCTTTTTCGGTAGGGGAAGAATGGACACTGGGCCAGTCTCCTTGTGCAAAAGATAAGCAGAAATCAGGACTAAGGTGTATGCCGCAGAGACTGTAGGTGCAAGCCAGTGAGTGACAATAAATGACACAATAGGAACCGAATATGAACGTCCCTCCCAAAATCCATGAAACGCTTATCGGCTTAGGCTTTGATCTAAAAGAGAATACCGAGATGTACACGCGGAGAATTAGTGATGACTTCCGCATCGACATCATCCCCTATCAGCTGCAAGACACCCTCAACTGGTCTGGATATGCCTCCACCTACATAGCTGGGCAGAGATACTTCTACACCGAGCTCTCGACCATCAAGGGCCTCAAGGTGGAACAGGTAGTGGAGTTCTTCAACAAGATCAACGAAGTTACCAAGGAGTATTTCCATGTCATCGATAACTAGGCCGATCATTAGCACCTTTGTTGAAGTCTACCGCGAGGAAATTGCCGACATCACCAAGTCACCTTCTCTTGCAAAACGTCTGGCAGAGCGTGCCCAGGAGAACCTGGACTCCACCAAACGTAATAAGGATTTAATCAAGCGTGCAAGGGAGATCTATCAGAAGTTTCAAGGGGACTTGATCATTGAGATTTCGGATGACGCCGTGGTAATGCCCAACCAGTGTGACAATCCTGGCAAAGGCTATCATGTTATGGCCTGGGCTCATGTTTACGAAGACGAAGCGGATGTTGATGCTTAAAATTAAACTCAAATTATAGCGAGGTGACCATGATTGGATTAACAATCGAAAGCGTTGTTGTTCGTGATGGAATTATCGAAGTGGTTTATGTGGGGGATCAGTCTCCATCTATCATCCTGAAGCCAAAGAAAAGCTTCAAGGTGAATCATGTTGAGGTTGATAACTCACCGGCTCAGAGATTGCGATACAAACGATCTTCTTCTCCAAGAGCTCCTCATGGCTATATTCGGCAGAATGTTATTAACCACATGATGGCTCGCTATCCTAGCAATGTCTCCGGTGATGAGTTGGCAGAGAGCCTGGGTGTTAAGAATAAGCAGGTCTCCGATACGGTGTGGAGGTTATGCAAGGAAGGCAAGCTTAGACGAGTTCGTCTTGGAGTTTATGTTTATAACAAGCCCAATGATAATTAACGCGGAGGTAATCCCATGACCGTTGATGATGTCCTGTCTGTTGTCAAAGGTTACTTGTTTAATGAAGACGGTGAGATGGACAAACAGCGGTTAGTCCTTGCGGACATGCTGGATCAGCGTGGCTTTGTTGATGAAGCAAGAAAACTTCGCAAACAAGAACATGCAATCTATTGCATCTTCATTGACGAACACGACCGTCACTTTACTTCAACTGAGAAGGTAAGAGAATTTGTCAGAAAGAATGTTCTCACGTTTGATGCGTTCAATCACCTGGAAGCAAAACTTTTTGGGCGTGGATTTGAAAATGGGACAATGGCGTTGGATTATCACAATTATCATGATGATTTTTACTTGTACATAAACTACGCCCTTTCTCTGGAGGAGTTAATCGAACGAGTAGTGATTGACTTCCAAGATGAGCTAGAGGAGACAGACGAATGACTATCTTAGACATTTACAAATTTGTAAGTAGTAGGGGCTATGCCATTTGTCTCTTTCACCCCAACGAGCTCAATGGAGCAGACCCTAGACAGATTGAAGAAGCAATGTGTGTTGCTGGGTGGAATGCTATAGAAGAGATTGTTGGTCTTCCGAAAGAAGATGATGATGACGAGGCTCATGATAAGGAGAACTAAGTGAGCAAACGCTACTTGTATGAAGTACGATATTCAGAAGGCAAACTTCCATTCAAGTATTCATCCGACATCTCCATCTCTACCAACTTTCTGATTGAGAAACCTGAAGACCTGATTGGCTATGTACGCAGCCAGGAGAGGATTCACTTTGCCATCGACATCACCATCTGGAATGTCGTGATGCATGAGGTGTCTGCGGCAGTGATGGAGTGGACGCGGAAGGGAAATGGATATGAACTGTATGAAGAACAAGAAAAAATATGATTAGGAGAACACCGTGGCAAAGAAAGAACTTATTTTTCCTGGCATCGAGTCGCCAACTTGGAAAGATCTTCAAGTCATGGCTGAAACGGTAATGGAGATACTGGGTGGCCCGTCAAAAGCATCAAAGAAACTGAAAGCCCGTAACTACTACACGCTGGCAGTGTGTGCAAGTTTGATGCTTGATGAAGAAAAAGGGAGCA
>Ga0070749_10003751_pt1 | contig 10136 bp, 11 predicted proteins | sample VirMetDEL_Nov_18_FD_75180 | JGI IMG/M metagenome (GOLD analysis project Ga0070749, IMG submission 75180) | Aqueous microbial communities from the Delaware River and Bay under freshwater to marine salinity gradient to study organic matter... | ecosystem: Environmental > Aquatic > Marine >...
AATCTTAAGACAAGGCATGACACCTGAACAAGAAGATGAAGTTATTAAACACGAGATGGTTCACATAGACCAAATGCGATGTGGAGATCTTGATTACGACGATAAATATGTATACTGGAAAGGTAAAAAAATACCTAGATCTAGTATGAATGAAGGGGCAAAGAATTTGCCTTGGGAAAAAGAAGCTTACGATAAAACAAAATAAAACAAAAAAAATGGCATATAAAAAAGGACCTGCAACTTTCATGAAAGGTCAAACAAAAAATAAAGCTGTAGGATATATGGCACAAGGTTCTGCGTTTCATTTAGATCCAGAAACAACTGTAGATGAATTTGGTACTCCGATTCCAAAAGGTTTTAAAGCTGATGCTCCAGGAGTTACTGGAACTGTTAAAGAACTGAGCTCAATTCAAGGTGTTGACACCAGCGCTTCAACTCGCGGTAAAAGATCACAGTTAGTAAAAGGTGGTTTATCAGAAGGAGAAGATTTAGCGACTGAGGGCTTTTTTAAAGCTGAAAAAATTAGACAAGCTAGCCAGCCAATTACTACTCGCGAAGGTTTATCGGCTCAGCAGAAAAAAGCAGTAATGCAAAGTAGATCATACTCAGGTAAAAAATCTCCTAAAGATGTAGCTAAAATATTAGGTATAAAGCCTACTATCACTACGGTTAAAGTTGATAAATAATGAAAAAAATTCTTCAATTAATAACTGGGGGTCTCATTAAAGATGTTGGTAAAATTATAGACAATTTAACAACTACAGATGAAGAAAGACTCGCTGCTAAACAAAAAATTGAAGAGCTTTTAGAGCAAGCTGATAAAGATGCTCAGGACCAAATAACATCAAGATGGGAGTCGGATATGAAATCCGATTCCTTCTTATCTAAAAATATAAGACCAATGGTTCTTATATATCTTACTTTTATATTTACTGTATTAGCTTTTTTTCATGGCAATATAGGTGGGTTTGAAGTAGATAGTCAATACGTACCGATATTCCAGTCGTTATTAATAACGGTTTATAGTGCTTACTTTGTAGGTCGCACATGGGAAAAAACAAGAAATAAATAATAAATAAATAAAAACAACTATGGGATCATATGGAACTCAACCAGATTTTATAACTCAAGCATCAGCTGTGACGCCTAGTAATACTATTAACGCAACAACAAAGCTTAATAGTTCTTCCTTATGGGTAGGAGCTGGAGGTGATATAACAGTTATTTTAGCTGGAACTGTAGCTGCTGCTGGCTCTGGATTTCCAACGGCTGGACAAGCTGTTGTATTTAAAGGAGTACAAAACGGAACTTATCTACCAGTTGTAGTTGACTATGTATTAGTAACAGCTGTAAATCCAGCTGCTGATATAGTAGCTTGCAAGTAATTACACTTAAAATAGTGTAACTATTTATATATAAATTAAATTAAATCAAATCAAATGGCAAAAATTACAGAAGAGCAATTAAAAGAAGTGTTGACTTCTCAAGAAGAGTTAGGTACTTTACTAAATAAAATTGGAGGTTTAGAAGCTAACAAACACGCGTTACTACACGATATCGCGAAAGTCAATGAAAAAATAGAAACTACTAAAGCTAATCTTGAAAAAGAATATGGTAGTATTACTATTGATCTAAAAACAGGGGAATACAGTATTATCGAACAAGAAGATAATGGTGAGTTAGCTGTTGTAAAAGCAGAGGACTAAAATGGATTCTGTTATAAGAAAAATCAGTATTGGTTCTGATTATAAAAATGATGCAATGCATTACTCCGTAGGCCAACAGGTTTACGGTGGTCATGAGATTGCATATATTTTATTTGATGATAAAGATAATTCTTATAATATTCATATAAAGAAAAACAACGAGGTGTTGCCATGGAAGAAGTTTAATTCTCACATGGCAGTATCTGTTGAGTATGATTTAGAGTATTAATGAGAAGTGTATATGATTTTATCGTAAAGCCTATAGGTAAAATTTACGATAACTCTATAGATATTAATGGTAAAGAACTACTGTTAAATACTAGTATAGATAAACATAAGTTTGTAAATAATAAAGCAGAAGTTGTATCTATACCCGCGGCATTTACTACACCTATAGAAGTTGGTGATGAGATAATAATTCATCACAATGTCTTTAGAAGATATTACAACATGAAAGGTAAAGAGGTAAATAGCACAAAACATTTTAAAGATGATCTTTATTTTTGTCAAATAGATCAAATATATTTGTACAAAAAAATATACAAATGGAATGCATTTAACGATAGATGTTTTATAAAACCGTTTGAGAATAATAACGATCTAGAGCTTGAAAAAGAGCAAAAGCTTGTTGGTATATTAAAATATGGTAATAAGTCCTTAGAAGCAGCTGGAATAAACGAGGGTGATGTCGTAGGGTTTAAACCTAACGGTGAGTTTGAGTTTATTGTAAACGACCAGCGACTTTATTGTATGAAATCAAATGATATTGTAATTAAATATGAGCACCAAGAAAACCAAGTTGAATATAATCCAAGCTGGGCAAAAAGCAGTTGAGGAATTAATTAAGGTAGCTAAAGAACCTATTGTAGATTCAGATGATGATATTTCAGCTGATCGTTTAAAAAACGCGGCTGCAACAAAAAAGTTAGCTATATTTGATGCCTTTGAAATACTTAACCGTATTGAAGAAGAAAAAAATATGCTTGAAGATAATTCAAGTGAAACTAAGCAAAAAACATTTAAGGGTTTTGCTGAAGGAAGATCTAAGTAATGTATAAGCAAAGTTTATTAACTGTACTAACAGATCATGTAAAGCCTCATATTGTTAAAAGAAATAACAAGAGTAAAAAATGGGAGTATGGTTACAATAAAGAGCACGATATAATTGTAATAAGTACGACTGGAGAAATAGGTGATATATATGAAATACAAAATCTTAAAATAGCTTTACCACTTTTTAAAGGTAAGCTAAACAAAGATGTAGATCATTGGCAGCGTCAAGAATACCCTAAAGAATTAAGTAAAATTAAAAATAGATTTGAATGGGATAAATACCCACCTCATTTCAAAGAAAAATGGTATGATTATATTGACGAAGAGTTTACCCGACGTAAAGAAGGTTATTGGTTTAATAACAAAGGCAATGCTACTTATCTTACTGGTTCTCACTATATGTACCTGCAGTGGTCCAAGATTGATGTTGGGGCAGCAGATTTTAGGGAATCAAACAGATTATTCTTTATATTCTGGGAAGCTTGCAAAGCAGACGCAAGGTGCTATGGTATGTGTTACCTCAAGAACAGACGTTCTGGCTTTTCGTTCATGGCTTCCGGTGAAACTGTCAACATGGCAACCATATCAAGTGACTCACGGTTTGGAATATTGTCCAAATCTGGAGCCGATGCTAAAAAAATGTTCACAGATAAGGTTGTCCCAATATCTGTTAACTACCCGTTCTTTTTCAGGCCAATACAAGACGGTATGGATAGGCCCAAAACCGAACTCGCTTACAGAGTACCTGCTTCAAAATTAACAAGAAAGAAACTTAATGAAGGTCAAGTTGAAGAAGAAGTTGAAGGACTTGATACTACTATTGATTGGAAAAATACAGGTGACAACAGTTATGATGGTGAAAAATTAAAACTATTAGTACACGATGAAAGTGGAAAATGGGAAAGACCTGATAACATATTAAATAACTGGCGTGTAACTAAAACAACATTAAGACTTGGTTCTAGAATTGTTGGTAAATGTTTAATGGGTTCAACTTCAAATGCTTTAGAAAAAGGCGGAGGAAACTTTAAAAAACTGTATAATGCATCAGATGTTACAAAAAGAAACCGCAACGGACAGACTGGCTCAGGATTATATTCTTTGTTCATACCTATGGAATGGAACTACGAAGGATTCATTGATACTTATGGAATACCTGTATTCGACACGCCAAAAAAACCAATCAAAGCCGCGGATGGATCACAAATTGAAGTAGGTGTTATAAACCATTGGGAAAATGAAGTTGAAGGTTTAAAAAACGATCAAGACAGTTTAAACGAATATTATCGTCAATTTCCTAGAACAGAACAACACGCGTTTAGGGACGAAACAAAAGAATCTTTATTTAATCTAACTAAAATATACGAACAGATAGATTATAACGAAGAGCTTGATAACGAAAAACTACTTACTAGAGGTAATTTTATATGGCAAGGTGGAAATCAAGATACTCTTGTTCAATTTATGCCTAATAAAAATGGTAGATTTTTAATATCATGGGTTCCACCTGCGGAATTACAAAATCGTGTAATAATAAAGAATGGAGTTAAATACCCGGGTAATGAGCATTGTGGTGCTTTTGGGTGTGACTCTTATGATATATCAGGAACTGTAGACAATAGAGGTTCTAATGGATCTTTACATGGCCTTACTAAATTTAGCATGGAAAACGTACCTGCTAATATGTTTTTTTTAGAATATATATCTAGACCACAAACTGCTGAGATATTTTTTGAAGATGTTTTAATGGCGTTACATTTTTATGGTATGCCAATATTAGCAGAAAATAACAAGCCAAGGCTTTTGTATTATTTAAAACGTAGAGGTTATAGAGCTTTTTCTATGAACAGACCAGATAAGTTAAAATTATCTGTAACAGAAAGAGAGATAGGTGGAATACCTAACTCATCAGAAGATATTAAGCAAGCACACGCTGCTGCTATCGAGTCTTATATTGAAGAATATGTAGGTTTGAAAGAAACATCATACGGAGATATGTATTTTCAAGAAACATTAGAAGATTGGTCGCAGTTTAATATAAATAATAGAACAAAGCACGATGCTTCAATAAGTTCTGGTTTAGCGCTTATGGCTTGCAACAAACATAGGTATACACCTACAAACGTAGTTAAAAAAAATAGTTTTCCTTTAGGTTTCAAGAAGTTTGATAACAAAGGTAGTATTTCAAAAATAATAAAATAGATGATTTATACTAATTCTAGCAGCACTTTTCCAAGTCAGGTAGTACCAGACGCAGAAAAAGAGACTTATGAATATGGTTTATCTGTAGCAAGAGCTATAGAAGGCGAATGGTTTAGAGGTGACAGAGGAACAGGAAATGGTGGAAGATTTGGAAACAATTGGAGACTTTTTAACGATTTAAAACTCTACGCAAGAGGAGAACAGTCTGTAGCTAAATACAAAGATGAATTATCTATAAATGGTGATTTGTCTTATTTAAACTTAGACTGGAAGCCAGTGGCTGTTTTATCTAAGTTCGTAGATATTGTTGTAAACGGTATGACTGATAAAGGTTATAGAATAAAATCTTTTGCTTCAGATCCTTACGCTATTAAAAAACGAACTGATTTTGCTAATAGAGCATTAAGAGATATTAGACAAAAAGAAAAAATAGAACAACTAGGTCAAGCACTAGGAAGAGATCTTTACGCTAGTGACGATCCTTCTAAATTACCAGACAACGTTGAAGAATTAGATCTATATCTTCAGTTGAATTATAAACAAAGTATTGAAATAGCAGAAGAAGAAGCTATTAATAATGTCTTTGATTATAATAAGTATGAAGAGACAAAAAAGCGTTTAGCTTATGATTTAACTGTATTAGGTATATCAGCTGTAAAAACAAGCTTTAATTTAGCTAATGGTATTACGGTTGATTATGTAGATCCAGCTAGTATCGTTTATTCTTACACTGAAGATCCTAATTTTGAAGACATTTATTATGTAGGTGAGGTTAAAAGTTTATCTTTAGAAGAAATTAAAAAACAATTTCCAAATTTAACAGATTCAGAATTAGAGGAAATACAAAAATATCCAGGTAATTCCAACTATAGAAATAACTTTTATAATTGGGATTATGATTCTAATTTAATTCAAGTTCTTTATTTTGAATACAAGACATATCAAAATCAAGTATTTAAAATTAAACAAACAGATCAAGGTCTTGAAAAAGCTTTAGAAAAGCCTGATACTTTTGATCCACCGGAAAACGATAACTTTGAAAGAGTACATAGAGCTATTGAAGTTTTATATAGTGGCGCTAAGATACTAGGGCATGAAAAAATGCTTGAGTGGAAATTAGCTGAAAACATGACTAGACCTTACAGCGATCAAACTAAGGTACAAATGAACTATAGTTTGTCTGCGCCTAGAATGTATAAAGGTCGTATAGAATCAGTCGTAAGTAAGTGTATAGGTTTTGCTGATATGATACAGCTTACGCATTTAAAAATACAACAGGTTTTAGCACGTATGGTGCCTGATGGTGTTTATGTAGATGTAGATGGCTTAGCAGAAGTTGATCTTGGTAATGGAACAAACTATAATCCAGCCGAAGCGTTGAATATGTATTTTCAAACTGGTAGTATTGTAGGTAGAAGTTTAACTCAAGATGGTGATCCTAATAGAGGTAAAGTACCAATTCAAGAATTACAGACATCGTCTGGTATGGCTAAAATACAAGCTCTTATACAAACGTATCAATATTATCTTCAGATGATTAGAGACGTAACCGGGCTTAATGAGGCTAGAGACGGTAGTCAACCTGCTAAAGATTCATTAGTTGGATTACAAAAACTAGCAGCAGCAGCTTCTAATACAGCCACAAAACATATACTACAATCGTTAATGTATTTAACAATACGTACTTCTGAAAATATAAGTCTTAGATTAGCTGATATGATGGCTTTTCCTTTGACGAAAAACGCTTTGTTAAAATCTATAAATACTTTTAACGTTGCTACATTAGAAGAATTAGATGACTTATCAATGCATGAGTTTGGTATATTCTTAGAGCTAGAACCTGAAGAAGAAGAAAAAAATAAACTAGAGCAAAATATACAAATAGCTTTACAAACTCAATCAATAGAATTATCAGATGCTATTGATATTAGAGAAATAAAAAATTTAAAATTAGCAAATCAATTCTTAAAGTATAGACAAAAAATAAGAAATAAAGAAAAACAACAAGCTAATTTAATTAATATTCAAGCACAAGCTCAAGCTAATGCAGAAGCTTCTGAAAGAGCAGCTATGGCTGAGGTTCAGAAACAACAAGCGCTTACGGAAAGTAAATTACAATTAGAACAAGGTAAGTCTCAATTTGATATTCAAAAAATGGAAATGGAAGCTCAAATTAAGCGTCAGCTTATGGAGCAAGAGTTTCAATATAATTTACAATTATCTCAAGCAAGAGCTAGTGTTGAAAAACAAAAAGAGCAAGATATAGAAGATCGTAAAGACGAGCGTGCTAGAATTATAGGCACACAACAATCAGAAATGATTTCACAGCGTCAAAACGATGAACTGCCTAAAAACTTTGAGTCATCAGGATTTGACTCGTTAGGAGGGTTTGGACTTGAACAGTTTGAGCCTCGTTGAAAATAAATCCCATTAATTTTATATTATTATATTATGTCAGAACAAGTAAAACAAGAAGGAGAGTTTAAAATAAAAACTCCTTCAAAACCTAAGAATTTAGGTGAAAACAAAGGCGAACCTATTAAAGTTAACATGAAAGAACCTTTAGTAGAAGTAGAATCAAACGTTACCAAAGTAGTGGTACCAAACGAAGAAGAAAATGCCGTTCAAACACAAGAGACAAATGATAGCGATGTTGTTATCAAAGAACCCACAAACAGTAGCGACAGCGAAAAAGTGGTTGAAGAAGTACGGAACTCCGACGAAGAAGTAGTATCTCCACTATCTATTATAGAAGATGAAGAAGATGCTGCTCAAGAAGAAGTAGCTAATGAAGTAGAGCAAGCTATACAAGAACAAAGAGTTTTACCAGAAAATATTGAAAAACTAGTTTCTTTTATGGAAGAAACTGGTGGAACTGTACAAGACTATGTTAGACTTAATGCAGATTATACCAATGTTGATAACACCACTTTAATACGTGAGTATTATAAACAAACTAAACCACATTTAGATTCTGAAGATGTAAGTCTTTTATTAGAAGACTTTGATTTTGATGAGGATATAGATGAACCAAAAGATATACGCAAAAAGAAAATTGCGTTTAAAGAGGAGGCTGCAAAAGCTAAAGACTTTTTAGAAAGCTTAAAAGGTAAGTATTACGATGAGATCAAGTTGAGACCAGGCGTAACCCAAGAGCAGAAAAAAGCTACAGACTTTTTCAACCGATACAATGAAGAGCAAGAAGCAAATTCAGCCAAGCATGAAGTTTTTAAACAAAAAACTAAACAATTACTAAACGATGATTTTAAAGGTTTTGATTTCAATGTTAGTGATAAAAAGTTTAGATATGGTGTTAAAAACCCATCACAGGTAGGCGAGCAACAATCTGATATTTCAAATTTTATTAAGACGTTCTTAAATGATAAAGGAGAAATACAAGATGCTAAAGGTTACCACAAGGCTTTATACGCAGCGCGAAATGCTGATACTATAGCACAACATTTTTACGAGCAAGGCAAAGCTGACGCTGTTAAAGATGTTATGGCTAAATCTAAAAATATAAGTACAGAACCTAGGCAAACAGCTTCTGGTGATGTTTATATTGGAGGATTAAAAGTAAAAGCAGTTAGTGGTATTGATTCTTCAAAATTAAAAATCAAAACAAAAAAATTTAACTAACAAAAATTATAATTATGGCTTTAACTCCACAATTTGGTAGTTTAGTACCTTCTTCAACTCAACAGTTGTTGGCTACAAACTACTTACAATTTAACACAGGCGCTGGTGCAGATTTTGCACAACAGTATTTACCTGAGATTTATGAACAAGAAGTAGAGCGTTACGGTAATCGTACACTATCTGGATTCTTACGTATGGTTGGCGCTGAAATGCCAATGACTTCTGATCAAGTTATTTGGTCTGAACAAAACCGTTTGCACATCGCTTATGATAACTGTATTCTAAATGCAGGTGTAATTGAAGTTGCTCCTGCTGCAGGTGCTGCTACATTGCAAAATGTTATTTCTGTAAATGATACAGTAGTAATTCTAGACACAGTAACAGGTGCTGAGCAAAAAGGTATTGTTACTGCTTCTGTACCAGCTGTTGTTGGTGGTGCTAATGGTTCTATTACAGTTGCTAACTGGGACGGAACTGTTGGTGGTGCTGGATTAACTTCTGGTAGTATCAAGGTATTTGTATATGGTTCTGCTTATGCAAAAGGAACTAGCATGCAAAATGGTGGTACTGTTGCAGCTGGAACACAGCCACGTATTTCTGTAACTCCTCAACTAACTCAATTTTCTAACTCTCCGATCATTATTAGAGATCAGTATGTAGTTAGTGGATCTGACATGGCTCAGATTGGTTGGGTTGAAGTTGCTACTGAAGACGGTACTTCTGGTTACCTATGGTATCTAAAAGCTGAATCTGAAACTCGCTTGCGTTTTGAAGATTACTTAGAGATGGCATTGATTGAAGGTGAGTATAGCCAAATCGGCGCTGGCGCTGGTGTAGGTCAAGGTGTTGTACCTGGTACTGAAGGTTTATTCGCTGCTATTCAAGCTCGTGGTAACGTAGAAGTAGGATTTACTGCTGCTAACGGACTAGATGAGTTTGATAACATTCTTAAAAACCTAGATACTCAAGGAGCTATTGAAGAAAACATGTTGTTTTTACAACGTCAAACTTCATTAGATTTTGATGATATGCTATCTGCTATTTCTGCTGGTTCTGCTGGTGGTACTGCTTTTGGTCTTTTCGAAAACTCTGAAGAAATGGCATTGAACCTTGGATTCTCTGGATTCCGTCGTGGTTCTTACGATTTCTATAAGACTGATTGGAAATACTTAAATGACGCTTCTACTCGTGGTGGTGTTTCAGGAATCAATTCAATCGAAGGTGTATTAGTTCCTGCTGGAACTTCTACAGTTTACGATCAGATTCTAGGAACTAACATCCGTCGTCCGTTTTTACACGTACGATATAGAGCTTCTGAAAGTGACGATCGTCGTATGAAGTCTTGGTTAACTGGTTCTGCCGGTGGTGCTTTTACCTCAACTCTTGATGCAATGGAAGTAAACTTCCTATCTGAAAGATGTTTGGTAACTCAAGGTGCTAACAACTTTGTACTATTCAAAGGAATCTAATGATTCAACTTTAGTGATAATCCCCGTCTACGGGCGGGGTTTATTTTTTTTTAATTATTTAATTTTA
>Ga0070749_10003752_pt1 | contig 10133 bp, 19 predicted proteins | sample VirMetDEL_Nov_18_FD_75180 | JGI IMG/M metagenome (GOLD analysis project Ga0070749, IMG submission 75180) | Aqueous microbial communities from the Delaware River and Bay under freshwater to marine salinity gradient to study organic matter... | ecosystem: Environmental > Aquatic > Marine >...
CATGTCTTGGAAAAATGACAACGCATCTTCGACTTCGTCTTCGGAGATAAAGTTGTCGAGGACTGTTATACCGATCTGACTGTGTGACACGAAACGCAAGCGCAAACCCTATCCTTATATATATGGATTGGCTCCCCTTCTTTTAGATGCTGACGGTTTCGGAGCGGGAGCGGGTGACGGTTTAGGCTCTACATAATTTACCCTTTCACTTTCAGGATATTTGTTTGCGTAGCCTTGGTAAGCGGCCCCGCTGTACTGATCAGGCGACCATCCAAGTTGCTTCGCTCTTGCAATCCATTGCTCCTGCGACTTTTGCGGCCCCAAAGACTCCGGAGCGGGAGCCGGTGGGGGCGGTGGTGGAGGCGGTGGAGGCGATGGCTTAGGAGTGGGCTTTGGCGCGGGACGCGGAGCCGGAACAGGCGTTGGAGCAGGAGTTGGAGCCTCAAACGGAACGGTCACGTCAACTGGGGCCGGAGCAGTCTCAGTTACAGGAGCCGGAGCAGGTTTAATAGGGTCGGGCTGTTTAAACTTATCCCAGTAAGACCAGTCAATGTTCATTCCAGATGGGACTTTGCTTGTGTAACTGGTAACCCCTTCGGCCACCGCAACCTTTGCGTTAGGAAACGCTTTCCCAGTCGTTGGATCGTAGACAACGCCCTGTACCGTGTTTGACCGAGCATTGGCGTATTCCGATGGTCGCGTTCCAACCATCGAAGCGCTTCTTGCTTCTGTTGGGTCAATGTCGCTACGGATGTCTTCGACAGTTTCTGAGCCCGTTGCCAAACTTGCTTCGCTACTGTCGCTAACCGCCGACGCATTTGTTTTAGAAGCAGATAAAGCGGCGTATTTTTTTAAGAAATCGTTTGAATAAGCCATCTTTAAATCTCAATCTTTGAAATAGTGTCCGCTTTAAGCGCTTCTAATTTTTTAACCGCTCTTTCCGTGGAATCTTCCATCTTGCTGGCTACTTGAACGTAATTCCAAGCGGCATATGTTTCCTTGTCGTCTTCGAGTTTCCACTCGCTTTTCTTTCCGACATAGCCGACATTTTTGCCCTTTGGCGCTACATTGATTTTCATTTGATTGCCCTATTCCGTGATGCCTTCATCACTCGCAAGTTTCCGGGTTTGTTGTCCAAGGGGCGTTTGTTTACATGGTGGACATCTTTTCCGTCACCTTTAGAAACTTTCCCCATCTTCGTTAGAGTGCGTCGGGCTTTATTTCTGGAACTCCTCTCTGCAATTGCTTTTGGAGAAGAATGGAATTTTTCGTATTCCTTCTTATAGTTCCTAGGCTTGCCGCCTCCAGTTGTGTATTCCTTAACGGTTCTTGCCCGAATTAGTCCTGCCATATCGCCCTCTTGTGGAAACTAGCCCGCAAGGGGCTAGTCGGTTTCCTCATTGTTTTCAACGAGATGCATGGTTCCGCACTCCGAGCATTTCTGATACTTGTACTCGGTGGGAACGGCTTTCCACATCTTGACCGTGTTGCCCTCTTTCGGGAACGCGGCCTCAACTGCCTTCAACGGCGTAGAGGCATCAAACTCCTCCATCATCCGCTCGAACAGCCTGTCCATTGCTCTCATTTGCTGATTTATAAAACTCATTTAAACACTCCTTGTTTACACCTTAGAAAGAAAAGCGGTAATGACCCATCACCGCACCGTCATCTCGGAGGGAAACACCTACCGAAGAATTCTCAAAATCTTTCGTTACCCCAATCTGAAGACTGCTCTCTGTCGCGTTGAGCGTCAGCGGTAAGTCCCAGTAACTCACAGCAAAAGCGCTTGCCATCGCGATACCAACAACTCCTATCTCCCGCTCGTAACGCTGATACCACGGCTTCTTCTTTTGCACTACTTCGCGCTGACCACACGCAGTCACGTTTCGCCCATTTCCTGTACCTACCGCACCCATTTCGCAAGCGATATCTCCATAGCGTCTGGCTTTCGCCGAGTCAGAACTAAGGCTGTATTCAGCAACAACCACTGGTTTTCCCAACGCGATAGCCTCAGCGACGCGCTTGCGGAATTCTTTTTCTCCGATTTCATCTACCCAACCTGTTTGCAGGAAGATGATGTCGGCGTGTTCGTAGTAAGAAATATCTTTTTTGTGACCACCTACCTTGCTGGTCATATGCACGGCGACGGGTTTGTCTGTCAGGGTCTTAAGGTGCGTGATCATTGCGGCCACGGCAGACGAACTCCAGTACTCATCAACCTCCAGACCTATGACATAGGCATCAACCTTGTCATCAAATCGGCGTACCATCTCTGCGTTGTGGGCCTTATGAGCAGAAAGCGGCCTCGAAGAAAGGCTTGGCGAGTCATCTGCCATCAACCACATGATGGGACGTAGCCCAATATTGTTGAGGTGGTCTAAACGCTTCTCCCAGTCAGGTTGCGGGGAAACTTTGCCAACATCATCAGCCTCGTTCTGGCTGTAGATGTATATGTGGGTATCGCCTAGAGAGAGAAGTTTGTTTTCCATTTTCCTGCGCCACGCATCGTTGACGCTGGAGGACAGGTAGGAGAGGCTCATTCCCTCACCGGGGAAAATTAAGAAACTTGCTCTTGATCCATATATGTCTGCTACTGCGAACTCAATTCCGAGGACGGCAGATAGCGTTACTAGAAACGATCTCACCAAAAATATTCTCTTGCTTGTAGTCTGGCGAGTGGAGCGGGGGTTCGTGTTGCTCCACTGAGTACTTAAGCGAATCCAGAATTTCCAAGAGAAGAGGATTGTTTTCCCCTCGATCTACTTCCATGTAAATCACTGGCTTCAACGTGTAGATGGTGCTTAAACCACCCATCAATACTTCGGGCTCCATGCCCTCAACATCAATCTTTAAAAAGTCGAGTCGTTTGAGACCGACGTTATCCAACTTGACCACGGCGACATCCTCGCCCTGCTCATGCTCCTTGATCGAGAGTCCGCCAAAGTTTTGGTTATGCTCTGGATCGAGAATCGGAACCTTAATCAGTTGGTTTTTGCCGCCGACTCCCATCTGCTTGCAGTCCACGTTAGTGCGGGAGTTGATCGCCATGTTGGCGCAAAGCGTTTGGAAGATAAGGCGCTGAGGCTCGAACGCCAAAACGCGGCCCTTATCGCCGACGCGGTTGGAGAAAAACAGCGTATGAGCGCCTATGTTGGCCCCAATCTCCACGACATGGTCGCCGCGTTTGACTTCCTTTTTGAAGAACTTCAGTTCTTCTAGTTGGTAACTGCCGTAATGCTCGATTGAGCGCCCGACATACTGATCATTGGGGTTGTAAAGCAGATACCCGAGATCGGTCTGCTTGATGACGTTATAACTCATTTACATTTGCCGCATAAACAGCCGTCGTGGTCTCCGGTCTTGGTGCAGTCGCAATCGTAAAGATCGCAATCAGGACAGGTGCAAGGGGTTTTTTCTTCGCTCATCACTTAGTCCAAAACCTTAGGGAATATTTGACCCAAGTACTTGGTTCATTTCCTCCCCCCTGACCTGAGCCAAGAGGACGATCAAGATTCACTTTTTTTCTTGGCGGTTTTCTTGGACTCTTTAAATGCCTTGGCGGTAGGAGCGCCCTTCGAGCCCGGTTTCCTCATCTTCTCGCCAGAGCCAGCGGCGATCCGCTTTCTCTTGGCGTGGATGTTGTCGTATAGCCCTTTCTTTTTCACGATCCTTTTACCCATTTCTTGGAGGGGGATTTAGTCTCGCTCGGGCTCCACTTGACCTTGTCAGCCCAATAAGCGGCGCTCATCTTGCCTTTGGCGATGTTCTTGGCATGGCGGGACTTGAAAGCCTCGCGCTGTCCTACGGTCTGGTTGGTCTTAACTCCAGACTGGCCGAACCGGATGGTTTTGACCTTTTCGCCTTCTTTAGCGACAACGATGTGGGACTTGCCGCTTCCATCGCGGAGTCTCTTGGGTTTGTTGTAACCCGACACGCCTGCCCTTTCGAGCCTTGGGTCTTTAGCCATTTGTGCTACCTATCTCAAAAAATTTATCGCGCCAAAATTTTGGAATCCGCGTTACGAACCAGATGAAAATCCTCGCTCGGCGGGAAGTCTTGAATCGGAGGGCTATGTCTCCGTTTCGGACGTAAATCTGTGCCTTACCGTCAACTACTTCTATGTCCAAAAAAGCCATGTTTTCGTGCAAAATATGGTCGCGTAGTAGGGGGGTACTAGACGAACATTTTTCCCTCTGTAAGTAGTTGATTCTTAAGGCGTAATTTCCTGCGAAGTGCGTATTTGTCCTTCTTTTTTGCCTCGCTTACTTCACTTCTCATACGCCTCTTCATATCGAGGGAATCCCTGCGCTGGAGTTCGTCATGCATAGCCCACCAGACTGGGGATGAGTAATCCCTGTAGTCAGCGGCGGTCTCTGCGATCTGCGCCCTAGTGAACTCTTCTCGGGCTACTCTGCTCCAATGCTCGTAAGCACGTTCCCATTCACTTGTACTGAGACTTTCTTTTTCTGTATCCATTGGCGTAAGCGGCGGAAGCCTGCTTTTCAGCCATTGCTTTGGAGGAGTAGGTTTTCCCCTTGCTTCCCCACTTGTAGCCCCCTTTGACCTTACGGACTGGCATTAGTAGCCTTTTTTCACTTTTTTCTTGGTTTTCTTGGCGTAGGCCATCGCTTCCTTCTTACCCTTCTCCGTATACGGGAACTTCTTTTTACCGACTTTTGGCATGATTCGACCTCTAGGTTATGTAAGTGGTTGTTTTATATGGCTTTATTCTGTCTAATGGAGAATAAGTCCCCCGAAAATAGTCTGAGACGTAGAGGATGTTTATATATATGTAGGGGTAAAGCCCCCGCCGCTGGGGCCGACCGTCCGCTATCACGGGCAATCGGAAAACAATATATACGCGCCCCGAAAAATCTCTGCGAAGTTCGCCATCGAGAGGGGCACCCCCCCGGTCTCCGTCTTATATAGACGTGAACACCAAAGGAAAATCAGGCACTTAGCGAGGCGGTTGTGGGGAATGCGTTGATCCCGCGACCTGTAACGCGCGCCCCCCGCGCGCACCCCCGGCCCGTGCGGCCCTGCCTGACTGACCCGGCCCCGGCGCTGTTGATCCGCTGTTGGGCAGTCGCACCTCGGGGCAATATCCTGTTCCTCCCACCCAACCCCTTGAGCCTTAGCCCCTGATCGCGAGTGAGTCTCCCGGCCCTGCAGGCGGTGGGTATCCCCGGCGGCAGGCCACGGCGGCAGGCCACGGAGGGCTAGTGTTACCCCCTCTGAGAATGTGAGACCGCATCACTTGGTTTCTTTCCGCCCGGCCCTGTCCCGGCCCCTAACCCCGGCGGGGCTTTGGGTCGGTATGGGTCGCCCTGCCCCCGTCCCGTGGCGGGCCTCTCAGGCCGTCTGGGGGCCATTTGTCGAGTGGTCATACCCTATGGGAGGCAATGTAATTATTGCTTGACATCTGGAATTCGTCACCAGAGCGCCTGTGTTGCCCTGTATGCGATGTCGGACATGACCTATGCCTTGGCCTTGCCTACCCCCTTAAAACCTCGTCACGGGCCTTAGAAAACGCCATTAAATCAATGACTTACGACTGCCTATTCTTTAGGCAATTCCCAGATGCACATATTGGCGTGGCCGTCAAGCGTCAAGCGTCTGTGCCTATATAGAGGGGATATTGGGGTAATATTTTTGTTGCACTTTGTCGGACATACCCTTATAGTGTCGGACATCGCGTTCGGTTAGTGCTATCGGTACAGCACCCCCCGTCAGGGGACAGAACAGCGCGAACCGGAGACGGCAACCTCCGGGGATGTTCGCCCGATGTGCCCGCGATGCATTCGATGCCTCAATCCCCACTCAGCCGCCTTGGCGGTCTCGGGAACGGCACAAGGCCCGCGATGTTTGCGGTCACCGTGTGCAGTCCGTTTATTGTGTAGGTGGGTGCGATGGCCCGAACGCTGACCGGGGCTGTGATTCGGCCCCCGACATTCTGACCTGATCTCACCGACCGCCACAGCCAAGGCACGGCCAGTCATAGAGAGTGAAGTCCCCGTTTCAAGCGAGCGGCAGAGCATCACATATCGCTTCAAGTTTATCGACCATGCACCCCTAATCACTCAAAACTGCGAGGACATATCATGCCAACAAAAAACAACATTGCCGAAGAGATAACAAACGGATTCATCGCTCAGATCGAACAATGGCAAGCCAACCCCGACGTCAGGCCATCTTGGACGGCAGGATGGGTTAGCCTCGGCGGCGGCGGACTGCCCATCCGGGCCGACGGTACGCCGTATCGCGGAATCAACGTGCTGTGGCTTTCGATGATCGCCATGCGCGAGGGCTACACATCTAACCAATGGTTCGGCTATTCAGCCGCCAAGGATGCGGCGGCGGCGTATGCCCGGTCTCAGGGCCGAAACATCGAGAGCCGCGACCGCAAGCGCCGCGAGGGCACTTACTTCTGGGACGTGGACAACGACTGCCTCTTCGAGGGCGGCGTCCGCAAGGGCGAGACCGCCTCTCGGGTTGTGTTCGTCAAACGCATCCAAGTCGAGGATAAGGGTAAGGTTGACGAGAACGGCGACCCGAAGAAAAAGGTCGTGCCCTTGATGCGCTACCTGAGCGTTTTCAACCGCGACCAAATCGAGGGATTGCCCCCGGTTGCGTCACCCGATGTGCCGACCTTTGACTTTGACCCGCTGGAGCGGGCCGAGGAGATCGTCTCAGGCTTTGACCTTCCGCTGATCGAGGGCGGCGACTCAGCGTTCTATATGCCGAGCCGGGATGAAATTCATATGCCCACCAAAGCCCAGTTCAAGTCGAGCGCAGAGTGGTACAGCACGGCCTTTCACGAGATGGGCCACGCCACCGGGCACTCGTCGCGCCTTGATCGCAACCTTCGCAACGGCTTCGGCTCGAAAGAGTATGCCTTCGAGGAACTGGTCGCCGAGTTGACCTCAGCGTTTGTCTGCGCTGAGACCAAGGTCGAGGGCAACGTGCAACACGTCGAGTACCTCGCCCATTGGCTCAAGGTGTTGGGCGACGACTCGGGCTTCATCATCCGCGCCGCTTCCAAGGCTCAGGCGGCGGCTGACTACATCTTGCAACGCGAGCCAATCGAGTACGCCCAAGCGGCGTAAGGCGCATCGCCTCATGGCCCCTGAGGGGGCCATGCACGATGTACCTCATCAACCGACCAATCTGCGAGGACTTTTTTATGTGGCACTCAATCAGCCTTAATGCCGACCTAATCAAATTCGAGACTGCCCGCGCCATGCTGATCGGCGTTCCCGGTGGCGACGATCAATTCTGGCATCCCAAAAAATGCGTCCGCTTTATTCCGGCGGCGGGTTTGGCGATGCGTTTGATCAAGGTCTCAATTGCCGACGATATGGTGATCAAGACTTACCGTCCGGGGACGGGCTCTTTCTCAAACTCGACCGTCAAACTCGACGAGCGGCAGTACACCGCCGCTGAGTTTATCGAGCGCGTCAAAGATCATTGCGTCAGCGCCAATGTCGCCAAGCCTTCAGTCAGGGTTGGGGATATGTCCGGGCTTGTCGATCTTCTGAGACGCGCATCATCTCATCTCAAATGGCCCAAGTTCCGGGTTCGCGCTAACGATGGCGACGTGGTCGTGTCCCTTGCCGGGTCTTCTTCAAAGAATGCCGGATGGCTTTATGTAAAGACCCCGAGCGAGGATGGCTCGGTGTATCTGGGCAAGGTCAACCCGGCCAATGGCGAGTATGTCCCGAGCCGGGATGCAAGCGACGATATCGAGGGCGCTCTTGAGCAGTTCTCAAAAGACCCGGCCAAGGTCGCCGCTGATTACGGGAAGTTGACGGGCAACTGTTGTTTTTGCTCGCGCCCTCTCAGCGACGAGCGATCAACTGCTGTGGGATATGGCGCGACTTGCGCCGACCATTACGGCCTCCCTTGGGGGCAAGGAGAAGAGCAATGACTCACTTTTGCACAAGATGTTATCGCCCTGTCAGCGAAAAGAACGCGCAGAAGCCAGAGTTGTGGCTGACCTATGACCAATGGTACGACGTGTATCGCCACTATGATGACGTGGTTCCTGCCGCCATCCAATGCTTTCCTGAGATGGAGGACATGAACGCCGAGGAACAAGAGGACTTTATGCTTGAGAAATGCTACCACCTCGGCGCGTTTGTCTTTGGCCCTGAGTGCGTTAAGCACGTCGCGGGTCGAGAAATGTCCGAACTGCGGGCCGAGGACAAAGGCAAGAAGAACCCGAAGGGGCAACCCTACTGGGGCGACTACTGAGGCTCAATCAATCCACTATCACTTTTCACTATCACAACCGACACGCGAGGACACCATGCAATACAAATACAACGACGGCGGGCGCGCAAAAGCCGGGTATCGAGGGCAAGGCGGAGACTGTGTTTCCCGAGCAATTGCCATCGCCAGAAATATCCCTTACAAGGAAGTGCGTAATCAACTTGACTGGATGACCAAACAGATGACCGGCGGACTACGTCCATCTGCCGCTAACGGCACTCCAGAACCTGTTTCGCACAAATATTTGACTGATCGTCGATGGAAACTTGTCCTTACCCCCGGCAAGTATCTCAAAGACCTGCCAAAAACCGGGAGGTTTATCGCTTGCTGTTCCACCCGGAGACATGACGTTGCGGTAATCGACGGCACGGCATACGACACTTGGGACAGCACAAAGACCCGGCGCACGAAAAACGGTAGCCCGCGAATGATTGGCTATTACTACCTACCAACGACAACTGCGAGGAGGTAATCATGGAAACTTAACAAAGGATTTTTCCTACATCCTTCCTTTTGCCCCGGTACGCCGGGGCTTTTTTTACCCTGACTGCGAGGACAAAAAATGGAAATTCAAGTTGAACATCGACGTTTAGCATCCGACCCGCTCGGCGCAACCTTCTCTTACACATGGGAAGAGTTCATCGCGTTGTGCGAACGAGAAGGGCTTGAGCCCGGATCAATCGAAGACGGGGGGCTTGACCCTTCCGATTTCCCCCTGCTTGCCGACTGGTTGCGCGAGATTAGCGGCGGGCTTTTGTTTGCATATGAGGGAGACCCGCAATGAAAAAACTAAGCGCCAACCAATTAGAACTGCTCAACTTTGTTTGTGAGGCCAACCACACGTTCCGACAGCCTGCCAATGTGCGGGTTGGAAAATATGGTTGGAACACAAACGTGTTGCGATCACTTCTGCTTCGCAACCTCGTCCGGTATGTGGACGACCACGCACGAAAATCAATGTGGACGTGGGGGAGCGGTCGATACATTCACAACACGCACAGGGTCGAGTTGACCTCAGCCGGTTGGGATGTCTTTTACCGGATCGGCAAAGGAGACCCGCAATGAGTAACCTTCAACGTGCCTGTAATGCCGCTGATGCAATCGAGTTTGAGATCAACAAGCGCACACGCAACAGCAAAGCCAAGGCTGAGTTAGTGGCACTTCTTGATGCGTTCGCCAAGGCATCCCGAGGCCCGGACGAGGCGTACCACGAATGGCTTGATGCCGTTCACGATGCGTTCTACGACGGCGCACCCGCGAACCGAAAGTTTCTCCGAAAGGTGTTGTGGGGAAACGAGCGCGACATCGAGTCGCCGTTAAAAACAATCAACGTCGATGGACGTTGGATTCTTGAAGAGTAGTCCACAGGACTCATCGACCATGCGCCTCTGGATGGGGCGCATTCCGATGCATCCTGCATCACCCAACCAACCTCTGCGAGGTAAAAAAATGACACACATTGGCACAACGATGTTTTACGAGGACTTAGCAATCATCCTCTTTTATTTCATTGGCTTCGGATCAATGCTCGTCCTCGGCGGCGGCATCGAAATGTTGGTCAACAAAGTGAACCAGAAGTTACGAGGTCACGATGACCAACTCTGAAAATCTTGACATCCGTTTCACCACCCGAATTTCTCCCGCAATGCTCAATTTCTTGCACAGAAAAGCGTTGCGGGAGGAGACCACACCAAGTGACGTGGTCAGGGAATTAATCAAGCAAGCGATCAGCAAGGAAAAGAAATGAGCCAATCAACTTTGAAAAAGTACATGAAGCCCCAACAAAAGGCCGCTCTTGGCGACCTTCCCACCACTCACCAAAACTGCTTCGAGCGCACTGGCGTTTCCCGACCCGGAAAGAC
>Ga0070749_10003757_pt1 | contig 10127 bp, 18 predicted proteins | sample VirMetDEL_Nov_18_FD_75180 | JGI IMG/M metagenome (GOLD analysis project Ga0070749, IMG submission 75180) | Aqueous microbial communities from the Delaware River and Bay under freshwater to marine salinity gradient to study organic matter... | ecosystem: Environmental > Aquatic > Marine >...
AAAAAAAAGCCCCCGATAAATCGGGGGCGAAATATTTGCGGGTTATTTATGGGTTATTTTCTTTTACGCCAAAGACTAGCAGATAAAACTATCAAATAAACAAACGCAACAATTGAAACTGTCAATGCTAAATTATCCATTTAATATTTCTCCCCAAGAATATGCTCAATGATTTTTGCGTGTGTACGCATGATTGCGATTTTTGCTTTTGCGTTTGTAAGTTCAAGCAACTCTGTTAACGCTTCTTCGTATTCTGCATGATCGCCCTCGCGCTTGCATTGGTTTGTATATCGCACTAAGTGTTCGACTTTTTGTTGCAACGCCTTATATGCAACTTCCAAAGCCACATCGTATGCGCTTTTAAATGGAACTACTTTTTTAACCATAAAAACTCCCCTAAGTTTTTGCTGTGGAAAATTCCACAACGAAATAATAACACAAATAAAAACGCCCGCTTTGTGGGCGGGCGCAAACCTCGGAGAGAGATTTAATTATTCGGTAGGCTCATCCTGTGAGCTTGCTGGAACAATGATTTCGCCGCCGACTGGTAAATCATTTAGAGAGGCGGCCAGCATCGCGTTAACCGCCTCTTGCAATTCCTGTTTAGGGGTACGCAAAGCCTCGACTACTGGGCGGGCTTCTGGCCATGCTTTAAGGTATTCATCCCAAGATTCGGGTGGCACTATTGCTCTAACTTTATCGTCCATGATATGCAATAATTGACCATCTGAATTGCGTTCAAAAACTGAAGTAACAATAATTGGAGGCGAATTAGTCAAATCAAAATGTGCGACTTTAATTGAGGTTGTCATTGTTTAGTATCCTTTAAAAGAGAATCAATTCTATCGTGTGCTTTGTCTGCGGATTGTTTAGCGGCGGTTGCGCGTTCATGTAACCTAGCAAGGTCTGCGCGTATTGCCGCATAAACCGAAACAGCACCCAAGGCCATCGGTAAAACTTTGTCTATCAAATCCGCAAAATTCATTATGCGGCCTTTTTCTCAGGAATAATAATTGCGGCCACACCCGCCACCAAAACGCCCCATGCGGCGGGCGATGTGCCTTGTGTAGCAACCAGCTCGGCCAACGCATGAATAACGCCCGCAAAACCCGCCCATGATGATGCCTCAGTTACTCTAGAAAATACATTTAACATATTAACCCCCTGATTGTGTTATATCAACGCCAGCGATCTTTTTCACATAATTAATTGTTTCAGTTGGGGCTTTTGCTAACCCTTTTCTTTCAACATTACCTTGTCCCCAATTGTAGGCCGCAATAGCTTTTGGCCAGTCTTGGAATTTATCGAATAACTGCGATAAATATTTTCCCGATGCATCGATTGAGGCGATCGGGTCTGTCGGGTTAATTCCCAAATCATTCGCTGTTGCTGGCATGAACTGGGCAATGCCTGTTGCACCTGTGCTTGATTTTCTTTGACCCGAAATAATTGCGGGATCAAATGATGATTCAGCATTTAACAATTTGGCCAAATAATTATTTGGAATTCCATATTGATTTTGTGCGCTAGATATTGCATCTTGATAAGGCGCGGCTTTTGGGAATAAATCAGTTATTGATTGCACAACATCACTCGCTGTTTGTTGAATAGATGTAACCGCATCGGATACGGGGCTGGATGCTTGCGGGTTGAAATATCGCCAAAGGCCATATATACCAACACCAACTAAAGCAACTGGGACTAATGGCAACATAAATTATTTAGGATATTTTTGTTTAACTGCTAAACATTTTTTAATGTAGGTATCAATTTGCGCTTGATCGCCTTTTACAACTCCATCAATATAATCTGTAATAGGTGGATATTCTTTTATTCGTTTTTCTATGTAAGAGTTTGACGCAATATAAGCATTAACTAAAGTTAAATCATATTCAACTTTATTGCCTTTTTCGTCATAAGCATCATTTCCAATAATACTAACAATATTTGGATGAGTTTTATATATAGCTTCAAATTTTGTCATCCTACAATCTCCATAAGAGTAATAGAAGAAGTTGCTCCAACATTTGATGACATAGAAGCACCCCCATTTGTGCCTAATTTAATTTGTGTTTTGTATGTAATAGAACTTGTTGTATTTGGAGAATCAAGCCATGTTATCGGGGTTGGTCTAAATACATTTATTCCTGACCCTCCATAATCGAAAGCAAATACATTTCCATTATCGGTGCTTGAAGGTGTATATATAGCAGTTGATCCTCTCAATAATTGCCACATACCAGTAGCATACGGGTTACCTTGGTTTGTAACTTGTATTGTTTGCATTATTAACACAAGAATTTTATTGGAACTTGAAGTTGGTGTAATGGATCCAGTTAAAGTTGTATCAGTCCATGAAGCACTTGTTGCACTAGAAGCAGAAGTTGATGTTGTTGCTTGAATTGTTTGAATTACCGAACCAGCGGGTAATTTAAAAATTGATGATATACCGCCCATAATTTCCCCTTAAGCGTACAAATGCACAATGTTGGCATTAGAGCCAGCGGGCGTAATTGAATACATTGCGTTGGTGGCCACTGCACTGTCAAATGTCATTGATGCATTTGGAGGCAAAGCAAAACCATTTGCTGAAGTAGCGGCAACACCAACAGAAACATAAGTTGTTAACAATGAATCTTTATTTTGAATCATTACAAATTTGCGTGTTGTGGACGCTGGAACAATAATACCGCTTGAGGTTGTAGAGGTATGTTGTTGTGAAGTACCACTAAAGCGAATCGGCGGTTGATCTGACACGGCCAGCGTTGCATTAACACCCGCCGTAAAGTCCACATCAGTGCCATAAACAATCCGCAAAACTTTTCCAGCCTGTGCGGTTTTGTTTTCAATTAATAATTGCGTAAATGGAACTTTTGCAATAAAGCCAGCACCAGCAAAAATTGGTGCGGATGCAATTTGCAAATTAGTATCTTGGAAATGCAAAGTAGCATTGCCAACAACTGATGTGTCTTGGTCAATGTATAGCGAATTTCCCGATATTGGATAAATTTGTGCATTACCCGCTGAAATACTAAATGTGCTATCTAAGGCAACATCTAAATATAAAAGCGGAGCGCGGCGGCCATCTCTGACCGCTTCCATATCAATGCTAGGTTTTTGAAAACCAGCAAATATGGGTTGAGGTTTTACATCATTCGCGCCAGCACTCTCAGGTGGGCGCATGAATTTAAGTAGTGCGGGGGCTTGAGTTGCCATTATTTACCTCTTAATTAAAACCAGCATTTCCCGAACCATAAACGGCATCGGGTTTAGTTTGTGTAGGCAATACAGATTCGGATGCTGGCATTGTGCCTTTGGCCTTTTTGTAATACATCCACAAAACGCCGCCGACTAAAACGGCGGCAAGTGCATACATTTGATTTTCTGTTAATTTCATTTAATAACTCGTTTGGTTATTGGTGTCAAAAGGTATGTTGTATTTGTTGCCTAAAAGATTATCAACTAAATTTTGTGCGCTAATGCTCAAAATTTTTGTGGTTGTCAAAATAGGTGTGCCGCCTTGCGTTTGCGTTGCACTAGCGGCCTTTTCAATGCCTGACTTCGCCGAATTTACAACGGCGGCACCAGCGGCACCAACAGCATTACCAATAGCAGTAACCGCTTCTGCTGGGGCGTTAGCGATCGAACCCAATTTTGCGCTTGCACCATCAATGAATTTTTTTCCATAATAAACAATTACTCCCGCCATTGCGACAATTAGCGCGGCTTTAATTAACTCTGCTTGTGATTGTCCCGATAAAGTCATATTAGCCCTTTTTGGCCAAAAAATAAATCAAGCCCGCGCCAAGTATTAACATAATTGGCGAAGTGCTGCCTGTGCTAATACCAGCTGCTTTCATCGCCTGTGCGATTGAGCCTTGCGCTTGATATTGTGCAATTTGTGATTGTGCAACTGCATTTGTTTGTGCTGTTTTAAATCCGAGCGAAGCCTTTAATGCTTGCAACTGGATATCTTGCGATTGCGCTTGATTGGCCAAAACTGACCTTTGCACATTAAAACCAAAATCGGCAACTTTGCCGATTGAGCTAGAAAATGCGTCTAATATTCCCGAAGTGCTGGAACTTGTCGAATCCATGCCATATCCGCTTGGAAGCGCATATAAAGGGTCATTGAAATAAGCGTTAATGTCTAGGTTATCGCCCATGAATTACCCCTTAGAGTATTTGCTGAGAAAATACAAACCGATAATTGCGCCGCCAATAACCATCATTGATTGCTGGTCTAGCATCATGCCATTTGTAGTAGCTGGAGCCGTTGCGCCAGCCACAACCGCGCCTTGTGGCGTTGTAGTAATTAAACCCGAAGGGGTTTGTATGGGTGAAGGTGCTAAAGCCCCTGTGAGGCCGTCTGCGGTAACTGTGGATGCGTTCATGATTTTCCCTGTGTTTGCAACTGTGGCCAATTTTACGCCCGCAGTCGCTAAATTTAAACCTGTATTTACACCAGTAGCAATTTGGCCAGCGGTCAAAGTGGAACTAGGTAAAAAACTCTCGGATGCAATTGCTTTTGCTTGCTCTTGAGCGATCATTTGCGATGCTTGAGCCGCTGTCAATTCGGTAGGAGCCGCAAATTCAAAACCAGCATTTCCCGCGCCATAAGTGCTTACAGTTTCAGGAATTGATTTTGCCAATATCTGTTCGGGTGTAAATGCAACTGCGTCACTAACTGGAGCTAAAGCGGTCGCGCCGCCCTCGGCCGTCAACGCGCCATAACCATAATAGCCGCCAACGGCAAGTGCCGCCGCTTCAACTGGATGATCGGCCGCAACATTAAGAGCGTGATCGACAGTATCTACAACTTGCTGAACCGCATCTCCGACAGTATTAACAATATCGCTGAACCAGCCCATATATCACCACAAAACAAAAAGAATTGCCCGCCATAATTTCGGGGAGGTCTGCTCTAAAAAATCAACAGAAAAAGAGAGCATAGAAAATATGGCGAGCAAAGGATAAAAAGGGGCTTTTGAAGCCCCTTTTCGCTTAGGCCGCCATGATGTATTCGGTCACAACTGCTTGCATCTTTGTAGTGCTAGAGCCGTTTACGTCAACAATCACTTTTGGTTCGCTTGCGCCAGTCACATCCCACAAGTCGGTCAAATTAATTGCGGCATCACCTTTAGAGGTCACATCGGCAATGTAATAGCCCGTAGGAATAAAGCCGTAATCGGCATTATTCTTTGCGCGGAGGTTAGCGGCACCCAAATTCATGCGGACATCAACGCCGGCAGTCAATTGGAGGTTATTCAAAACTGCTGAACTTGGTTCGCCAGCGGTAGAAGAACCATCGGTGCGAACTACAACAGAACGAATGTAGTTACCAGCGGGCAAACGCACTTCTTGGTTTGCGTTGCTAGAGGTCAATGCGATCTCTTGGAACGAAACTTTTTTCAGCGCGATAGGCGTTGTAACTTGGCCATTTTGGTCTGCGATTTCTACCAATTGCTGAACGAATACATCGACAGTCAAAGTGTTAGAAGTAATTGCGCCGCCTGTGCCTGTGAACACATCAGCAACTTGGCCGAATGTCAAACGCAATTGGAACAAAGATAAACCGCTAGAACGGAAGTTGCTATCTTTCGGACGAACACTATCAGGTGTCATCAAATCAATAGAGCCGATTGCTTCAACAGCATAAGTTGCGGCAGTTGCCGCACTTGGTGGTGTTAAAACTCGCGCGCCGTTTTGCAACAATGCACGGCCATAATTTGCATTTGATGCAAACCAAAATGGAGCCGAGAAAATATTGTTTTTACCATCAGCAATAACTTCGGCGCGTTGTACCAACTGGGTTGGGGCTTCGGCGCGAACTGCTGTGTAACCAGTACCAACGACGATATTGCCGTTAATACGCATGAAAATGCTTTCGTAGTCATAGTCACGGGGCAAATCCAAAGTGGCGAATCCGCCAGCTGTGAATGGCACCGATGCTACTTTACGAAGCACTCGATATTGTTTAGCCATTTTAAAAATTCCTTTTTATTAAATTATCTAATTACAGATAATCTTTGATGATAGGCAAACGCTTTGCGATGATAACTGCCAAAACAGCCATTGCGCCAGTCTTGAGATAATGCATGGAAATACTCCGAAAAATTGCTAGAAAAACCTCTAGCGGTGGTTATAACTTAAACACATTACCCTTTTGATATTGTGCTGAGCCTGAGTTTAATAATAAAAAATCGCCTTTGTCAAGCATTATTTTTTGTAAATCGGAAAATCCAAAATCCGCGCCTATTTCTTTTAAATCATCTTTGGCAAGACGAAAAACATAAGCACGGCCGCATTGGTTGCGGACAGTAGGAGCCAACATTTTGGGACGCTGGGCGATGAGGAAAACAGAAAATCCAAAATGGCGGCCGCGAGTAAGTAACCAAAAATTCCAAGGTTTAGTAAGGTTAAAAACATCACCACTTTCGTCAATAAATACATGAGCTTTATTAACCTCGTCTTTTACTAAATAATCGAAAAATTCGGTTTCATCATCAAATAATAATGCGCTTTGTGGCCAACTACCAGCGGCCGTGGGTGTCATCACGGGGTCAAAAACAATAATTGTTTGCCCCTGTGATGCTAATTCATGCGCGAACTTATGCGCCAGCGTTGTTTTTCCTGACATAGTTACGCCACAAATTAGAGTATGCATTATTTGCCCCTGACTGCTTTAAATATTTCAAACGCCCGCATTTTAATTGTCTGAAAACGCGAAACTGTTTTCTCATGCGTAATGCGGGGTAAAGAGTATGCCAGTACCGCGACAATTAGTCCAACTTCGGGCGGCACGTTTGGAACGCCGCGAGCTTCAAAATAATTTTTGAAACTAATTTGTAAGCCTTTGGCCTCGTCTTTATCGCGCGGCTCCCATTGCTCGCCGAACATCAAAACCGCACCGTTAATTATCATATTGCACGACTGGCGCGCGGCCTCGTCTGCATTGATTGTGGCCTGTGATACTGCGGCGCCTGGCGCGGCGCTACTTGTTGACTGTGGCACACCAGATTTTCGCCCGCGCTTCATTGCATAAGAGCCGTCTACCTTGCGCTTTGGTGTCCCATCGGGGTTGACGGCGTGAAGCAAAGGGTCAAAACCGTCGTGGGACTCCACAACGCCCGCAACCATGTCGCTGATTGTGCCTACTGCTTCGATTGTGTTAGTATCGTTTCCCTCGGGGATTGCCGCATAGCCAGCGGCCGTATCTTCGGGGTTTGCCGCATCGCCAGCGGCCACAATAGAACTATCGGCATCCGTAGCCTGTACGGTGTTTTTGTCTGATTTTTTCATGTCTACTCCATTTGATTACAAAGAGGCCGCCAAGCGTTTACGCGCTTTCGGTCTAGGCGGCGATTTCAACCTAGCGCGGAAATTGTCCCCTCAGCAAAAATCGGCCATTACTCGAAAATACAATCAATTTAAATCAATTGTTGATTATTCGGATAATTACCAAATTTTGACTGTGAAAAACAAAACGGCTAATGATATATCAATTGCCGCAAAAAAGATTAAATTAAAAAAAGGAAAAACAAAATTAATTATTCCAATTGAAAAAGGCCAAAAGGTCAAAATTAAAAACAATAGAGCCGTTTTTACTGGCGGCGGTTTTAGCGAAGAAGTCTACAAAGGCGGTTGGGACTTTTTTAAAAATGCAAAAACAGTTTTTAAAAAGAAATTAAAAAAGGGCGAATTCGTTACTGTTCGAATTGGAGATCATCGCCCATTTGCTCGGTCATTTACAGACTTAAATTCGTTAATGAATTACATGGCCGCTTGGACGCCAAAGGAAGATCAAAAGGAAAGTTTAATTTCGCATATTTCAATTCTGCGAACAAATCGCCCGCTTGAATTACCAAGGCGAAAACGAACGAATAAAAAATTAAAGTCAAATATTAGGGGAAAATAAATGACAAAAAGAAAAATCAACAGAAAATTAGCGGTTATCGACTTGGAAACTGACCCGTTTCAGCATGGGCGATTACCTAAACCCTTTTTATCGGGATTCGATAATGGAGAATCGGTAGTTGAATTTTGGGGCGATGATTGCATTGTCCAATTGGTGAAGTACTTAAGTACATTAAAAGAGCCGCATATCATTTATGCCCACAATGGCGGCAAATTTGATTTTTTTTATTTTTTCGAATATTTAGAAAACCCAGTGCGAATAATTAACGGGCGAATTGTGGAGGCCACAATTGGTAAGCATATATTTAGAGATTCGTATGCGATTTTGCCTGTACCATTAAAAACACACGGCAAATTAGATATTGAATATTGGAAATTTGAATTAGAGCATAGAGAAAAATACAAAGCCGAAATAATTGAATATTGGAAATTCGATTGTCGTTCTCTTTTTGAATTGGTTTTTGCTTTTCGCCAGCGATTCGGCGATAAATTGACTATTGGGTCAACTGCGATTGCCACTCTAAAGGCTATACATCCATTTACAACGGCCAACGAATCACACGATGCACTATTTCGCAAATTCTATTTCGGCGGGCGCGTAGAGGCTTTAGAGACTGGAATTCTAAAAGGCAAATTCGAAGTTTATGACGTCAATTCTATGTACCCTGACGCCATGAAAAATGCATTGCATCCAACTGGTCGCGCTTATGCTTGCGTGGCCGAGCCTAAATTAGTAGGCGATTGCATGATTAAAAATTTTAAAACGTCTTTTTTCTTTATTCGCGTAATTGGTAAAAATCACGGCGCATTGCCTATGCGAACAAAAGAAGGATTAAATTTTAGAATTCCTTATGGCGAATTCTTTACAACATCGCACGAATTGCGCGTTGCTTTGCGCTTTGGCCTTTTTGAAATTGAAAAAGTGGTAATGGCTTACATACCGCATAGAACAATTCAATTCGGCGATTATGTCGATCAATTCATGGAGGAAAAAATTATTGGTAAAAAGCAAAATAATAAAACAATGGAGCTTTTTGCTAAATTGCTTTTAAATTCTGCTTATGGAAAATTCGCACAATCACCCGACAAATATTACGATTACAAAATTGTGCGCGAATTATCTGAAATTTCACAATTGGAAGATTACGAAGATTACGAGTTTTACGAAAAACACGCTGAGTTTTCAATATGGCGAATTAAATCAAAAACAAAAGCATATTACGATGTGGCTATTGCGGCCAGCATCACCAGCGCCAGCCGCGCGAACTTGCTCGGGGCTTTGGCCACATCTACCCGCCCAGTCTATTGTGATACCGATTCGATCATTTGCGAATCGTTCAAAGGCCGCCAGCACGATACAGAACTAGGCGCGTGGAAGCATGAGGCCACATTAACCAAAATTGCAATTGCGGGTAAAAAACTTTATGCGGGTTTTGATGAAAATGGCGAAGTGGCGAAGCTGGCCACAAAGGGCGTCAGGTTGTCAGCCGAGGAAATCGTGAAGGTTTGCACTGGCCAAGCTGTGCATTGGGAAAATATGGCGCCTAGTTTTTCTATATCTAATCCGCCGCGCTTTATTTCTCGCACGATAAAAAGTAGGGTATAATTCTCTTACTGCAAATTCGCAGTAAATTTTTCTTAAAGGAAATCAACACCATGTCAGCACTCACTAAAAAACTATCTACTGCAAAAATCGTTGGGAAAGTCAACGTTCGCAAATTGCCCGAAGATGGAACAGTTCAAAATCTCTACACTGTAATTGGTATGGCCGTAGGTACTAAATCAGGTACTAGCGACTTCGGCGATTGGACTGGGCTTGTAGGCCAGTTCGAGGCCACTAACTTAGAGACTGGCGAACAGTTTGCATCAGCGAATTTGTTTTTGCCTGATGTAGCGCAAGGCTTGATTGAGGCACAACTTGCAAACGCTGAAAATCATCAGGTTCAATTTGCATTTGTAATTGGTGCAATGGCCGATTCGAATTCGCCAGTAGGGTATTCGTATACGGCACAACCTATTTTGTCTCCCGATGCAAAAGACCCGCTCGCGGACTTGCGCGCTTCGGTGTTACAACTTGAGGCGCCTAAAAAGCCAGCGGCTAAAAAGTCAGCGGCTAAATAACCCATAAATAACCCGCAAATATTTCGCCCCCGATTTATCGGGGGCTTTTTTTTCGCCCGAAAATCCTGGGCTCTTTTGTATATATCCCC
>Ga0070749_10003759_pt1 | contig 10123 bp, 19 predicted proteins | sample VirMetDEL_Nov_18_FD_75180 | JGI IMG/M metagenome (GOLD analysis project Ga0070749, IMG submission 75180) | Aqueous microbial communities from the Delaware River and Bay under freshwater to marine salinity gradient to study organic matter... | ecosystem: Environmental > Aquatic > Marine >...
AAGGGAGCCTATGGCAACCCACAGCAACCACACTAACCACAGCTACCGATGGCATACCGATGGCATACCGATGGCTCACACCTTAAGGACACCACAGTAACCACAGCAGCTACAGGTTGACACACGACACTTAGGTTGACATAATGAAATAAAGTTTAACTAAGGGGTTGACATACGTTTAAACTTGAGTATAATACCTAAGGAAACAAAGGCAACATTAAGTTTATATCATTAAGGATAATTACTAAGGAGTAACCTATGGATACTAAAGACACCATAAGAACTGACGCTATGCTTAAAGAGCTAGAAGAGCTATTGTCAAACCATGATCAATACTATGTGTATTCTGACGATCACCGTGTGTGGACTAAAGGTAACGAAGAGAGTAAAGTCATTGGTAAACTAACGGCAGAGTTAACTTATGCGTTAGGTCAGTCTAAAGCAGTCAACAAGCTTTACAACAAGTACTTAAAACAATAGTTGACAACAGGTCACTAAGTATGCTATAGTGGCCTGAGTTACTTAAGGAGAGATAATATGGATTTACATAACGATCAATTTGATTCAGAGATGTTAGACCAATGGCGTGAAGAAACATTTGAGCGTAAGGCTAACGGCTTAAGTACTCAGTCATTCCAAGACTGGCTTGAGACCAAGAAGTTCCTAGCGGAACTATATGATAACCTACAGGTTAATAAGGAAGTAAACAAATTATGCACTACATCTTGGAAGACAACAAACCACTAGAGGATGCTGAGGGTGTCCCGTTGACATACCACAGAAGAGCCGAGGCTTTACAAATTATTGATTACTTCAATGATGACCTGATTGACTACAGGGTTGTTAGTATGTTGGACTACGTAATGAACAAGGAGAATCACGATGCGTTGTAAGGCTTGTGACACGTTGTTAAACCAATACGAATTGTCAATTAGGGACAACACAGGTAAGTTCCACGATCTGTGCTCTGGCTGCCTGAGTGTAGTACGTAAATCAATTAGTGACATCGAGGCTAAGGTTGACATTGCTGTTGATCGTGAGTACGACAACGATGATGATATTTTTATTAGTCTCGATGATTTAGACGAGAATTACTTGTAATACACTTAACGTTGTGTTACAGTACCCACATCCAATCATGGATAAACAAGACCATACATAGGAGAATTATTATGGCACAGAAAGACTATCGCGTAGCTACAGGCACAGTAGCATTTGAGTCATTGCGTGAGCATGACGTTTGGCAAGGTAAGTCAACAGGTAAGTTCAACGTTGTCTTAACGTTAGACCAAGACAGTGCTGATGAGCTTGAAGGCGCAGGTGTTAAGGTACGTCAGTACGAAGGCAACCCACAGCGTAAGTTCACTACCGGGTTTAACGTGAGCGTCCTTGATGCTGACGGTAATCCATACAATGGTCAGGTTACTCGTGGCTCTAAGGTTAGAGTATTGTACACCTTGGGCAACCCTAACCCAATGCACGGTACACCAACGTACTTAGAGAAGGTTAAGGTCGTTGAGTTAGCTGAGCCATCTATGGCCGGTGTAGAGGACTTCTAGCATGGCCGACAGTAAGTTCATCAGACACGAGCCATGCCCTGAGTGTGGCTCTAAGAACAACCTAGCTAGGTATTCTGATGGTCATGCTGTCTGTTTCTCACTGGGGTGTACTCACTACGAGTATGCTTCCGGTGAGGTAGCTGAGTTACCTGTAATTGAACACGTAAGTAAGAGGTTAGAAGTGACTGGAGTTCATAAAGCAATACCCGAGCGTAAGATTTCACAGAAGACGTGTGAGAAATATAACGTCACCGTGGAGTTTGGCACTGACGGTAAAATCTCTAAACACCATTACCCATACTACAACAAGTCAACTAACGATCAGATAGGCACTAAGGTTCGTATTGTTGACGGTAAGCAGTTCTACTCTACAGGCACTCTGCAAGACACCATGCTATTTGGACAACAGGCTTGGTCAGGAGGTGGTAAATATGTCACCATCACAGAAGGCGAGGCGGACGCTCTTGCGGTTGCGGAGATGTTCGATTGTAAGTTCCCAGTGGTATCGCTTAAGACGGGCTGCTCGGGTGCAGTCAAGGATATTAAAGAAAACCTTGAATGGTTAGAAACATTTGACAACGTTGTTGTCTGTTTCGATAGTGACGAACCCGGTCAGGAAGCTGCCAAAGCAGTCCTAGACTTATTTAGTCCTAATAAAGCTAAGAACCTGAAGCTGTCCTTGAAGGACGCAGGTGAGATGCTTAAGGAAGGTAAGATCAGGGACTTTACCTCTGAATGGTGGAACGCTAAGACGTACTGCCCCAGTGGTATTGTTAGTGGCCTAGATACATGGGAAATCCTGAAGTCACGTAAGAACGTAGTGTCAGTACCATATCCTTGGGAAGGGCTTAACGTCTTTACTAAGGGCTTTAGACAACGTGAACTAGTAACGATAACGTCAGGCTCAGGCATGGGTAAGTCTCAGGTTACACGAGAGCTTACACACTACCTAAGGGACGCTACGGAGGACAACGTAGGTGTCATAGCGTTAGAAGAAGGTGTCGATAAGACAACCCTTGGTCTAATGTCTGTGGAAGCCAGTAAACCTCTACATATCGTTGAAGTACCTGAAGATGAAGAAAGGCAGTACTGGGAGCGTACTCTAGGCACTGGTAGATACTTTTTCTTTGATCACTTTGGTTCTGAACGTGAGGACTCGTTGTTGTCCCGGGTACGTTACCTAGCTAAAGGCTTAGACTGTCGTTGGATTATCTTGGATCACTTATCAATTATCGTTAGTGATCAGGAAGTACCTGACGAACGTAAAGCCATCGACAGTATCATGACTAAGCTACGTTCGTTAGTGCAGGAGACCGGCATAGGTTTATTCCTTGTGTCTCACCTCAAGCGCCCCGGGCATGGTAGAGGTCATGAAGAGGGTGCTAACGTCTCCTTGGCTGACTTACGTGGTTCAGCAGCTATTGCACAGCTTAGTGATATGGTGATTGGCCTTGAGCGTAATCAACAGCACGATGACCCGGTGGTTCGTAATACGTCAACTGTTAGGGTACTCTAGAATCGCTTTGTTGGTCTAACAGGGGCTGCTTGTTATCTTTATTATGACGCTGATACAGGTCGTATGGTTGAGACAAGTAAACCTGAGGCAGACACACGAGACTTGGAGTTCTAATGAAGCAGTTAGTGTTTGATATAGAGACAGACGGTCTAAAGCCCACGGTGATACATTGTATCGTTGCGGTTAACTTAGACACAAACGAAAGACTTATCTATAGGAGTGACCATGATAACATTGGCCAGTTCGTTAGTTTACTTAAAGATGACGCTCTTACTCTCATTGGGCATAACGTCATTGGTTATGATATCCCAGTTATCGAGAGATTACTCGGTGTCAACTGTAGTAAGCATAACATTGTGGATACATTGGTTCTTTCTCGCCTTGCTAATCCTAGCCGGGACGGTGGACATAGTCTTAAAAACTTAAGTAGAGGTACTCAAGATGAGAAAACACATCACGAAGATTGGTCTGTGGTTTCAGATGCAATGGTGGAATATTGCGTACAGGATGTTATTGCAACTGTCGCTGTTTATAAAAGACTGCTCACCGAGCTTGACGGATTTGCGAAGGAGAGTATTGAACTTGAGCATCGAGTACAGACTATCGTACAAAGACAGATACAGCACGGGTGGTTATTAGATCAACGCGCTTGTTACGATCTATTAGCTGAACTTAAAGAGCGTATGCTTCAACTTGTAGAGGAGGTACACAAGAAGTTCACACCTAAGTTTAAGTTTGTACGTGAGATAACACCAAAGCTAAAAGCTGATGGTACGTTCTCTATTGTTGGACTTAAGTTTCTAGGTGATACATGGGAACAAGTCTCAGGGGCATTTAGCCGGGTTGATCTTGTGGAATTTAACTTAGGCTCACGTCAGCAAATAGGCGAATACCTACAGGATTTCGGTTGGAAACCTACTGTATTCACCGACAAAGGTAACGCCATCGTTGACGAAAAGATATTAAGTAGTGTGAAGGGAATACCTGAAGCTTCAATGATTGCTGAGTATCTCTTAGTGCAGAAACGTATTGCACAGGTGAACTCATGGCTTGAGGCTGTAGAGGAAGACGACAGGGTACACGGTTATGTCAACACGAATGGCGCAGTGACTGGTCGTATGACTCATAGTTCTCCTAACATGGCCCAAGTTCCTGCGGTTTACTCTGAGTACGGTAAGGAGTGTCGTGGTTGTTGGATTGTTAAGCCGGGATATAAGCTAGTAGGTTGTGACGCTAGTGGTCTTGAGCTGCGAATGTTAGCACACTATATGAATGATGACGCCTACACTAAGGAGATACTTGAAGGTGACATACACACAGCTAACCAACGTGCAGCAGGATTGGCTACGAGAGATCAAGCCAAGACTTTTATCTACGCTTTCCTATATGGAGCAGGAGACGCAAAGATCGGTAGCATCGTTGGTGGAAGTTCACAGGTTGGTAGGAGACTTAAAGAAAAGTTCCTTAGCAATACGCCAAGTCTTGGACAGTTACGAGAAGATGTTGGAATTGCTTCAGGAAGAGGCTACCTTGTTGGACTCGATGGACGAAAAGTATTCGTTCGGTCTGAACACGCTGCCTTAAACACCCTACTACAATCAGCAGGAGCCATTGTCATGAAGAAGGCACTGGTTATCCTAGATCATTACGCAACATTATGGAAACTAGATTATGAGTTTACAGGAAACATACACGATGAATGGCAAGCAGAAGTCAATGAACGAGACACAGGTAAATTTGGGATGCTTGCAGTCCAATCAATCCAAGCAGCAGGAGTTGAGCTTGGCTTACGATGCAAGCTTGACGGAGAATTTAAAGTTGGAAACAACTGGGCAGAAACCCACTGATCCACTTCGTGAGTGTAAGTGTGGAACTAAAGCCTACACTGAAGAGGAGATGGTTAGCTTATTTTATCCACACAAGAACGGTAAGTATGGGTATGGTACTCTTTGTAAAGAATGCGTAAAGAAAAAGTCTGCTAAACAAAAACCAGAGGATAAAAGAAAAGGCAATCTACGTAGAAACTATGGTATTACACCTGAAGATTACAACGTTCTCCTACGTGAGCAAAACTCTTGTTGTGCAATATGTGGTCGCCATGAAACAGAGTTTGCTAGACGCCTGCACATTGATCATTGCCATGACACTAATATTATTCGTGGTCTGCTGTGTGTAAACTGTAATGTTGGGATTGGTAAGTTAGGTGATACAGTAGAAGCTCTAGCTAAGGCAATCATCTATATTAGCAACGGTTTAAAGAAGGGACAGAACAATGACTAAGAAAAAGAAAACCGTGGACACGTTGGTCAAAGACATTTATGACCTTGTGTCAACCAAAGAAACACCAAAAGGTGTTGACTTAGACAAATGTATTGATGAGTTCGGTGAAGGCGTAAAGAGTCTTATGCAGACTTTGTTCTCTGAGAAACGTAACGCAGACAATAGAACTCTACGTATGTCAAACATTGGTCGTGACGATAGATACCTCTGGCACGTAGCGAAAGGTTCTCCGAAGGAAGAGCTCTTGCCTCACACCTACATGAAGTTTATGTATGGCCATTTGATTGAGGAACTCTTGTTATTCCTTACGAAAGCCTCAGGACATACAGTTACAGATGAACAAAAACGTTGTGAGATCAATGGTATCCAAGGCTCTCAAGACTGTCGTATTGATGGTGTCATTACTGACATTAAATCAGCAAGCACCTACGGCTTCAAGAAGTTTAAGGAAGGTACTCTAGAGTTTGATGACCCGTTTGGTTACATTGCTCAGATCAAGGCTTACGCTAAAGCTCAAGGCGCTACTGAAGGTGGTTGGTTGGCCCTAGAAAAACAGAACGGTCACTTGACTTACCTTAAGATGGACTTGAGTAATAACAACATTGATCAGCGTATTGATGAACTAAAGGCTGTTGTAGCTTCTGATGCAATACCTCCGGTGTGCGAAGAGCCAGTGCCTGACGGTAAGTCCGGTAACCTTAAGCTTCCTGTTAAGTGCTCTTACTGCGCCTACAAGAAGTCATGTTACCCTAACTTACGTACCTTCCTGTACTCTCGTGGCCCGGTGCATTTAGTTAAAGTTGTTAATGAACCTAAGGTAGTGGAGTTGTTTGATGAGCAAGCTTAAGTTTCGTAGCGGCCTTGAGAAACGTTTCGCTGAGCAAGCGCCTCGTGGTAAGTTTAAGTACGAACCATACAAAGTGCCTTACTTAGTATACAGGGACTACATACCTGACTTTGTGTACGAAGGTACGGACACTAAGTACTTGATTGAGTGCAAGGGTTACTTCAGGCAAGGTGACACACAAAAGTATAAGGCTATCCGAGATTCAATAGGTGATGATGAGCTTATCTTTTTATTGTCAGACCAATACAAGAAAGTACGTAAAGGCAGTAAAATGACAATGGGACAGTGGTGTGAGAAAGAAGGTTTGGCGCACTTCACTATGGCAACAATAGACAGTTTACTTAAACACGTAGGGATTGAACAATGAGTTATACGTTTGAAGAAATGGTTGAGCGTATGTTAGAACACCTAGACATGGACGAGCTAATAAGCGTCCTTAACATTACGCCTGAGGACATCCTAGACAGGTTTGAAGACAGGATAATGCGTAACTATGAAAACATAGAGGAACACATATGAGCAGACTGAATGACGTTACGCCTACTGAGTGGGACAGAGCAACAGCTAAGTGTCTTGTTGATAACGTTAATAGCCCTAAACACTACAACAGCGGTGGTATAGAATGTATCGACTACATTAAGCAACAATTAGGCGATGGTTTTGTTGACTATTGCCAAGGTAACGTGATTAAATACCTACACCGTTGGCGTTATAAGAACGGTAAGGAAGACCTTGAGAAAGCTCAATGGTATTTAAACCGTATTGTTCAGGAGACTGATTTATGAAAATGTTTGAAATTATAGGACAGGTTGTAGTACAGACAGGCTCACGTAAGAGAACTTATGCAGAAGTAATGTGTAAGAAGTGTAAGTTAAAATCTACCATGAGCCCGTCTAATGCTAAGAAATCAAAACGTTTCTTTCATGACTGTGAACCACGTACTATTAATAAGTGGTTAACTATAGCTTGGGTGTAGCTATGTGGCGGCTATGGGCAAAGGCTCTAGGTGAAAAGGTAGGGTCTAATGAAGAAGCAGACACCGTGGCTTGGATTAGAACTTTGCTTATAGTTCAAGCCATAGTGACTAACCTGTTTATTATAGCTAACGCAGTGAGGCATTGGTGATGACTAGATACCAACTAGTAACAAGAGAAGAACTAAAGAAGTTTGTAAAAGACAACGAACTTGTTCAGCTAGAAACTAGCTACATAGGTGAACCTCCAGTGACTTTATTTATGAACAAACTTGGCGAACGTCCTGCTAAAGTTGTTCACTACGAAGACTATGGCGAGCCTACAATGTACTACATCTTGAGGGAGCAGAGTGATGATGTTTGAACAATGGTGGCAACAGTACGTAAAACCTGCTCACTTTTACACGGTAGAGAAGACAGCTAAAGCAGCTTGGGATTACCAACAGCAGCGTATTGATGAGCTTTTATTTCTTATACAACAGAAGATAGAGGCTGACATAGCGGCAGATTGTGATTGGACAGATGAGCAGCAGCCGTTGTGGGAGGTTATGGCTGATATGACAGTACCTGCTTGGAGAGAAATAGAGGAGCAAGAGTGATGACTAAGTGGCATGGCGGCAAAGGCAGCAGCCCCCGCAAAGGAAGTGACCAAGATAAATTTGAAAACAACTGGGAGAAGATCTTTGGTAAAAAGACCCTCGTTGAACTCTTGGACGATGAATGTAGAGAATGTGGCAGCTTATCGAAACATAAGATGAGCTGTAGTAAAGGAGCTAAGGAGAAATATGACACTAAATGAGTACCAAATTCAAGCAGCAACGACTGCGATCTATCAGGAAAAGTTCTACCCAGTCGCGTCTCTCATGGTGGAGTCAGCGGAACTTGCAGACCTGTTCGTCAAACCGTGGCTCAGAGGAGACGACAAGCCCATTGACAGAGACAAAGTTATGTCTGAAGCAGGGGACGTCCTTTGGAACCTAGCTGCGGTTCTAACGGACTGTGGTCTTTCTCTGGAGATTGTAGCACGTAACAACTTACGTAAACTGGAAGACAGAGCAGCCCGGGGTGTGCTAAAAGGTGACGGAGGAGAACGATGAAGAAGTTATTATTCACTAGCCCTTCCTGTGGCCCGTGTAAGCTCCTTAAGGGTGATTTAGATGAGCTAGGTTATCTTTCTGAGTATAAGGAGCTAGATGTGACTCAGGAGAGCTCTAAGGAGCTCATAGCGTACTGCGGTATACGCTCAGTACCTGCCTTAGTTGTCATAGGGGACAGCGAGGAAATAAAACGAGTAAGAGTAGGATACACTGGCAGCAAGGATAAACTGTTAGAGTTCTTAGCTGATGTTAAACAAACGGAACTGGAGCGTAGAGAATGAAAGTAGTTGACTTTAAGAAAAAGGAAGAGGAAGAAGAAGCAAGCCTTTGGGACAAGATTGCTATGTCAGTATCACAGTTGATCACAGAGGAAACCAAGGGTAACTTCATTCTTCTTCTTGACGTAGGTGACGATGAAATCTTAGTGTCTACGGACACTACAGTAGCTGACGCAGTGTTCCTAATGGAGGCCGCTAAGCTAAACTTAATTATGAACCCATACACATTTACAGAGGATACCATACACTAATGGATAGCTATCAGGAATATATACACAAGTCACGTTATGCGCGTTACTTGCCCAAGGAAAACCGTAGAGAGTCTTGGGATGAGACTGTTACACGATACGTCAAGTACTTTGTAGATCAAGGTAAACTAGACGCAGCTACAGCAAATGAACTGAGCGTGGCTATCCATAACCATGAGGTGATGCCCTCTATGCGAGCGTTGATGACCGCAGGGGAAGCTCTTGATCGTGACAATGTAGCAGGATTCAACTGTAGCTATATGCCTATTGACCACCCACGTGCTTTCGATGAGATGATGTACATCTTAATGTGTGGTACAGGTGTAGGCTTCTCAGTTGAACGTCAGTATGTAAGTAAGTTGCCAGAAGTGGCTGAAGATATGCACCCTACGGAGACAGTGATCCATGTCGTTGATAGCAAAATCGGATGGGCTAAAGCCTACAGAGAACTCATCTCGTTGCTGTATTCAGGGCACGTACCAACATGGGACGTCTCAGGTGTGCGTCCCGCAGGAAGTCCACTTAAGACGTTTGGTGGCCGAGCATCAGGAAGTGAGCCGCTTGTGGATTTGTTTAGATTTACAGTTGATGTCTTTAGAGCAGCAAAAGGACGTAAGCTGTCATCAATTGAATGCCATGACCTCTGCTGCAAGATTGCTCAGATTGTCGTTGTTGGAGGCGTTAGACGCTCTGCACTCATCTCCCTATCGAATCTTACGGACGACAGGATCAGACGAGCCAAGCATGGACAATGGTGGGTAGAGACACCTCATCGTGGCTTAGCGAACAACTCAGCGTGTTACACAGAGAAGCCTGACTTTGAGGCATTTTTAGAGGAATGGAGAAGTTTATATGAATCACGTTCAGGAGAACGCGGAATGTTCAGCCGAGTCGCTAGTCAAAAACAGGCTGCTCGCAATGGAAGACGCGATTCTGAGTGGGATTTTGGAACTAACCCGTGCTCCGAGATCATCCTCCGTCCTAATCAGTTCTGTAACCTCAGCGAAGTTGTTGTCAGATCAGGAGATGGAGTTGACGACATCAAGCGGAAGGTACGACTTGCGGCTATCTTGGGAACTCTCCAAGCGACTCTAACGGACTTCCGTTACCTACGTAAGAAGTGGAAGGACAACACTGAGGAAGAGGCGTTGTTGGGCGTATCGTTGACAGGTATTCTTGACAATAAGATTATGTCTGACTTGACTAACCCTAAGCTACCACAGCTACTGGAGGACTTGAAGGATGTTGCAATACGAACGAATAAAGAATGGGCTGCTCGACTCGGTATTAACCAGTCTGCTGCTATTACTTGTGTTAAGCCTAGT
>Ga0070749_10003760_pt1 | contig 10123 bp, 16 predicted proteins | sample VirMetDEL_Nov_18_FD_75180 | JGI IMG/M metagenome (GOLD analysis project Ga0070749, IMG submission 75180) | Aqueous microbial communities from the Delaware River and Bay under freshwater to marine salinity gradient to study organic matter... | ecosystem: Environmental > Aquatic > Marine >...
ATTGAAACCCCTGATGGTGATTGGGATTTTATTGATGAGGTCTATCTCAAAGGGGAAAAACTTGATATGGATTACAATCATCAAAGCACTGATGGTAAAGGGTTAACCGTGGAGTTGTGGACTTTAGATGATATTAGGAGTTGGGGTGAAGAATAAAAAAAAGGGGTTTTAAAAACCCCTTTTTTGTTTTATAAACTTAATAACATTTGTACTAATTCAGGTTGTGGAAACATATCCACTTTTCCTCTCATAACATTTGTGTGGTTCCACATACCTTTGGTTCTTTCACACAACGCAACATCCATCTTATCAAAAGCGACAAACTCACCTTCTTTTTTTATTAATTCAATTAAACCTTTTCTCACATTAATCGAATCTCTGTTTGCGATGAATAATATTAATTCTTTTAAACTAACAATTTGATTATCTGAATATTTGTGCCAGTTTTTAAATCCTCTGAAAGGTTGAGATAATTCAACCACTTGACTTGGGTGAACCTCGGTACCAACATAAGTGTAAAATTTATCAGGATTTAATTTAATCCAAGCACCATTTTTACTATAACCACCTTTAGTTAATTGACCAAAATTACAAACTTCAATACCCACGGAATTTCTGTGCATAACATTATTTCCAGTACCTAAATGCCACCCATAACCACCGCTAGGTATACATTTAACAACTTCACCATCAAATTTTTCATCATTACCTTTTATTGATGGTCCTCCAACAACAAATTCTGTTGCAACTTGACCTCTATTATCGTTAGCCCAAGCATCAATAGTATTATATGGATTGTGCCATCCTGCTGTATGGTGTAAAAACAACCATTCTTTTTTAGTAGGGCCTGGTAGGTACTGACCTTTTGGTAATAATTTTTCTTTAATTAAAATTTCATTATTTTCCATAATATCCGTAGTTGCAATACCCATACCATTCCATGTTATATGTCCAACAATACCATCATCCAATAATCCATTTTGTTTTTGCCATTTTTTAACCGCCTTTTCGGTGTTAGGACCGAAATCACCATCAACATAAATGTTTAAAAATTCTTGTAGTAGTTCTACATTTTTTCCTTTTGAGCCAATTTTTAGTATCATAATATTTTATTTTATAAATAACTTATAAAATAAAAAAGTGGTCAATTTCGACCACTTTTTTTCGTTTTTGTGTTTTTAATAGGGTTATTTTTATATTTTATTTCCACTTGATATGGATTTACGGTACTAATTTTATAATCATATTTCCAAATACTTATCGAGTCTTCAGTTTCGTAGATTCTTTCCCACTTTTTATGTTCTGTTTGTACTTGTTTTTTGCTCATAACACAAAGATACAAAAAAAATTAAAAAGGAACAAATTCTTCTTCTTTCATTAGTTGGTAAGCTCTAGCTAATCTGGTCATTCCAATACCACCACCAAAACGAGGGAAGAAGCTAAAAGATAAGAACTCTTCTAATTCTTTCTCTACTCTTTCTTTACCAAATAGTTCGAACAACTTGGCGGAATATCCACCATCTTCAATAGTGTAAAACATTTCTCTCATTTTTTCAACGTCACAACTTCTTTCAGCGGAACCAATTGTTTCTTGACCATATAGGATAACATCAACCTTGTTAAAGATTTCACCATTATTATTCTTCATATTCCAAAATGGATTTGTTCTTCTTGGAAAATATTGGAGTGATACAACACTACCTTTTTCATCCCACATTCTTTGTTCGTGTTCATTTTCTAAAATTGGTACTCCACCATATTCTTCACAAACATCATCATACTTTACCGATACAGGTTCCTCAAACCCTAACCATTCAAGTAATTCACTTTCTAATTTTAACATTTCTTCAATACCACCTTTCGATTCAAATTCAAACATCGGAAAAATCAACTCGTGACGACCAGGTATTGGGTTTTTTTCTTCTCTGTATGAAGTCGAAATACAGAATACACCTTCCCATTCGGGATTTTTTAATAACTCGTACTCCAACCACATTTGACCTGTTTGTGGTAACGGCCACATTAAACCGCCATATTCAAATGTTTTTACCGAATGTGGATTTTCACATGCCGCTAAAATAGATAATCTGGATTGTGTTGGTACTTCAACAAATCCTCTTTTCAAGAAGAATTCTCTCATCTTCTGAACTAATTCATCATAGATTTTTGTGTTTTTCATTTTTGTTTTAATTTATTGTTTATGTTTATTTTTATAAGGGCAAAAAAAATCCCCTCAATAGAGGGGATTAATAATGGTATTGGTTTAATAAATTCAATATATTCTCGTAACGTGCTTAGTTGTACTACCATTGGATATAAATATGATAATTTTTTGTAAAATGTAAATTATTTTGTATTTATTGTTATGAAATTAATTATAACCGAATCTAAGTTAAATTATATATTGGAGCGTTTAGGGGTTGCGGAACCAACACTACCATATGTTAATTTAGTTTATGGTGTTTTAGAAGATAAAGTAATTGATTTGGCTAATAAAAAAACTAAAAACTTTTCTGAAACAATAAAACTTGGTCATGATTATATTAAAGAAATTTATCAAAATTATTTTGATTATTTTTCAGAATTTCCAATAGAAAGTATTGAAATAGGTTTAACATTCACAACTCTACCTGAAAGTAAGATAGATTTATTTGCAACAGGAGGTGCTGCATATCAAATAGAAAAGAAAAAACAAGGTGGTTCCTATATTAAAAGAAAAAATATTTTACTACCAAAAAAAATATTAAATGAAATTGACGATTGTGTTGTTGCCAAGTTAGATGTTGAAGTTTATATTTCGGACAAATTTAATAATACTAATTCTGATGATTTATTATTTGATTTGAGAGATACTTTACTACACGAGTTTAATCACATTTATGAATATTATAAAAGAAATCAAAGCAATAAAAGTATGGTTGACACCTCATTAGGTTTTGCGGGAGGAAAAAATTATAATATACCTAAAAATATTTTTAATGTTTGGAGCGACTTTATATACTTTGTTTATTATTCTCAACCACATGAAATTAACGCAATGTCTCAAGAAGCCTATAGTAAAACTTTAAGGATGAGTTTTGAATATTTTAAAAATACTAACTATTGGAAGATTTCCAAAGAAATGGAAAACTTTAATGGGGAAGAATTTTATAAAAAATTAATCACCACAATAGAATCCTATAATCCTGAATATGTTGATTCTGTAACAAACAGATTATATTCATGGTTTTTAAAAGATTATGAAAATAATTTAGGACTTTTTGGATATGAACCAACTAATATTGTAAAAAAATCTAAAAATTTATATAGTTTAATACGTAATTTTGAACCAAAAATTAATAAATCGGGTAAAAAATTACAGAGAAATTTTATACGTTTATACTCTTTGTCAGTATAAATTTTTATTTACTGACAATTTGTCAGGTTTTTCTTCAATGGCATAGTTTTTTATAGTTTACAACCAAAAATAAATAAACTAAATTTATAAAAAAAACTATGGACATTTTTAGGTATTTTAGAAACAACAAAAGTTTAAACGAACTAATTAATGATTTAAATCAATCATTAAAAGACTCAGGCTTTGAGCCATACACTATGGATTTTAAAACTTCAGAAGAATCAGGATTTGATGAAAATGGGGAGTGGACAAAATCAACATTCAAAACCAACGATGGTAAATTAATGATAGTTACGGTTACTCGTAATTACGACTTAACCGATGCGAAAGTAGAATCAAATGATGTTAAATTTTTAGAAAACGAATTAGAGAGAGCTATTGCGTCTCAGGATTTTGAAATGGCGGTTAAACTACGTGATAAAATTAAACATATTAAATCTAACGAAAAAGTTTTAAAAACTTTTGAGAAGGAGTTAGAACAGGCAATCAAAGACCAAAATTTTGAAAAGTGTATCGATTTGAGAGATAAAATTAAAAGTATAAAATCAAAATAATATGGGAAAAATTATAGGAATTGACTTAGGAACAACAAACTCTTGTGTGGCCGTTATGGAAGGTCACGAACCTGTTGTAATTGCAAACAGTGAAGGAAAGAGAACCACACCATCTATTGTAGGGTTTATTAAAGATGGGGAAAGAAAAATTGGTGACCCCGCTAAACGACAGGCGGTAACAAACCCTGATAAAACAATCTATTCAATTAAAAGATTTATGGGTACCAGTTACAGTGAATCTAAATCCGAAATAGACAAGGTACCGTATAAAGTCGTAAATGAAAAAAGTAGTCCTCTCGTCAAAATTGACGATAGGAATTACTCACCTCAAGAAATATCTGCAACAATACTTCAAAAGATGAAACAAACCGCAGAAGATTATTTAGGTGAAAGCGTGACTGAAGCGGTGATTACAGTACCAGCATATTTTAATGATTCCCAACGTCAAGCGACTAAAGAAGCGGGAGAAATTGCGGGTTTAACTGTTCGTAGGATAATCAATGAACCTACTGCAGCGGCATTGGCGTACGGTTTAGATAAAAAATCTAAAGATATGAAAATTGTTGTTTTTGACTGTGGTGGTGGAACTCACGACGTATCTATTTTAGAATTAGGTGATGGTGTATTTGAAGTTCTATCCACAGATGGTGATACTCATTTAGGTGGGGATGATTTTGACCGAGTATTAATTGAGTATTTGGCAGAAGAATTTAAAAAAGAACACGGTGTTGATATATTAAAAGATTCAATGGTTCTACAACGTCTTCGTGAGGCAGCAGAAAAAGCGAAGATAGAATTATCCTCATCATCACAAACTGAAGTAAACCTACCTTATATAACTGCGGATTCTTCAGGACCTAAACATTTATTAATTAGTGTTAATAGAGCCAAATTTGACCAATTAACACAATCTTTGGTTGATAGGACTATTCGTCCATGTAAATCGGCATTAAAAAATGCAAATCTAAAACCATCAGATATTGATGAGGTTATTTTGGTTGGAGGTTCAACTAGAATACCTGCAATTCAGGAAGCGGTTAAAAAATTCTTTGGTAAAGAACCATCAAAAGGTGTTAACCCTGATGAGGTTGTTGCTTTGGGTGCGGCAATTCAAGGTGGTGTTTTAGCTGGTGATGTAAAAGATGTTTTATTATTAGATGTAACACCTTTATCGTTAGGTATTGAAACAATGGGTGGTGTTTTTACAAAATTGATTGAATCTAACACAACAATTCCGACTAAAAAATCTGAAACATTCTCAACCGCAGTTGATAATCAACCTTCCGTTGAAATTCATGTACTTCAGGGTGAAAGAGCTATGGCTAAGGATAATAGAACTATCGGTCGTTTTCATCTCGATGGATTACCACCATCAATGAGAGGGGTTCCTCAAATTGAAGTGACTTTTGATATTGACGCAAACGGTATTATTAATGTATCCGCAGTTGATAAGGCAACTAAAAAACAACAATCAATTAGAATTGAATCATCTTCAGGGTTATCAAAGGAAGAAATTGAGAAAATGAAAATTGAGGCCGAACAAAATGCCGAATCTGACAAAAAATTAAAAGAAGATGCGGACACTTTAAATTCTGCGGATTCATTAATTTTCCAAGTTAATAAATCAATGGGTGATTTGGGTGATAAAATAACTGAAGAACAAAAAAATGAAATTACCACAACAATAGACAAACTTCGTGAAGCTCACAATCAAAAAAATGTTTCTGAGGTTAAAGTGTTGATTGAGGAGGTTAATTCAAAATTTCAAAAGATAACCCAAGACCTTTATTCTCAAACTCAAGAAACTCAAGAAACCGATGAAGGCGGGTTTGACGTTTCAGATGTAGAATTTGAAGAGGTTAAATAAATAATTTGAATCCCCGATTAAAATGTCGGGGATTTTTATTATATTTGTATTATGAAAACAATCTTTTTAGACCACGATGGTGTAATCTGTCTATCCTCAGAGTGGGGAGGTCGATTCAAGAAAGAAAAAAAATTTAGAGATGAAACGGGCGTTCAACGTAAATTAAGTTCACCACATTACGGTTTACCCGTTGATTGTAGATTTGATAACTTTAATAAAAAAGCTATTAATGTACTTAACTCAATCCTTGAGGAAACAGGTGCTGAAATTGTAGTTTCTTCTGATTGGAAAAAATGGGCTAATGTTGAGGAAATGGGTGAATATTACCTATCACAAGGTATTATCAAAAAACCAATTGATTTCACACCAAGTTTAAGTCAATGCACTAACTACGATAATGATACATTCCCTTGGTCACGTCAGTGGGATTTGGAACAAACTAGGTCTATCGAAATTAAACAATATCTTCAGGACCATCCTGAAATTACACATTGGGTTGCGGTTGATGATTTGAATATGGGTAAGACAGGATTATACTATAGTATGGAGTTTGAACATGAATGGGGTTTAGATAATTTTGTGTTAACCCCATTAACTAATCAAGGAATCAAACAATCAGGTATCAAAGAAAAGATTGTAAAGTTCCTTAAATAATAATGTCATTTTTTTTGTCATAAATTAAAACCCTCTTTATTATGAGGGTTTTTTTGTTTAAAATTGTGATTATGAAAAAAATACTTACACTTTTAATGGTTATGTTGACAACATTTAGTGTCAATGCAAAATGTGACTGGTCTGGTTACTGGATGAAGAAAGTTAATCAACAGCAAAATGTTTACACGTTTCAAACTAACATTGATTGGGACTCGTGTGTTGATTACACTTGGTTGGTTTATGATTACCAACTTAAAAGATGGGACACTCTACAGGACTTTAGGGGATACACTCAAGTTCAATTCAATGTTAAGGGTAAGTACAAGGTAGGATTAAAAGCTATCAACAAATGTACTAAACCTTGGTGTGATACCTTCCTTTATCAAATCATTGATATTACAATCTATGGTAAAGCAGATGTAGATTACAAAGTTGGTGCGCATAACTGCAAATATTATAGTTTTAAAATGACTGAATTTGACACTTGTGTAGAATATTACTACGCAATTTATAAAGACAGTTTATTTGAAGAGTTAGGTGAGTATTGGGACACTTCAAGTAATCTGTATCTTTGGTTGTACAAAAATTATGATTTTGCTGAAGAAGATTTGGTTTACTATAACTTAAATTCACAACGTGAAGTAATACACACATTTCAAGACTCAGGTCGTCATTTATTGTGGGCATATTGGTACAACAAATGCACAGGTATTGATACTTGGGTTATGAAAAAAATTGATGTTTGTGTTACTCAAAGAATGTTAAACGTAAAACACCTAAAAGTAAGTGAACCTAAGTTAATTGGGGTTTATGATATGTTAGGTCGTCCTGTATATAATATTAGAGAAAATGAAATTTTAATTTACATATACAGTGATGGTACTAGGAAAAAAATATTTAAATCAAGTAATTAAAAAAAAATCCCCGTAATGGGGATTTTTTTATTCTTCAACTTTGTTATCTTCTTTAAAAAAATTTGTTAGAAATTTACCAACAACACCTAAAGAAATTGACGATATTATTAAACCCTTAAGTTCTGTCTGAGTGAATAAATCTTTCAAATTATCGAATTGCCATATACCACCTATTGATAAAACTGTTGCCACCGCCAACAGAGAATCTCCAAGTTTTCTCCATTTTTTTGGTGTGGGTTTCCAATAATTCTTCATCATTCCTTTGTTTACCATATATTAATAAATATCTTCAAATTTGTTTATCGACCCTGACCTTTATATTTTTTTGGTTTTTCTTCTTTTGGTCCGAATTTCTTTTTAGATTTACCAACACTCTTTTTTCCAAAAGATTGTTTCATAGAATTACTTGAACTTGATTTACCTTTAGCCATTTTATTTAAAATTTTTGTTTTATTTTAATATATAAATATCAAATATTTTAAATAAAAAAAGGAGGTCAAAAACCTCCCTTTTTGTATATATATAAAGGCTCTCGTGATGAGAGTGATAGTTATTATAAATATTAACTTTTTTAAAAAAGTTTCATTTAAACTATATTAACAAGTATTTTTTTTTTACTTCCTGTTTTTAGGAAACATTTTATTTAAAGATTTAAACAACTCATCTTGTTTTGAAAACAAATCATTCATATTTCCAAACATAGAAGTATCTATTTTAGGTTTTTCCATGTTTTTCATAACATCCATTAATTTAAAGATTTTTTTACCGTATTTTTTCCACCAAAAGTATACTCCAGATGAAATGGTTATAAGAACCAAAACTAAAATTGTGAGAATAATGTTTAAGTACATATTTTTTTTTCTAAATTTTAAGTTAAAAAAACCAATAAGTCAAATTATTTGATTATCAATTCAATTTGTTTATATTTAAAAAAATGAAACGTTGTATTGAAATTTTACTTAATAAGGTTTTTAATCAGGACTTAGAACTTTTATTTGGTAAAGGTAGCTACGTTATTGTTAATTATTGTAAGTATAGTACAAACAATCTAAGTTTTGTTATAGACTGCAAAGTTTTAGTTTCAGACATTGATTTATCTAAGGACGTTTATCCTGATGGATTAATTTTATTAGTTGAGGAGTCTTGGAAATTTATAGGATTCAATGAAAAAATTTCTGTTATAACATCAATAGACATTACATAATGTTTCAGAAATTAATCCGTTTTTAATGTATTCGTAGTAAACAGATTCGACTACATGTATACTTTCAACATTAATCGCTTCTTTTAGTCTTAAACTAACGTCATTTCTAAAATTTTCAAAAACACCACAGTGATGGGCTTTCCAATATAATTCTTCCAAAAGTTCTTCGTTTGTCATGGTAATAAGGTTTAATGTTATCAATATAAATATAACGCTAACTGAATATTAAATCAAAAAATAATTGACTATTTATCTAAAAAGGATTAAACTTATGAAAAATATATATTATGAGACAAATTAAAATCGGTGATACTGTAAAAGTACACTACACAGGAAAACTTGAAGATGGAACGGTTTTTGATTCATCATTAGTAGAAGGGCGTGAGCCATTAGAAACAGTATTGGGTAACAATATGTTGATTAAAGGTTTTGAGAACGGACTTATTGGTTTATCTGAAGGGGATAAAAGAACTTTGGAAATTGAGCCTTCAGAAGGATATGGTGAATATCAAGAGGAAATGGTTAATGAAATTCCAAAAGGTAATGTACCTGAAAATGTTAAAGAAGGGGAGATGTTACAAGGTATGAGTCCTATGGGACCTATCAATGTTAAAGTGGTTGAGGTTAAAGAAGAAACAGTTGTTATCGACGCTAACCATCCTTTGGCGGGTAAAAAACTTGTTTTTGATATTGAAGTTGTAAACATAAATTAAATTAAAATGAAAAATCTACTAAACAAAATTTCAGAAAAATTAAAATTAATTTTTAAATCCACATTTATTTATGTGGTTATTCTATCATCAGCCGTGGCATCGTTTTTTATTGGAATGTATTATCAAAGAATTAATACTAAACCAAAAAAATATCAAATAACTAACGTGTTAAAAAAGGATGTTGTATTAGCGGTTGATGAAAATAGTAATTTGATTATTATTGAAAAGTCGACAGGTGATTATACAATATTTCAAGACTCCATAGGTAAAAGTATATTTAACATTTACGCAAATAAAATTCTAACTCAAAACAATAACAAAACAAAATAATTATGAAAACTAAGAACGTATTTTTATTCTCAATATTAACAATGTCTTTGATTGTTATGATAAGTTATTTTACAGAACAAAAACACGTTCAAAAAGATTACATTTACATTAATGGGACGGGTAGTGAAAATTCTCTACCTGTTTCATTAAAAATGTATGAAATAATTGAGGAGTTAAGTACCAAGTATAAAATACCTAAACACATTGCGTATAATGTGGCGTATATGGAAACACGTTATCGTGGACCATTTGATTGGAAATATAATCCTTATCTAACATCATCTGCAGGTGCTGAGGGTCCAATGCAAATCATTACAAGATATGCACACAGGTTTGTTGGTAGGACTGTAACACCAAAAGAGTTAAGGACTGACTTGGAAATGAATGTTGAAGTCAGTATGAAAATGTTGAAGAAATTATACGGAATGTATGGTAGATGGGATTTGGTATTAGGTTATTACAATACTGGTTATCCGCAAGTTAATGAATA
>Ga0070749_10003762_pt1 | contig 10120 bp, 19 predicted proteins | sample VirMetDEL_Nov_18_FD_75180 | JGI IMG/M metagenome (GOLD analysis project Ga0070749, IMG submission 75180) | Aqueous microbial communities from the Delaware River and Bay under freshwater to marine salinity gradient to study organic matter... | ecosystem: Environmental > Aquatic > Marine >...
AGATATCGATCGGACATCACGACGTTAATGAGGGTGAGCGTGACTGGTGGTTTGTATTCAGGGCAGACGATGAATATCGTGGCGGTTCAACCGATGCAATTTTCCAAGGGTCGGCCGCCGATGCTCATGCTTTTGTGCCGACAGGTTCCCGCGTAATGGCAAGCATTACCGTATCGATCACTGGAGCGGACGCGGCTGAACGGCTGTTGGCATCATTGCCGGCCGAAATGGCGAAGCAACAGAGAAAGGCACTGCGGAAGATGGGGACGGTCGTTATGAACGCGGCCAGGAAGTTGGTTCCGCAGCCGGGATATCCTGGCGACAAACCGGAATTCAAGCCGCTTCGCGATACCATCGGCGTTGAGGTCAAGGATGGCGAGCAGATATACGCGGTGATTGGCCCGGAGAGACCGGCTGGCGCGCATGGCCACTTGGTGGAATATGGTCACAGGATAGTGAAGCACGATGGCGAGGACACTGGCAAAATGGCGGAACCACATCCATTCATGGAACCCGCGGCCAGGGATACGAGGTCGCAACAGGACGCGATTGCTCGCCAGGCAATTATTGAAATGGACAAAACGGTGAAGAGTCGCAACTGACATGGCCGACATCATCGACGAATTCAAGACGTACCTAAAAACGATCGGGGCGATAACGACCCTGATTGGCACGTCGGCGAACGCCAGGATCTACGACGACATTCCGAAACAGAAAGTACCATTGCCATTTCTTGTCGTCGCCGAGGGTGGCGGCGGGAGTTCGGAGGAGTACATGGGAGGAATCGCCGGGATGGCCGAGGCGGTTCTGCACGTTTATGCGTATGGCGCGACCAGAACCGCGGCCAACGCGTTGGCCGAGGCGGTTCGGCTTGCTCCAGTTCAGGGATATCGCGGGGCAATGGGGTCGACGCAGACACGATGCTTGGCCAGTTCGCACCGCGACAGCGGAGTAGACGAGTCTCGCGATGGAAGTTACGCGCCTCGCTTCTGGTGCAGGCGAATTTTCAGGGTCTTTCATTATGAGGCGACAAGCTAATGGCACTAGACACGGGACTTGGCGTGACGCTAACGGCTATTCCCGGTAGTTGGACCGGGAACCTAGTTGGAGTCGACCTGCATACTTCAACAATTCCGGTTGTCGATGCGTCGCACCTTGGCACGACGACATACCGTGAAAAACTCGTCGGCGACTTGGCCGATCCTGGTCAGGTCACGCTGAGAATGCACTTCCAAGGGACGACTGCCGCGCCAACCATTGGCACGACCGGGACTCTTACAATCACGGATGCCTTGGCCACGGGTGAAAGCACCGCCGCGAATTGGTCGGGGACGGCGATTATTACCAGCGTCAACCACGGATCCAGGGAAATTGACCAGCTTAAGTCGCTGGAGGTTGTCGTGGACTGGGACGGTTACACGGGGCCAACATTCACTGCTGCGACGTAAAGGGCCGATATGGACTTGCCAGTGATGATTGAACTGAGAGACCACGTCGGGGTGAAACCGGATGGATCCGAGGTCGAGTATCCGCAGTGGATCGTCCTGGCTCGCGTGGGCGGTTATTTCGCCGTGCGAAAGGAGGACCGGTTGTATCCGAAGCAGATCGGCTTCCTTCATCGAGACGGTTCCGTGTTGGCTCCGATTAGCGAATGGCATGGCATCGCGGAGCAAGACAAGCCGGTCGTTCTGGCCGAGCTATCTCGTTTTGTTGGCCGCGAGATCACGTGCGCTTACCTGCCAACAATCAAGGAATTGGAGGCCATTGCGTGACTTACCTGGATCGCGGAGGACTTCTATCGCAAAATAAGCGACGTCATCAAGATGTCACGATAGATGGCCATGGAACGATACGCATTCGCAATTTAACGGTCGCGGAAACGAGACTGTTCAAACGCCGGTTCGTTGGCCGGGACGGATCTGTCGACGCGGAATCGGCGGTTCGAGCCGGCGAGTATCTGCTCGCATCCGTTCTCGTGGACGAGCACGGTGATTTGATGTTCACCGCGGCCGACGTCGAAAACGGGCTGTTCGACGAAATGGATGGTCGCTTGCTGTCGATTGCGATCGCGGCGGCACAGAAGTTCACCGGGCTTTCCGAGGACAACGACTATCAGGCCGTGGAGGCCGCCGTAAAAAACTCCGTGAACGGCCAGCCGAACGAAACCGCCTCCGCGTGATCGCGAGGCTCGGCACGCTGGCCGAAGCGATCAGCGAACGCGAACTAGCGGAATACGAGGCTTTATCGTGGCTGGATGATTGGGGCGGTGAAATTCGACACGCTGAATTGTTGGCGGCGATTCATAACCTGGGAATGCACGTTCTGGCGGCTGGTGGGGCCAAGGTCAAAAATACCGATTTCAAGTCCGCGAGTGACTTCCTCGCCAAGGAAACGCCACGGCGAAAAAACATGAAAGCGGAGCAGGTAAAAGCCTTGTCCGCGATGGTGCGAACCAATGGCCATTAGCACGCTCGCCTACAAGATCACGGCCGATACCAGGGGATTCAACACGAACGTCGCGGCGAGTCGTCGCGAGATGAATCTTGCCAAGCGCGTGATGACCGAAACGGAGTCTCCCGCGTCGCGTCTTAGGGCGTCACTCAACTCCCTGGAGGCGATTTACAAGAAGGGCCTAATCACTTCGCGTCAATACGCGGACGCGCAAAAGCGAGTGCGAGCGGAGATCACGGGAACGGTTCCGGGAACGTCCGGCTTGGTCAAGCGTCTTTCTGGCTTCGCCGGCGTTGCAACGCGAATCGTTCCGCAGCTCGCCATCCTAACAAGTGGATTCCTGGCGGTGCGGTCGGCGATACGTTCCGTGTCCACGGCACTAGCCGATATCGATCGTCTTGGCAAAGCCGGACTCAAGCTGGGCATCGATCCAAATGCGTTGCAGGCCTTCGAGGTCGCGGCGAGCCGTGCGGGCATTAGCACCAGCACGCTGGAAACTTCGCTCCAGCGGATGACTCGCAAGATTGGAGATGCACAGCGCGGGACCGGGGAGGCCACCAATGTATTCGAGGCGCTGAATTTGTCCGTTAGTGACTTGGCGGCGTTACAGCCAGATCAACAGTTCCTTGCGATTGCCGACAAGATCGGCGCGATGCGAACGCAAACGGAACGACTATCCGCCACGGTCAAGATATTCGACTCCGAGGGCGCGGCGATGGTGCGAGTTCTTGGACTCGGGGCCGAGGGGTTGGCTCGCACGAGCATCGAGGCCAAGAACATGCTAGGCGTTCTTCGCACCGGGACGGTCGAGGCGTTCAACGACCGGCTTGCCGATGTTGGTTTCACTCTTCGCGGGTTTAGTCGCGGGTTCACGACAAGCATTGTCGAGGCGCTACTGCCGAGTCTGGAGCTGTTCAATAAGCTCGGGCTGTCGCTTGTTTCTCTCGGCAAGGCATTCGGCACGGTGGCGACAATCGTGTTGAGAGTGTTCAATCCAGCGATCGAAGCCCTAACGAAGCTCCTTCCCGATCGATTCGCGCCGGACGTGAGCAAGGAACTGGCTAGGTTTGGTGGCGGCGCGAAGCCTCGCGGGTTCGCGGCGGTCGCGGAAGCGGGGAAGCCCGTGTCCAATGCGGCGATTCTGTCCGGTAGCGTCGAGGCGCAAAAGTTCGAGGAAGCGATCCGCCTTGGTGCGAACCGCAATCGGGAGTTGGAATTGCTTAGGCAGATCGCGAATAACACCAGGCGTGAGCCGATCAGTATTCGAGAGGTTGGCTGATGGCCGTCTCCACCGTCACTAAATACGCCGTGACTGGCGGAATCGACGAGGCGGGACACCGCACATGGAGAGTCGTCTACAAGGTAGTGACGGACACCATCACGGACGATCCGTTCTCGTTCGCGGATCATCCCTTGCTGCCAAGGATTGGAGATTTCTATACGGGCTCGTTCGTGCCTGCCACGTCCCAATCATACTCTGGTGATCCTGGCGCTTGGTGCCAGGGAATGACGTATGACTATTGGGATCGCGACCCGACCGCGAAAATGTGGGCCGTCACGGCGACGTTCTCGACGAAGCCTCAACCGTGTCCAGACTTTGACCTGTCCACGGATCCAACGAACTGGCCATGGCGATTCAATGGGTCGTTCGTGAATACGCTAGTTCCAATCACCACCGATCGGTTTGGCCAACCAGTCACCAACGAGGCTGGCGATTTATTCACCGACGCCACGCGGCCGGAAGCGCATCAAACGCTTGTCATGAGCAGGGTGCACACGAGCTTTTATCCGAACGTCATCGAATCCTACGTGAATGGTTTGAATGACAGGACGTTTTTTGGATTGTCCGCGAGAAAGTGGCGATTCAACGGCGCGCAATATTCATCGATCTGCGTTGGTCGCGAAACATTCTACGACGTCACGTATTCGTTCGAGTCACATCCCAAGGGATGGGATTTTCAGCCGGCGAATATTGGCCCACGATACTGGGACACGAACGGAAACAAGGTTTCGTTTCGCGACGATCACGGGCGCGAATACGGGGATGGCCTTGGCGCGTTGGAAATACACGCGAGCAAACAGGCTGGCGCGAGATCGGCGACGGCATCGCCAATCGTGATTTACTATGACGGGCAGAACGGACTGGATCCATTCGAGATCGAGGGCCAGTATGACTTCGCGTCGGTTCTGTCCATTCCATCAACGTTACCGAGTTAGCAAGAATCATGGCTGATATCACCATCACTGCGGCGAACGTGCGTGGTCCAAGCGAACAGCGGTACGTGAGGACTGGAACGGCCGGCGAGGCCATCACGGCCGGAACTCTCCTGTACCTGAAATCCTCCGATCAGAAATATTGGCTGGCCGACGCGGACGCGAGCGAGGAGGCGGCGACGATCGCGGGAATGGCCCTCACTGGCGCCGACGCGGACGGGCCTGTCGTGTTCGCCGACGGTGGCGACGTTGACATTGGAGGCACGATCGTGAAAGGTCGCGTGTACGTGCTGTCGGATACCGGCGGCGGTTTAATCTGTCCCGAGGCGGATTTGGCGAGCGGTGATTATTGCTCGATTTTCGGCGTTGCAAGCTCGACGTCGAACATCACCATCGATATTAACAACTCCGGGGTAACCGTGTGACCACCATAACAACGCTCAATCCAACGCTCGCGGAGCAGATAAAGGATCTCATTCGACGTGAACGGATGGAGGCTCGCGACCAGCGGATGAAGCAGGCGGCAGCGCGTCAAGGTGGGCTCGACACGTATATTGTCAAGGCGTCCGAGACAATCGCGGCCAGGTCCGGCACGACTCCAGGGAGTGGGCAGGCAACGATTCAGGATTGCGGATCTGGAGCGCTTGCCGACACGTACGGGCAAACACAAACGGCCGTCAGCGTCACGATCCACAATTCAACCGACAGCGCGTTCGCGTCCGGTGATTATCTGATCGTCACGCAGGATAGGATTGCCGGTAAATACTGGGTGGCGACGGATGGATCTGGTGCGTCCGTCGACCCTGGGGTGATCATGGTAAAAAACAACTCAGGCGCGGCGGTCTCGAAATTCAATATTCTCGGAATCGACGATGCCGTCTACAGCGTTGCCACGCAGCTGTCGTCGTATCAAGGATTACCGCCGTCGATGAACGGCGACTACGCGAACGATGGATCTCCTGGGCACTGGGGCCGGTGGTGCGTGCTACAGGAGGACATCGCCAACGGCGCCACGGGACTGGCTCGAATTTCAGGAGTTACGCCGGTCCAGCTAGACACGGACTCGGGGCGGAGTGGCTTGCCATACGCCGACGTCAATTTGCAGAATGACACTACACTGGCCGAGGAAAGCTGGTTTGGCTCGGCGACGATCCTGGACGCGCAGTGGAATACCGGAAACACGGCGCGGTGGGCCATAGTCCTCATGCACGGCTACGTCGAGCCGATCTACAGGGCGACCGCTCAGGGGACGATCGCGAGTGGATCAAGTGGGACGGCACGCATCGTCCACGGTTCATTCACCGGCTCGGCTCGCGACGTCACGGCATACAACACATGGGCCGAGGGCACGCACGATTTCTCGACCAATGATGAACTTCTCATAAAGTTCCACCGCATCAACAATCAGTGGGTGATCGTAAACGGCGAATGCTAGAGATCATTCTACACATGTTGGCGTGCTGGCCGGTGCTAATGCTCGGGCCTCTGTTTGTAATGAGTCCGAGCTGCAACTGCTGCACACCAGCCGAGTGTGCATGGTGCTCGGCTGGCTCATACGGCGGAAAACGCGTGGTAATTTCTGGAATGGCAAACGGGTCTTGTTCGGACTGCGCGAACATGGACGGGACATACATCCTCGCGCACGCGAGTTCACCTGGCTCGACATGCAACTGGAATGATAGCGTCTCGGACACGCTATGCACGAGCGCAACAACCGTTACGGCGATTCTCACTGCGCAAAACACTGGCGCGAATACATACGTCAATTTTCTCATGAATACGGGATTTGGTGTCCACCAATGGCGCCTCGATACGGGAAGTTCAAGCCCCACAAATTGCAGTGGGTGGTCGTCCACCAGCTTGCCGTTCTTATCCACGTCGGCCGGCGGCCAATGTGATTCGACGTCGGCAACGTGCCTGGTGACCAGCCTATGAGATGCCCTTATTGTGGCGTGAAGTGGGGAGCCATCGAAGTATGGCCAGTGCGGTGCTGGTGCGGTTACGTGCAATACGACGACACGGGAAAGGGCGAGCTGCGGGCCGGTGGGCGAGGATGCGGACCGCTCTGCTTCGGCGACTGGGCCGCATTCGCGATCGAGCGAACCGGGCTCTTCTTGCTCGCCAAGCGTCGCGGCTGGATCAGTCCAGGCAGTGGTGGCAAGTGCGCCTCATGCTTCGTGCGACAGAGAAAGCTGAATCAGCTCGGTGCTTGGATGTGGCGAAACCTGCGGTTGTGGTGACTAGACCGTGTCGCGCATCACGGCCGCGACGTGCAGGCACGCGAAAAACGTGTGTCCGAGGCAACTTTGCATTTTGTGATCTCCTCTATTTCAGCCTCCGAATCAACATTACCACCGCCTGCGAGCGGTTTACTTTCTTCTTCCTGGCGAACGCGTCGAGTCGCCGCTTGTCCTCCTCGTCCATCGATACGGCGATTCGAGTTAGCTCGTCGTACATCCGTGGCCGGCCGGAATTCGGCCGGGCTCCTCCGCGAGTTGATTTCATGCCGTGTCTCCCGGAATCCTATTCATCATCGTCCCAATCTCCGCCCCAGCCCTCATCAACCGTGCCATCTGGGCGCACCGTCAGCCGCTCATCGTCGTCGGATAAATACACCGATTCACCCAGGTCTCTGGCGATATTGCGAGCCGCGACAAGAGCCTCATCACATACGGAGGATGATTGCAACCCAACCGTCAATTCGTTGCCGTCAGAGTTGTATATTTCAGCCACCTTCGTGTCTCCTTGTAAAACCCCCGTTCCAGCAACGATGCCAGGGGCGGGGCGTGGTTGTGACTAGCCATGGTATCCGGTCGTGCCCAGATAATTGCGGAACTCTCGGCGGATATCATCGTCCGACATGGTCTCCCAGTCGTCGACCACGATACATCCCTGGGGGTCGAGCAGCACGACGCGCCCATGACGGTCCACGTCATATTCCAGTGCTGGTCCGCCGCAGTCGAACTCCCCGATCCGCATTGTTTGAGAATGTCGTTCGCGCGGTCACAGAATTCACGTTGGGTTTCTAGCATGGTCATTGTCGTGTCTCCCTGTCGTGTTTAGTTGTCCTCGCCTCACTGATTACATAATACCAAACCATATCGGCCGTGCAATACCATCCGCGTAAATTTTTCCGAAAAAGTTCTTGGCACGCGGAAAACCGCCGAAAACAATTCTCGAAAAACTTTCGGAATTGGGTTTGACAGCGCCGTGAACTCAGGTTAAATTTCGCGAGTCGTGAGGACAACGCAACACCGAAATCAAGCCCGTCGCGACCATCTGCCCTGTTGTCCTCACACAATTCTGGGACGGTCGCGGCGGGTTTTTTTGGACACCAATGAGCACTTGCCGAATCTGCCGAGACATTGGACGCGAGACGTCGGCGACGTGGCGGTGCTCCGACGACGAGTTGCGAATGCTGTGCGATTGGCACGCGGCGGTGGCGTGGGCGAATGATTTCACGTTGCACTCGCTGGACGACGGGCGACTGATGGGCGAGGTGGAATCGAGGTCTATTAGGGCCGCGCTGTATAGCGAGCAGGAGCCGCGACAAGACGCCGCCAATTAGGACGTTGCCTCGGCGTCGTGGAAACGGCGGCCGAGGGTTTTTGAAAATGGAGAACAACATGGACGTGATTTACTGTGACGACTGCGAGCTGGAGGCCGCGTACACGATGATCGACGGCACGCACTTGTGCCAGCACTGCCACGGAGGGAATCGTGAAGAAGAAACCAGGGATCAAACCAATCCGACTCGTCCGCTGTGACGAGTGCGGACTGGAACGTGATGAGGCGTTCATTGTGGAAACCAGGATCGACGAGCTGACCACGAGGATTTGCCATGATTGCGATGAAGCCACCCAGTCGAGGAGCATTCACGAGGACTTTTCCGCGTACCGTGCGGTTCCGTCGCGCGACTATCGAGCCGACCGAGGAAGCAAGCACTGAATTCGATGAGCCGTGGTGGCTGGGTCCGAGCTGCATCGCGATCGCGGCCGGACTGGCGGGGTTCTGGTGCTGCGTGTGTTACGCGATCGCGAGGTGGTTGTGATGATCGGCCGCGAACACTGCTCCCAGCGAGAGTTCGACGAGCGACAGGACAGGGAGATGGACAGTGATGCGCTGGTGGAACGGATGGATAGAATGACTCCGCCACTTCCAGGGACACGAGAGAATAATCATGAAAGCGATCACGATCCTGAAACTGCCGCTCGCGCCAACGACGGAGCAGCTAGAAAGTCTTGATGCAGTGGCCAGGGCGTGCAGGAAGTCGCGGAATTCGGCCGTGGAGAACTGGCTCCTGCGAGAGCGCGGGCTTCCGCTGAGCGCCAGGCAGGCGACACCGCCCCAGCCACGCCACGTACGGAATCGCATCACGGGACAAACTGAAATGAGGGCTCGCGAGACGAGCAGCGAAAGCACGAAATTGTATCACGCGATGACCGCAGCCGTCCCCAAACTAGATACCTCTCTCGTTTCGTCACTGGCGTCGGAGATCAATTCGCACCTGCGGGCACAGGTCGACTGGAGGAAGCGCAATGGCCAGAAGAGGACGCGCGCCGATGACATCCTTGACTACGAACAACGGCCGCCATTCTCGCAGGCCATGCGCGTGCCGGTCGTTAGCAGGAAAGCTTGCTTTACTTATGGACCACAAACCACGTTGTCGGTGCGGTTTCTCAGGTCGGGCCACGGAGACGTAGAAACATTCGCGATTCCAACCGAGAGACTGGGGACAAGGATTAAACGCAAGCTGCTTGATATTGCCAACGGTGATCGCAAACTCCGTGATTCATATTTTCACTATCGGCCCGAGAGGAATCGGTGGTATTGGTACTTGCCGGTCGAAGAGGATGTCGCGCAACCGCTAGACGCGACAATCATTTTGGAATTGCGACCATCGGTTGATGTCGCCGATCGTCCATTTCAAATCGGTCGGAGATATGTCGGCGATGGCAGATATCTACAGTCGCAGCTATCGAGAATCTTGACAGCCGAAAAGGAAATCGGCATGAGCTATCGCGACCGCAGAACCGGCGCCGGGCATGGACGAAAAAAACGCGACAAGGCAATCGCCATCAAGCGACTTCAAAGACGGCACAGGATGGATGAGTTCAGACGGAAATTGATCGTCGACATTGTCAGGACATGCGAGAGGAACAACGCCGGGAGGATTCTCTATCGCGAGCCATCGCTTCCGGTGCGAAAGCGATGCTGGTTTGCGCTCGTTGGAATCGATTTCGACTGGACTAGATTTCTGAGCGATCTGAAAAATGCGGCGACGAGGGCTGGCATTGAAATTGACAAGAGGCAATGGAAGTGGAAGGAAGCGTTTCCATCGGAGGAAGAACCCACCGAGCAGTTGCTCCAGGAGCCGTGCGTGGCGAATTCGTAGGGGGCCTCGCCGCCCCAATGGCGAGCAGCCAACGACCCCAACGTGGTCGCTGGAACTCTC
>Ga0070749_10003764_pt1 | contig 10113 bp, 11 predicted proteins | sample VirMetDEL_Nov_18_FD_75180 | JGI IMG/M metagenome (GOLD analysis project Ga0070749, IMG submission 75180) | Aqueous microbial communities from the Delaware River and Bay under freshwater to marine salinity gradient to study organic matter... | ecosystem: Environmental > Aquatic > Marine >...
AACCCAGTAAGGTCATCCATATCCAATTCGTCGAATACGTCTTCAACTTGATCGAAATCGCTTTCTAAATTATATAAATCACCCCAATTAACCTTTTTACTCCAGCCAACTAGACCATTCATTCCTTCTGCTAGGTTATCTCCGGCTTTAGCCAAATCTTTATCAGCTAATGATGCAAATCCGGTAATATCCTCAATATCTAGCTCATCAAAAACGTCTTCAATCCAATCGAACGACTCTTCTAAAGCCCATAGGTCGTACCAATGTACATCATCATTCCACCCAATTAACCCATTGATTCCAGCAGCTAATTTTTCGCCAGCTCCTGTTAAATCTTTATCGGCTATTTCTGAGAATTTCATTATTTGGTCAACATCTAACTCGTCAAAGACATCCTCAATCCAATCGAACATCACTTCTAATATTAGAAGATCTTTCCAATCAATTGTTTTTACTTCTTTTGCTAAATTAGATATTGATGCTAACTGACCTTCTGATGCTTTTCCAGTTCCGCCATCATTTGATTTGCCTAATTCTGTACCTGCAATAATCGAGTCACCTTCATTTAATTTATAAGTTCCTTTTTTACCTTGCACAACTAGACCTCCTTCAGGGTCAATCATAGCATCGTCTACAGGTTTAGCTGCTCCTTGTTCAGCTCCTTTTCTTTCTGTGGCAGCTGCTACCGCAGCAGTGGCGATACCAGCAGCAATCGCTACCCCACCGATACCTAATGTCAATGCTGACATTGTAGCAATTGCCGAAATAGCTAGCCCGGCCATTACAATTCCTACGGCTACTAAAATACCTTTCATTGCTGCTGAATTTGATAATATAGCTCCAATTCCGGACATTAAGCTACCTAATGGACCAGCTACAATTTCAGCAAACGTGGCTTTAATTCTATCCATTGTAGCCGCTAATTGTTCCTGAACTGATGCTTGCTGCTCTTGAATAGCTAATTCATTTGCCTTTTCTTCTGATATATCTCCAGATGCTACCAAACGCTGACGGTCTGCCTCTGTCAATTCCGACATATCTTTAATTTCTTTCCCGCCTAAAGCAATTGACATTTTTTGTAACTCCGCAGCTTTAGTTAATTCTTCAACAGTCATACCAGCCGCTTCGGCAATTGCTTTCTGTTGGATTGGCTTCATTTTCATTAACTCGTCATACGAACCTGCTTGCTTAACAGCTTCAGCGGCTGCGCCTGCAATGTCACCATCAATAGCTAATTGACGTGCTTTATTTAAGTTCATATGCTTACCAGTAAGTACATTAGCTTTCATTTCAGCTTCAATACTAGTTTCAATATCTAATAATTTATCTGAAACAGAAGCAGCTTGTTCTAATGACATTCCTATCTTCTTAGCCTGGATAGCTGCCATGGTTAATGCTTTAATATCTCCTTTATATGATGCTAACGTAGCTTTTGATATCTTAGCAATATCCTTTGTTATCGCTTTAAAGTTAATCGAATCACCGGTCATTTTATTATATGACTCAGTCATTTGCTGAATAGTGCCTAATTGCTGTTCTGTCGTTTTGCCTGACCCGGCGGCCATGGTTTGGAATCCTGCAGCTTCGTCTCCGGCCATACCATACTGCTTTGTTAAAAGAACTTGAGTCTCAAGCATCTTTTTATTATGCACTACGTTTTGTCCAGTTACGTTTGTTAAATCGGTATATGCTTGAACTAAAGCTTCTGTATTTGCGCCAACGACTTTTGTAGTAGCCGCAATACCATTTAGTTCATGATGTATTTCGTGAGCTTCATCTTTAGACACGCCTAAACCGCGAGCCATATCTGTTATCTCTTGGTCAACTTCAAGTGCGTATTTAAATAATTCAATTACCGCTGCAATTGCCATAGCTACGCCTAAGACTTTCATCATGCCTCCGCCTAATCCTTTAGTAGCTTTTGATGCTTTATCTACGCCCCCTGGCATTTCGCCTACGGCATCTGCAGTCTCTTCAGCTCCTTCAGCGGTTTCTGCCCAACCGTTTTCAAATTTTTCAACTAATTTTTCTTGTAGCCCATCAATACCCATTGCTTTCGAAAGGAAGTCTCCGACAACTGGAATCTTTTTAATTTGGCTGTCAATATCACCAATAAAACCTAAACTCTCGCTAAAGGTGTCGGCATATTTTTCTCCTAATTCTTGACGCTTTTTAAGAAGTTGGTTATGTGCTGCCTGATCTTTAAGCAGTTGTTTTGAAGTCTTAAGTTCGGCCTGCCTAGTTTTTAGCATTTTTGCCTCAAGATTATATTCTTTTCGCATCAAAAGCAACGACTTTTCATCGTCCTTATTTCCTTTCTTTCTAGCTTCAGCTAGCATTTTAGATAAGTCACGCCTATCTTTATTAAGCTGGGCATTCTTTTCTGCTATTGCTAACTCTTCAGCTGCAGCTTTTGCTAATGCTTGTGATAAATTTAATTGTGTAGCTTTGTCAGATTCAGCTTGATCCTGTTTGCTCTTAAGCTGCGCTTTAAGCGAAGCTATTTCTTTTGATTGATCAGCAATTAATTTATCAGCATCTTTCTTACCAGCCATAATCTAGTATTATCTTTTACTTAAATATTTTTTACGCATTTTATTTATTTCTGCAGTGTGATCTGGGAATGCGCTGATAATATCGTCATATGTCATACTATCTTTAACTTTAATTCCCATAGCAGCAGCGTCTTTAATTAAAGCATCACGCTGCGCTGCGTGTCGCTCTAATTTAGCAGCTAAAGTATCTAAATTTTTCTTTGATATTGTAATTTGCCGCTCCAATTCTTTATACTCAGGAGTATTTTTATATTTTCGCAGATCACGTCTTACTTTAGATGATAATAATAAAGCTAGGAAATCCTGCATTATAGCCTCATTAATAATATCAAGTTTATATTGATATACTTGCTCTATAATAAGATTTTTTACTTCGGTAAGCTTCATGGTTGTATATGTTTATCTTTATTTTATATAAATATCAACTTTTAAAACAATTAGGTATAATCATGAAAATAGGGCCTATCTTCTAGGCCCTACTTTTGGTTTAGCAATTTTTGGTTGAGCTGGTTTTTTTATTTTATCATGAGCTTTCTTTTGTTCAGATAATGCCTCTTCTATTTTTTTATAATAAAACTTTCGAAGCCATACTGGCATATTATATAATTCTGTCCAAGTAAACCCATGCCCATGATATACCATATCAAATAGCTGAGTATGTATTAATGGTTTATGTTTAGGACTTAGGCCAAAAAAAGTTAGTATCAATTGTGAATCCCAACGCCTCCTGGTCGTGGTCGCATTCACTGCATATAAATGGAACTTCAAATTTTGTGTCAGGAGTGATGTCACGCAAATATGAACGTAAACTTCTAGAATCCATTGCAAATAACTCGTTATCAACAAAATTAGATACATATCGTTTATCTGCATTACCATCAATTGATACAATGATATTTTTTAATCGAGTTGTTAATTCTCTATCAACTCCGCCGCTATTTCGGTTTGCTTTGCGTTGAGCTTCTAATTCTTTTGCAATACGCTTATCATCTCCTGAATTTAATAGTCGAAAATGTACTGTACGGTTTGATTGAGGAAGAATATATTCAAATATTCCAGGACTAACCATAACAACATCTTCAGAAAGGTTATGTTCTGGAAGTGTAGTTAAATCAATATCTAACTTATTTTTTGTGTTGCAGCTAGGACAAGTAACTTCTACTGAATAGTCTTTACCATACCCTAAAATACGAGCGGCTAACATAATTGCATTTTTATCTCCTACAACTAAATCGTCAAATTTAATTGGAGACACAATCATTGATTGCATTAGTCGATCTAATACAATTCCTTGTTTAATTAAGTTCTGAGAAGTAAGGATGTCTTCTTCACGAGCCGTCATATACTTCATTTCAACTTCACCGGAATGTAGTGGATTGCTCTCAGGATATACTAATCCTTTAGACGGCAATTTAATAATTTCGGTAGGAAATCCGGAAGACTTAACTTCCTCACGTTGCATGTTTTGAATGGCGAGCTGTTTTAATTCAGCATCACTCATTTGAGTGTTATCCTTTTTAGGATAATTGTCATTAACTGTTGGCATAACTATTCTTTGTTAAATAAAATTGTTTTGGGTTATAGTATTAAGGAGTCTCGTCAGGTTTTTGTTTTGCTGTCTCCGCAGCTTTCTTCTTCAAAATTCCTAATTTCTTTTGTAAAGCTTTAATTTGTGCATCTGTATTAGCGACGCGAGCATCCATTTCCTCTTTTTCAGCTGCGATTTCTTCAGCGTCTTTTTCAGTAATAAGTGCATTTTCGCGAAGGTAACTAGTTACCTCATCACGTATTAAGTTTCTGAATTCAGATAATTTCATTTTAAAATCCTTTTATATAAATATGTAATTCTTTTGTTTTATGCGCCCATTGTAACGGTTCGCTTTTTATATTTGTCAGACAAATAATCTTGAAGCTTTACATTCATATTAAAATCAGCTTCTAATTCTTTTGTATCAGACTCTTTTTCAATTGATGCTACTAAACTTTCTATAAATCCTTGCTCCACTGTGTCGTCGACAATAGCAGATACTTCATCATCAATATCTAAATTATCTAACCAAGTGTCAGTCTTTTTAGTATCTGGTTTTTGAGTAGCAGCCCTGAAAAAATCAAATGCTGTCTTTGCTGCATTAGCTCCAGGAATAAATCCTAATAAAGTATCTAATGCAACCTCTTTGCCTTTAGAAAAAATAGCGGCTCCTTTTTGTTTAGTTTTAATTGCTTTAAGTATCCCCTTTAAATCTCCATATGTTTTTAACTCGGATTCGAGTATAATTTCTTGCACTATGGGTTTAAGTTTGATCACGCTCCTGTTGCTGGTTTAGGTAATACTGCTTTAATTTTAGATACAATTTGACTAAAATCTTTTTCGGAAATACCAAATGCTATTGCCATGGCCCCTAATAAAGCTGCTTTTTGTGACGCTGATTTTAATTCCTTTGCCGCGGCAGGATCTTCGATCATCTGAATTAATTTCGGACGCAATGAAGGGCTTACGGCTTTAAGTGCCATATTTAAATTTTTGATAACCTGCGGGTCTTCAATTTTTTGGCCGTCTGGTCCTGTAGGTATTACATCAGACTCATGAAGTTGATTTTCCGGCGCCCACTCTTTAAGTAGTTGTTTAAATTTTTCCGGTCCCATTATTTAGGAAGTTTTAATTTATCTAATGATTTTAGTATAGCAGCATTTTGCTTTTCAAACCTATCTAAAGACGTTTTATAAGCTGAAATTGCTTTTTGCACTGCGGGATCTAGTTGATCTAATGTGTCATCTGGAAATAATGCTTCTAAATCTCGTTTGATAGTCGGTACCGACTGCATTCTTGATTTTAGCATTGTAATAGCTTTTACTAAATCAGTATCAACTGTTGCGTTTGGCTTCCCCTTTAATAATGAGTTGAGGTTTTTTAGCATCTGTCCACCCGAGGCGGCCTTTCCAGACATTTTTGCTTTAAATGTATCCCAGAAGCCCTCCTCGATAGCATTATTAATTTCTTCCCGAATTATTTGTTGCAACTCAGATTTTTTCATTATATCTTATTTTTATATAAATATCAGAACATGAAAAAAGGCTATACGAATATAGCCTTTTCCATTATTAACTTTAAATCCTAATTAGAATTGAAGAATTGCGTAGTCGTATTTCAAAGTAAGTGTGATATTAATTGCATCCTCTGTTGACCAGTCAAAGTCACCAAATGCGGCATCACCAATATAAGCTCCTTTAAGAGTCCATTCTTCTACCTTATCACCTACAGGTCCTAAAGCATTGAAAGTGATATCTTTCTTATAGAAGTCAGAGTATCCATCGCGACCAGTTACTGATTCGTGAGATAAACGAACCCATTCCATTACTGCTTGAGCAGCTGAAGGAACTACGGGGTCATAAAGGGTTACAGATACGTCATTCCAACGTCCTTTTCCTTTAAGCTTACGCTCGATGTTAATATGATCTAATACTACATCACCGAAAGTGATACCTGGACGGCCTGCCGCTTTAATTAAATAGGCAGGAATACCTTCGATGTACATAATAAAGCGGTTAGCCACTTTCGGTTCGAAAGCGGTAAACATTATTTCGGTTGGGTCTAATAATTCAGCCATTGTGTGTATTGGTTTAAAATAATTTCTTTAATATAAATATCGTCTTTTGTAAAAAACATTATATACTATCAAATACTAATGTTAATAAATAATGTTATTTTTTCAATTGTTTTGCCTTTCTTACGCCTTCGTAAATCGTCGTTCGTAAGTTGCTTAAACTCTTTGTACTACCCGATTCTTTTACGGTTTTGTCTTCTCTGTCAGATAGATGAGAATTCATTGCCATTTTAATATCATTTAAATCGGTTTTTAAATTACCTGTGCCATAAGCATTTGTTGATATAAGTCTAAATATCTTTATGAAAGCTTCTTTATTTTGATTATATGATTGCTCATATTTTTTCATCCAACTCTGTGATTCTAGCTTATCTAAAAACATTTTTTCTAAAGCTTCATATGTCGTGCCTTTTAACTTATCAACTAAATCGCCAGGAGTTTCTTCTGCAGGAGATGTAAAAAATGATTCTAGCGAACCTTTTAAATCTCTATCGTTTGAACTTAAATTAAGGCCGGCTTTTCCAGCAGCGGCATATAATAGCATTCTAGCTCCTACAATTCCAGTAATTTGATCAAAATTATATGAAGTTCGCTTTGGCGTAAATCCAAAATAACCAACTGGATTACCTACCATAACTTCAGCCTCACTCCACGCTTCCCAATGATCCATTGGTTTTGCATTTTCCCAAGCTCCGTCTGATACCTGGCCTGATAGTTCTGCATACCAAAGATTAGATTGAGATAGATTTTTAACGTGCATGGTTGGCTGCACTGTTTCTAAAATAATTTTAGATACAGTCTCTCGTATTAATTTTCTCAATAAATCGGTATTATTCATATACTCGGTTTCTTTTATATTAATAAATATCCAGTTTCATAAAAACAAAAGAAAAGGGACTATTTCTAGCCCCTTTCCATTTATTTGAGTTTTTATTATGCTCCAGGGAATGCAGCTCCTGTTGGTAAGATGTTGAAATCAATAATAATGAATTCAGCGGTCTTAGCAGGTTGCAAGAAAATCTGACCATACATAATGTTACGATCGATAATGTCTGGAGTGTTATTTGTTTCATCCATTACCACTTTGAATGCATACAAACCTTGACGTTGCTGAACTGATTCTAAATATGGATTAACGATATTTAAGAAACGGTTACGAGTCGCAGCTGTATTATTTTCAAATACAAGGTATTTAGTTGCAGAAGCGATATACTTCTTAACAGCGATTAACAAACGACGAACATTGATTCTATCCAATGCCGAAGGTTTAGCTTGAAGTGTCTTTTGACCCCATACACATACTCCTTGAGCGGGGAACGTTGCAATCGGGTTAATACGACCTTCATACAATGTATCTCTTTCAGCGTGAGTTAAACGAGTATAAGCGTCCAACACATTAGTCAAACCACCACGATTTAAACCTGCAGGTGCATACCATTCAGCAGCAACTCGGTCATTAAATGCTAATACTCCAGGAATAACTACTGAAGGTGGTACCCATAATGGTTTGTTAATATTAGCGTCAACAATTTTTACCCAAGGATAATATGTTGCGGCGTAATTATTATCAAATGCTTCCATTTCAGATACTGCAGTTGCGATATTTGCAGTCAATCCAACACAATCAAATACTAAGAATGTATCAGCTCTGTCTAAACACATATTAGCAGCATAGTCAATAACTGCTGAGTGGTATTGCTGAATAACACCTGGCATTACTAACATATTAATATCTAACTCGTCTGGGTTAGAAACTGCGTCGATTGCATTTTTATAAACTGAATAGTCGTCAGCTGTTGAAGATGCCAAATCATATCCTTGGGTGTTGCTAGCAACGATGTCAGCTCCAACTAAAATTCTACGGTTAGGATGCTCTCCGTCGGATCCTCCTTGGAAAGGAACGATAAACTTGCGAGAATCGATTGACGTCAATGTTGTTAAGTCAATAGCATTTCCGCCTAATGAAGAATCTTCATTACAATTAGATAATAAGAATTTAACGTTTGAACCAACGGTTGCTCCTGTTTTAGGAAGTGGTTTCAAATAGTTCATGTTATCCGTAGTAGCGAAGTCATAGTCAAATCCAAAATGCTTACGCTTATTATAAATTCCATTTACTGTTTGAGCAGTTACATAAGATGCTGCAGGTACATTGGTAAACGTACTAGGAAGTGCATTATATAATGCTGCAAATCCGAAAGGAACTAATTCAGGAGAATAAACACCTTTTGATACGTTCTCATCTACTTCAACATATACATATTTTGATTTATTTGGATAGTCGCCATGAACTACAACTTTACCTGAAGTAAATGTTCTATAACGATCACCAATAACTCGAGCAACGTATCTTGGAGAGTTAGGATCTAAATTACAATTATCAAATGATTCTAAAATATTTGGACGAACATCAGTGTCAGCGGTTGTATATGGAGATCCAATAGCTGATAATTTAGTTTGGTCTACGGCACGGATTGTTACTGTAAATGAACCATATTCTGAACCAGCAACTGTTCCAGCTGCTTTGATATTTGAGATAGCAGCTTTAATTTCATAATTTGAATGAACGCCATCAGCAATAGTCTTAAGTTTGAATAAGTTTTGGTTAGTGCCATTAACTGTTTGTGAAATTAACCAAGGAGTAGCGGCATTTGAATAAGACTCTTCAAAATCAACATTACCAGTCTCCAATACTAATTCAGATGCTGCGTCAGCTGCTAATGATGCAGATGCTGCCTGAGCAAAGAAAGTATATAAATAAGCTGGTGCTGAAGTTGTATTAGGCGTTCTACCAAAGACTTTTGTTAAATAGTTTCCATTGGAAGAACTTAATGACGCACTATAATCTGCTCCTGTAATAGCATCTACTGCATTAGGGAATGCAGAAGTGTCTACGGTATAAGATCCAGAAACGTTAATTACGAAAGATCCTGATAGATTTGATGTTAACGTACATCCTTCAAATAAAGAATCTGTTCCGTTATAAAAATCAGCATTTTCAGAAATTACTTGAGATGGGTGCAATAAACCAATATGCTTTTTACCATAAGACCCAGTAGCGACTAAAGCTACTAAATCATTTGATGCATATCCATCATCATGTAATGTACGAACTACGGTAAGAGTACCGCCGTTGCTTAAGTACTCCTTAGCTGCGTAAGGAAGGTACAAATTTGGGTTTGTATCACCGAAGGTTTGAACAAAATCACCATAAGATCCTACTGTCGTTGGAACCATTGCCGGGCCTTTAATTGTCGGTCCGATAAATGCTGCTCCAATATTAGCAATACCTTGGGGTAAAAATGACAAATCCTTTTCCTCGGTAAATACACCAGGGCTAACAATTTTTTCTGCCATTGTGTGTTATATTAAAAGTTAAAAGATTTTTTGATTACTACCTACTAATAAATATGGGTTGTCAACCTCAAACAGAAGGTGACTCGGCAGTAAATACCCCAGTTTCGATATTAATATTTCCATTGCCATATTTTTCGGCAATAGTTTTTGCAAATTGATCTTCTTCGGCCTGGAGAGTAATGTATTCTGTTTCCATTGCCTTTTCCATTTCTGCTAAGCGATCAACTTGACGCTGTACCATCATCTGTTCGATTTTTAATTGTCCCATTCGCGCGGTAGTAGTACCATAGCGGGTGCGAAGATCTTCAATAGTTTTAAGTTCTTCTTGTGTGAGTTTAATTTCCTCGTTTGCCATAACTGTTATAAAATAAATTAATTGATTAATTTGGCCTTTATTTTCCGGCCGGTTTCTTTATATAAATATGTAAAAACCTTTCGAAACAGGTTATCTACATCGATTAAATCCATTTATTTGTCCGCCGTCGGTAATTGACCAATATCCCAATACTTGGCCATCATAATATACACCTGGCATTGCTCTTTCGGCCCCGAGGGAGTCAGTAAATACTACAGTACCGAAGTCAGGAGCTGGTGTATCC
>Ga0070749_10003769_pt1 | contig 10102 bp, 20 predicted proteins | sample VirMetDEL_Nov_18_FD_75180 | JGI IMG/M metagenome (GOLD analysis project Ga0070749, IMG submission 75180) | Aqueous microbial communities from the Delaware River and Bay under freshwater to marine salinity gradient to study organic matter... | ecosystem: Environmental > Aquatic > Marine >...
CCGCACCCCTGAGGGCCGCCCTATCCTGATTTGCCCAGCACAAACCATGGATTACATGACATGCGCATTGTGCGCCCTATGCCAACGCGCCGACCGTAAGCAAATAATCGGGTTCAGGGCCCACGGCAGCAAGGCCAAACAGACCAACCAGAAGGCCCGCCGAGTCATCCCAATCGCCGCCGCCTGACAGCACCAGCGCCAGCCCTTCGCAGAGGGCTCGCGCGGGAATTGTCCCGACCACAGGAGAAAATCAAAATGCAAGACCAGCCGAGCCACGCCACCAGCCCCAGCGAGATAATCGACTATTTCGACGCGCACCCAAACCTAACGCTTCGAGAACTGTCAGACATGACAGGCCGAAGCATTGCCTATCTGAAGGGCCTATTGATGCCAAAGCAGGAGCCCGAACAATGAAAAAATGCACAAACGCCGAGCCAGGCACCTATAACCACGAATGCGGCCGGCCCGCGCAATGGACTGCAACCAAGCCCAACGGGTTTGAAAGTGCATTTTGCAACCAGTGCAAACAGCACGGGACCGAAGCCCAGCAGTTTAACAACTGGGCCCCATACAAAGAGGCACAGCAATGAAGAACACCGAGCGCGCCTATCTAGAGGCCGGCTATCAATTCGAACGCGCACGAACCCTAAGCCAGTACGCCGCAACCAGTCAAACGCTGCGCGCCCTACTGGAGACCGAGACCGACGAGGACCAAGACGAGGGGCGCCGCCTATTCGAGCAGGGACGACGGGAGGCCAGATCCTGACCCGCCCGCTACCGCCCGCTACCGCCCGCTACCGCCCGCTACCGCCCGCTACCGCCCGCCACCGCGGGCGCCCGCGGCCGGCCCCGGGCCCCGAGCTGCTTGCGAGACAGATGCCGGTCGCTGCTTGCGAGACAGATGCCAAAAAACATTGATTGAGAGACAGATGCTATGACAGATAGACAAACATTTAGCCCACTTCAGGAAAACATCAAGACGCTAGAACCCAGCTTTGAGACCAAGCGATGGATGAATGCGCACAAAAATCTTTGCCTGAGGTGCCAGAAGGACAAGCCAATAAAAGGGGGGTCGGTGAAATTTTTTGGAGGACTCAAGCGGTTTATTTGTGTTGACTGCATCCAGGCAAAATTATCCAAAACAGAAGGGGAAGCAAAATGAAAATAGATAAATTCAACGTGCTGATTATCCGCAAGGGCGACGCCTATGGCCTGAACTCATGCCTGACGCACGACGAAGACGAGCCGCTTGTGGAGTTTTACGACGCCCGCTATCCACACACGGAGCACGGGCAATTTGTAAGCCGCTACTATCTCAAGACGTTATTAAAAAATGACGAGTGCGGAATTTCATTAGATTGTGGACGGCCCGACATGTCGCTGAACTCTCGAGATATGAAGGTCGTGCGCGTGTGGCTTGCGGCGCAGGTGTAGATCATGCCAACGTACCGCATAACCATCGAGCGCGGGCTACGCTTCCAACTTGATCTCGAGGCAGATAGCCGATTTGACGCGCTGCACAAGGCCACAACCACGGCATTGCATTATGATGCTCAAGATCAAAAACAGACGCGTTTCATTGCGATCGAGGAGATCCAATCGCAACAATGTATTGAATCTGAAACAGCCAAAAAAAAGAGTGACAAATGAAAAAAGCAAAACGGGCACTAGGATGGATTATTTTTGCGTCGGTATCGCCGTTTGTTCTTGGCGGTTTTCTGGCCTACCTCATTGCGGATGCAGTGGTGGCCGGCTGGAATATTTCCAAGAAAATGATATATGAGTGGGACGATTAAACAATTTCAACATAGGGGATTACATGAAAACAATTTTGAAACCAAGGTCAGAGCGCGATAGCTGGAGAGAAGAGGCGGTCGTTGCTCAGAAGCGCACGACGGACAAAATGTCTGGCTCGTATCATTGCCCAGAGATAGGCGGGTCCTCTGTTCGCCTGGGAGCGGACGACCACATGGAGTGGCCAAGCCGCCGCGGGCGCCACTTGGTCTACAGAGACGGCCGGCAAGAGAAGATCGCATGAGGCCCGACAGCCCTTGCATTGCGGTATGCACAACGTTGTATGACGAGGTTTGTAAGGGCTGCGGGCGCACCTACGTCGAGGTGGCGAACTGGGTGTTTATGACAGAAGAGGAGCGCGAGAAGGTTTGGCAGCGCATTGATAGCGAGGCAACCTCATGGCGATACAACAAATACAAGGACAGGGCATGACAAAGTTACGCCTGAGCAAGAAGACGGATGAGTTGCGCGCACAGGCCCCCGAGGGCCTATTCTCCATCCACCTGATCGAGGGCGCCGACGGTTGCGTGTCCGCTGTTTGCGAGATGGTTGGCAGGGCGCCCAATGCAATCGAGATTGGCCTTGAGATCATGGACAAGCTGGAGACGGCGTCACGATCGAGCCCAGAGCGCCTGCTGGTTCAGCCTCTCCCGCGATCCAATCAAATTCAGTGATTGAGAGACAGATGGCCCGCCGTGTGAGCGGGCTTTTTTTCGTCTACAAAATTACTTTGCCGAGTGATTGTGAGAATTTAAACAGGCCGTCGCGCTGATAAATATCATTGGCATCCATGCCCGCCGTGTCCGGCATCCAGCAGGGCCAGCCAATTTGCTCCGCGGTTTTCTGTCCTGTTTGCGAGAGGTCGTTGTCGGCCACAACAAATCCCTTTGGCAGATTAGCCGCAATCTTTTTCATGTTGCCTGCACTGAAGCATACGTGCAGCGTGTACCGACGTCTCAATACTTTCATTGCGGCCTTGATTGACAGGGCTGTTGCATAGCCTTCGCACAAAATGTTTGGCCCGCGGTTGTCGAAAACAAATGAAGCGCCAGAGGTTCGTTGTCCGAACAGAAACTTTTTCCCGCCCTCTTCGTTGATCAGTTGACAGCCGACTAGGCGAGCATCAATTCTCATTGGTATCACAAGTAGGAGCGCGCCGTCACTCCTCCACACGTTGCCCTGCTCTTCATTAAACCCCTTGTTTTTGAGGTATGGGTGAGATCCGAACTGACATTGATGCAGGATATGGGCCGCTTTTTGGGCGGCTTTTTCTTGCTTTTCTTTTATGTCTCGGTGCGCAGCCTCTATTAACTTGCGAGCTTTGTTTGGATCCATGGCTGATTGGCCCTCGGCCTGCCAGACTTCGATCTCTGTCATGGTTGCGTGGTTCTGAATAAACGCGTGTGTGCCCATGTACTTTACGGCCCCGTTGCGATGCGTTGGTTTGTCGACCGTTGGGAAGCGCTTCCATACACCAATCGGTGGCTCGTAATCTATGATGACGCCGTGTAGCCGGCAAAAATCAAGTAAGTGCATTACTCTTTTCCTTTCTCGCCGTTATCGATCTCGGCGATAGCTCGACGGCAGTAGACCGCGGCGTCTAGTAGCTCCTCGTATTGGTGTTGCAACCACTCGCGAAGAGATAGCTGGTTGTCTGCCACTGTGGTGCCGTACTTGTTAACGCCAAGGCTCTGGCGCAGCGCTATGTCTTCGCAGACAGCGGCCTCTATTCCCGTGGGCTTCATACAAGCCCCCTCAGATCTGGAGCTTTGTAATCCTTGCCCTTGCCAATCTTGCCGCCCTCTAAGATAACGGCCTTACCGTCCTCCAGCTTGGAATCGTTAGAGTCAATGACCGCCTTGTCGGCCGCGTCTTTATCGAACTCAGCCAAGTAAGCCACACCATTGATGGTCACCTCAATATCGCACAGGGCGTCGAGCGCATTAACGCGTAGATGAAGTGGAATATAGACAGACTGATTTTGCCGCTTGAGCTTTTTTGCAAACCAATCTAAGTCAACTCGCGTGCGATCCAGTAGTTTTGAGTAGCCCTCGCTATCTGTTCTCAAACAAAGCAGCAGCTCGCAGATCTCCTCAAGTGCGCATCCAATTTGGACGGATAGGTTTTCTGGTGATGGCTCTTTGCCGCATGCAATTAACCAAGCTCGGGTGCGTTCGTAGTTTGTCATCTTTTTCCTTTACCTTTTAAATAACGAATGAGTGATGCCTTCACCGCTTTGTCGAATTCAACGGTTGGGGTTTTCGTCGTTTCCTCCAGACCCTTGGGCCAGACTCCAAATTTTTCTTTGTATGTGTGAGCGGCTCGTCCAGGGTTCCAGCCGTGGTTTCTGACCATGTATTGACACATGCTGTACCAGTCTTGCTTGCTTTCCCGGGAGGCAGCCTGTTTCAGCTCCTCCATTTCTCCTGGTACAGACTCAATCATGCTACGCCTCTCTCTGGTGTAGCCGCAGTGCAGGCAAGTATCAGCCCCGATGGACCAAAGATTTCCGCATCTTGGACACTTGGCAGCCTCTTTTTCTTTGTCTGTTTTTTCTTTCTTGGCTTTCTCGCGACCGTCATCCAGCTCGTGCACGCCGTTGTTATAAATATCCTCCCACTCCTCGCGGAACCTGAGGTAGTTGCCGGAGTGATCCAGCCACACAGCAAACTCTTTGTCTGGATACCCACGCATCACTCGACCCATCTGCTGCACATGCGAAGACAGTGATTTACTAAACGGCCTAGCGCTGACGCCAATCATTACATCGGGAACATCAAACCCTTTGGTCAAAATATCGGTAGCGATCAGGCCGTGTATCTCTGTGTCTGGTTTGCCGAAATCATCAATCACGTCACGCTTGAATTCGTCGTCGTCTTTGTATGAGATGCTGACAAAGTTGTAGCCTTGTTCGGCAAACTTTCTTGACAGGTCGGAGCCGTGCTCCACGCCCGAGCAAAAGATAATGGTCTTGCGTGGACGGCCAAATATTTCATGCGTCTTCTTGATCCATTCGGACACAATGTCGCCGGTGATCTGCATGCCGCGTTTACTGGACTCAGCCTGACTCCACTCTCCAGCAACCTTCTTTGCGCCAGTCATGTCGATCTCTTTGGCAACAAATACGCGTAGCGGACACAGAACCTTCTGATCAACCAGTTGCTTAGTGGTGACCGTACTCACAACGTTCTGGTACACGTTGCCCAGCCCCTTAGTGAATGGGGATGCTGATAGACCAATAACCTTAATGTCTGGATTGCTCTTGATAAATTGAATCGTCTGCTGACGCATGGCGTGCGCCTCGTCAACAATCATCAAGGTCAATCCTGGGAATGATCCGCGCTTCTCCAGTGTTTGCGCTGAACAGACCTGAATTGATTCGTGTGGTCGATAGCGCCAGTGGCCAGACTGGAGCACGCCGTGCTCGATCTTGTATTTCTCCAAACGTTGACTGGTCTGGTCGCACAAAATGATCCTGTCGAGAATCATTGCCGCGCGGTTTCCCTTCTTGTTTGTTGCATCCAATAATGCAATCGCCATTTCAGTTTTACCCGCCCCTGTTGGTGCGTAAAGCATTTGCGCCCTGTAACCGGCAGCAAACCCATTACGCAATCCATCGAGAGAGCTTGACTGATACTCACGTAGTTCCAAAGCCATATAAATTCTCCGACTGCCAGCACACATGCCCGCTGGCTTGGGCGTTTATCAGCCTTGCAGCTTTTTCAGCTGACGTTGATATGAGGCGCACTGCGATTTCAACTGTTGGTTCTCCGACTGATACTGATCGCGGCTTTGCCTGATGGCAGCCAGCTCAATATTAGCTATGCGCAAATCCTCGCGAAGAGAATCAATTATCTTTCGAGCTTCACTCTTTTCTTCATCGGTGCCGCTCATGTGCGCGATCGATAACTTAGTTGTCAGCTCGTCGTTTTCTTTTGTGAGATGTTCAATCAACTCATCACGCGGATCAAACGTATCAGCCTCAAACTTCTCTGGCTCTGGCTCTTCCTGTTTCTTAGGCTCATCAAGCTCAAAGTCTTTGGGTTTGCGACCGGGCGCCTTTGCCTTGGTTGCAATGTTGCCGCCAGAAGTTTTGTACTTCACCTCAGCAGGTCCGCCTGAATCACGCAGATTGGCCACAAACGTTGGGCTGACACTGCAATGACGGGCGATCTCGGCGTTGCTCCAGTCCATCCACTCCAGGTCATCGAGCAATGTCATCACTGCCTTGCGCTTGTCTGCGTGCGTACGACGCATGCCGTGCTTGTTGTTAACTGCGGTTGCACGTAGAACTGCATCGCGGAACGTGCCGCTAACCACTTCACACAGGATGCCTGACTCATCAGCTCTCTTGTGTGCGTGATAGCGATGGTAGCCGTCTGTCAGGTAGTAGTTAATCCCATCAAAGTACACAAGCACCGCTGGGAACTCGTCGCCAGCAAGGATGTTTTCCGCGTACTCTGAAACCGTCGCCTCATCAATCTCTGTGCGTGACTGTAGCTTTTGATCAAGCACCAGTGCGTTAATGTTCATTACCTTATTCATGCGTTACCTTTCATTGTCCAACCCAGCAGGAACCAGCGCCAGTAGGTTTGAATGTTTGTGTTGTTGTATCTCTCGCCATCCCAGACTGGGGGGCGCTTGCCCTTGGTTACTAGAATTGCTTCAAACTGCTTTCGTGCTTCGTTCATCTTTTCTCCTTGCAAATTTTTGGTCGTGTTCCAAATTTCCCCCCGTTTTGTTGCGCAGGAGTGTATGATACACCCTTCTACACTTTGTTGCATTAATGTGTTGTAAAATTTATTTATCTGCACTAGAATAAAACCCCGGGGGTGGAGTCGGACGAGGAGGTTTTTTCAAAAGGAAGGGGAACAAGCCAATTTCCCGATTTCTGCTGCCGGTTCACGTAAGTTGTTGTTTTGATTATTTTATTTGAAAATCAGCATAAAAGTTTGTTCACTCTATAGGCACACATAGCGGAGGGGACGCGTCCGTGTTTTTTTTGTCGTGCTCAGCGGCGTTTGCTCGGCAACCAAAACGTGGAGGTTGCACAGACAAAAGGAGACGACATTATGGCCAAAGAAGAGCTTATAAAAACAGACAAAATGGTGCAACAAGTCATGCAATCACATGCGCCCGAGCTTGAGATTGAATTCCCAGAACCCTTTATTGATCACATCGATACGTCGGTGCTGTTTGACCTTAGCGCGTTTGAGTGGGCAAAGTTTTTTGGGGCGGTAATGATGGTTAGCTTTGCCATTGGTTTTGCTTACGGCGGTATGCTTTTAGGCTATGAGTATTTTTCTGTCAGCCCCTAACAAATGACCCATCTTTTAAATCTTATCAAGTCCAAGTGCGAGCTCGAAGGCGATTGCTGGAACTGGAGCGGAGCATTGCAATCCTGCGGAGCAACGCCCACGATCAATATTGTTCACCCCATTACAGGCAAGCGAGTTGTTATGAGTGTGCGGCGAGCTATCTTGATGGAGAGACACAAAGAAAACCTGCTGCTCCTGAGGGGGCGTCTGGCCACGTACAAATGTGGAAACCCCAAATGCGTAAACCCAGATCACACACACGCAGTAACTAGATCAGCGCTTCAGAACCGTCTCGCCAAAGAGTTTAGCTACCATAACAGCCCGGTTCGTAAAAAGAAAATAGCAGACGCAATGCGCGCCAAGTCCCGCCTAACAATGGAAATTGCAGAGCAGATCAGGCGGAGCAAGAAGACGCAAAGAGCAATGGCCCTTGAGTTTGGCGTAAGTCAAGGGGTTATTAGCAAGATCCGACGCGGTCAGATTTGGAAGGATTACTCCAACCCATTCTCCCAGCTCGGCGCCATCAAATCATAAAACTTTGAAAGCAACAATGATCGACGTATATCCAACAAAAGTAGAAGCTCGTGATGAGAATGGACGGGTTCTGCTCACCATCGAGCTGGAAGATGGCGGCGCTTGCACCGTACACATTAAGAACCCAGCCTTCCTGAATCAACCAATGTTGTCTAAAGTGATGATCGCCATGCAGCGCGGCGTTCAAATTCTAAAAATTGAGGATTTATAAAAAAATGAAATGTCCAGAATGTGGCGCCTGGTTTACCGTTATTGAAACCAGAACTAGAAAAGACAACACTCGCCGCAGAACAGTAGAGTGCGGAAACTTGCACAAATTTACAACCATAGAGCGCGTCGAAGTCGCGAAACAAGGAGGTGTTAGGAAAAATCCTCAGTTGACCAAAGCAGGCAGCTGAGCGTCCGCAGTCCGAAGAAGACTGGTCTGTGGTATTGAAACCATAAAGCCCACCAAAGCCAAGCCAAACAAAGGGAAAACCTTGGATGCCGGCAGGTGTGTATGTTTAAATAAATGATTTGGAATTACAGACAAATTCAAAATCACCAAAGGATTAAATCATGAGAAACATCATCGCAACAGCTTTAATTTTGTTCGCCAACACAGCGGTATTCGCAGCCTGCGCTACGCATACGTACACAGCCAACGGCAGGTACGTCACTTGCACGACTTGCTGCTACGGCAACAACTGCAACACAAACTGCTATTAACCTTTTCAAATACCTATCTGAAGTACCTGTTTTTCCCCTGTGGGTTTATGCCGATGGGGGAGAGGCAGGCTACCCTTGAGGTGATAACGTTATCACATCCTTGGTGGGTGCTAGGCTCGGCTGGACATGGGAATGCCTACGGGAACCGAATCCCGTTGGCAACATTCCACATCCCCGGAGCCGCAGCTTAGTGTTCCGTGTGGGGTGAGCCTACATTCAGCTCGCTCACCTTCAGGCGCTTTCCGTTGACTGACAACGTCTAGCATGGCCGCCCGACCTGACGCCGCCACCCGCAGATTGAACCACGGACACCGCCAGTGTCATCCCCATTTGCGCATGCACCTTCTGTGCGCTCTCGCCCCAGGTCAGAACGTTGTAGAGCTGGTGGACTGCGGTCTACGCCTTGCGGCTTCCAACGCTTCCCTCATGCCAACTCAAAACCCGATAGACCCCTGAGACAAAGTTGCCGCGTAGTGCAAATAAAAAAGCCGCTTACAACTGCCCCGTCGTAGTTCCCCATAACGGGGCGAGGCATGTGTAAACGGCTTCTGAATGTTGACTACGACGACAACGTGGTCAGTATATCGTCAAACAGCGGGTCGGTGCAAGTGTTTTTTAAAATATATTGAAGTTGGCGGCTCACATAAAGCAGTGTGCTTCTACAAAAGGGGACTCTATAACGGCGCTAACCCGTTACTCCGCCAACACGCCTAAGGGCGGACCCCACCCCCATGCGTCTTGGCCCTGAAAAAAGCCCCACGTCTTAGGTGGGGGAAGATCTCAATCCAGGAGAACATCATGAATGTTCGGAATAAAGTTTAACCACAGGCTTTTAATAGCGCAAGGGCCTCGTCCACACTAGCTATGATGTATAGATCTGAGCCAGGCCACTCATTGTGAAAGCTCTGCTCTGCTTCAGTTAGGCGCCTAGCCGAAGGTGGCTTAGCACCATCCTTGACCTCAATGAGCAAAGTCTCCCCGCGGTAACTGACCAGCAAATCAAACAAACCCTCGTCATTAACCACCTTAACGTAGGCGCCAGCCCCTCGCATGGCCTTAATAATGTCCTGCTCATTGGCGTCCCGGCGTGCGGCTCTTCTCATGGAAAACACCTACGAAAAAATATATTGCATTGATGGTATCAGATGTTGTGTTGCTCTATATCATGTGATACATTAGATGCTCACTTATCACACAGGAGTAAAAATGGAAGAAGAAGAATACGACAAGCTAATGGAAATCTATAGAAGAGCCACCACTATCGCAAACAACTACGGACCAATTATTGCCGATGAGGCTGATGAGCAGGCGAATATTGCGGTCACAGCGGCGGCCATGATGCTTGTTGTTTTTGCAAAAAACTTAGAAATGAGCATGCACGAATGCATTTCTTTCGTAATGTCAGTTTACAAAAGAATCGACGCACAAGAGGAGGGGTCACATGAAATTGACAAATAACTTTGGACTGCCAGACACGATCATGAATGTGATCGCCCGTCCCCAGTACAACAAGGGTAAGGCAAACATGTCTGTCACCGAGCTGCTCAACAGCCCGCGGATTGTTCAGCTCAAGCGCAAGCACTGGGATGATTTAACTGAAGACGCGGCCGACATGGTGTGGTCTATATTTGGTACCGCCATTCATGGGGTGCTGGAGCACGGCAAAGGCGACAACCATATCGTCGAAGAGCGCATCCACGTTGAAATAAACGGTATGCACATTAGTGGCGCGATCGATTTGCAAGAGA
>Ga0070749_10003770_pt1 | contig 10098 bp, 4 predicted proteins | sample VirMetDEL_Nov_18_FD_75180 | JGI IMG/M metagenome (GOLD analysis project Ga0070749, IMG submission 75180) | Aqueous microbial communities from the Delaware River and Bay under freshwater to marine salinity gradient to study organic matter... | ecosystem: Environmental > Aquatic > Marine > Coastal...
GGTGGGGTCGGAGTTGCATCACAGTCCTCATCGCGTATAGGACTATTATAGCACAATGGGGACTCTACCGATGGGCTCTGTGACAGTTCCCTAACTGGTTCCGGTAAGAACTCAGACTCTCATCTTCAACCGGGACAAAGGTAGTCTACAGGGATTCTGAAGTGTTGTCAAGCCCCATATCCGATTGAATGTCAGAAAATTTTTCTTCCCAGTTAGAAGAATCAACTCCCCACTTATCAAGAGGGCAGGAATCTAAAATGATTTTTGCTTTACCGGGAACATAACAACCGCACTCTTTACAACGGTTTTCTAATTCATCATACATATCACATCCTTTACAGGTAGTCATTCTTTCCTTATAAACTTCATCGGAAACGAACAATACCTTATCTTGATTTTTTGTGATATAATTCAATAACTCCCAAGTGTATCCAGCAAGATTTTTTCCTTGCTGAGCGAGGGATGGATATTCTTTGTCGGACATAATAAAATTCTTATTTTCTTTTATTTATTATCTTCCCTCTCTTGTTGTGCCTCTAACAGTATTAGTATTGATAGTTCCAATTAGTGCATAATCATCACCATTGAACGTAATCGCTCTTCCAGCAGCTCCAGGTACGCTCTCCGGACCACCATTGTCAACTGCCGCATCACCGGCAGTACCCCAATCTCCTCCGTTACCACCTATTTGTCCAGCACTGGTACATACTCCACCTATTAACCCAAATCCATTAGGACAAGTTGGACAATCTGTTGCTGCACCCGTCCCATTTTCACCATCTGTTCTGGGTTTGTTATATCCTTGACCATTACCACCTCTTCCACCAATACCTTGAACAGGTGTTGTAGATATTTGTTCTATTCTACAAATAATTCCATTTAACCAATTAACACACCTTTCTCTACAACCTGGCCAACCGTCGCAAGTAGATTGGCAACAATTTCCGCCAAAATTACGAACCCTGGTGCCGCCTTGATTACAATTTGGAGTCCCACCACACTGTTGCACAGCATATTCTCGTCTGCAGGTGCCGGGTAATGGTCGTTCCCCATTTCCTCCCTGTTCACCACCACCTCCACCTCCCCAAATTCGGGCATTAGGGTCAACAAAAACGACATTATTAGAACCTGTATTACCAAGATTCAATGCATGTCCACCATCTTCTCCTGATTCGTTTCCATTAGGGAAACCCGTTGGGTCAAATCCACCATCTCCACCATAACCCAAAAGGCTTCCAAAAACTTCGATACGAACATTATTAACTTGTGATATTGATTCGCCGGTCAACTGTGCTGCGGCAGTGATTAATCCAGAAGAATCTGTTAATCTGACACTTCCACAAGTTCCATTAATTCTAATAGTTTTTTGCACATTTCTTGAATGGTTTCCAGTACCACCACCATCTTGACCATCTACTCCACTGGATCCACCACCAGACCAATCAATTCCTCGTCCATTGCTAGCAAATAATCCCATTCTAAATCCAGGTTCACCTGGGAAATCTGCATTATCATCAGTGCCAGTTTGTACGGCAAGATATCTTTTAATAGAATTTCTGAATTGAGATAAACTTAAATTATTTTCGGTAGAAATCTGCGCATTTTCTGTAGAATCTGGAACAATTGGATTTGCTAATTGTGTGTTGGTGTTTCTCCTTAGTACAGATGCACTAACTGAACCACTATCAATTTCCATAAATGCAGATCTCAGTGAACTAAAAGAAATAGAACCACTTGAGAAGAATGGAGCATCTCCTTGACCGGGATTTTTAGTGACTGTAACGGGCATTTATCAAATCCTCCGATTAGTGGAAATCTTGCCAAGTAGTTCCGTCATATCCTTGGAATTTATTGGTATCTGTATTGAAGATAAATGCACCAGCAACTGTTGTTAAACCAACTCTTTCTGCTGTTGTTATGCGTGGTGGTAGCATGTAACGATATGCACCACTCAGAATATTTAATCCAGCTTCTGATAAATCAACAGCACACCTTGGAACTGTCGTACCCACGCCAACACTAGATTCACTGTCCATAATGAGTGTTGTACCATAAGTTTTAACAACATTTTCTTGTAAAATAACTGCAACATCAGAAACGACTAAACCATCTCCAAGAGTATTTGTTGTCCCAATACCAACACTACTGAATAAACTCTGCCCATTTACATCTAGTACACCTCTAGGTACTTCAGAATTTATTCCTATTTGACCAAATAATGCTACTGAGGTTCTTGCGTCAATATTTGAAATTGGATTGGTTGTTCCAATACCAATAGATGAAAATTGTGCTACATCCTGAACAATTATGTCATTAAATGTTGATACTCCACTTAATGTATTAATATTGCTTGTTACAATGTCTGGAAGTGATAGTGTTGCACCAATCAATGATCCATCAACTGTTAAATCTCCACCAATGTAAGCATTTCCAGTAACTGTAACTCCACCACCTACTGATAATCTTTGCGATGGTGTTGTATCATTAATACCAAGATTACCACCATAAGTGAGAGTCATTATCTCGGCATTAGACTGACCATAAACCCATCCAAAGTTTCCAGTATTAATACCAGCGGATCCTGAGTGGAGATAGCAATTAAAATTTCCACTAGCATAATTTAATAATTCAAAATTCTTATCTGAATTTCCATATCTAATAACACTAGCACTAGATGCGATTGAAACTCCTGATTTTTCTTCTGCTAAAATTAATCTAGATTCGCTACCAACTACTTCAATAGAAACAATATCATCTTTGATAATTTGAAGTGCTTGTGTTGGAGCAGCAGATCCAATTCCAATTTCTCCAGCAGAAGTCAATGTAACGGCAGTTCCACCAACACCAATGTGAAGAGATTGTGCTGTTGCAATTCCAGTGGAATTTATATTTGCAACGTCAATAGATGATGCCGTCACTGATGTTGTATTAACAGAAGTTGCCGTTACTTCATCAACAACAATATCTGGAACACCTACTAATGAAGATGCCTGAGTTGCTGTTCCAGTTAAGTCACCAACAAATTCTGTTGCAGTAATAATACCACTAGTATTAGCATTAAAACTACTTGATAATGTAACTGCCAAATCAACATTACCCGTTCCATCAAAAGATACGGCACTCGCAGTCGCAACATCACCAGAAACACTAAAATCTCTTGCAGTTTCTAATGCTGTTGCAGTGTCGGCATTACCAGTAACTGCACCACTTATAGGTCCAGAGAATGATGTTGCCGTAATGATACCACTAGCACCAGACATCTCAATGTTAGAACCTAACTTGAGAGTTGTAAACGTAGATACTCCTGAAGAATTGATATTGGAAGTAATTAAATCAGGAAGTCTGTCATTACTGATAGTTCCTGTGGTGATGTTAGCACCATCGGCAAGATTAGTGGCAGTTGTTGCGGTTCCAGTTACATCACCAGTTACATTACCAGTTACATCACCAGTTACATTACCAGTTATGTTTCCTACAAAACCTGATGCAGTTACAATACCACTGGATATGTCTATGTTTCCTAGGAATGTGGTATCTCCAAAGACCTTAAGTTGATCGGTGGTATCAGAAATTGTTCCAATACCAATTCTTGATGTTGTACTGATTCCACCACCAGCATCAGTTATGAATGTAGTATAAGCATATCCAACCAAGTCAGTAATAACTGGACCACCAACAATCTGAATAGAGTCTACTACTGCGATTCCGAGAGTAGAATTAGATGCCGTTAATGTACTGACAGTTCCTACACCAGCATTCAGTTCTCCAGTCGTTACAACACCAGTAACTCTAGTATCACCATATACATTCAGAAGATAGTTCTCGGGGATTGATGTTCCAATCCCCACGAGACCATTAGCATTTACGACGAAATTATCATTATCAACCTGCAGCCCAGTTCTAAAGTTAAATGACTTCCTATAATTTGCCATCTTATATGCTTTTTAGTTATTTATCAGATAGTTTCTGCTCAAGTGCCTCAACTTTACCAGAGAGTTCCTTGATTGCCTCTACAAGAAGAGGGACTACCTTGTGATAATCAACCGCAAGATATCCAGTGTCTCTGGTTACAACTGCTTCTGGGAGCACTTTCTCAATTTCTTGAGCAATCAGACCAACATCATGACCCTCTTTGTTAGACTTATCATTCCAATCAAATGTGTTACCACTGATTGAGAGAATCTTAGCAATAGAATTTTCAATAGGAGTAATGTTATCTTTCAGTCTTTCATCAGAAGTCCAGAATGCAGTAATGTCATCAGTAACTTGTAGAGTACCATTGATTGTGGTATTAGTGCATATAGCAACCAAAGATCCAGATGTTGCACATAGATTTAGATTGCCAGATGTTGTAGTGATAGTGTTACCATCAATTCTAATGTTATCAACATCTAATATCCCATCAAGGTCAAATTCTCCATTAAAGTCGTGCTGGTCATTTACATTACTACCAATTGTAGTAATACCGGTAACTTCAAGTGTTCCAGTGATATCTACATCATCATTTAGATTGATGTGACCCGTTCCATTTCCATTGATATTAACATCACCATCAGTATTTTGAGCAGAAATTGTATTACCATCAATTCTAATGTTATCAACGTCTAGTCTTCCATCAAGGTCAAATATTCCATTAAAATCATGTGAATCTGCGGTAGTACTATCACCAATTTTAGTATTACCATCAACTGTTAAAGTGCCTGTAATGTCTGTATTACCACCAACATTTAAGTTTTCAGCAACACCAACACCACCAGAAACGACAAGTGCTCCCGTAGATGTATTTGTAGATCCTGTAGTTTCACCTATTGTAAATGTGGTTCCATTGAAAGTAAGTTGAGGGTCATCCTCAAGTTCTCCACCAGGTCCAACAATAACAACTCTATTATCTGTTAAATCTGTTACTTGCAGAGAACTGAGTGTTGTAATATCTGCGTTCAGATTTCCAGTAACTGATGCTGCTCCACCGACGGTAAGATTTTCAGCAATGCCAACACCACCATCAACTTGGAAAGCACCGCTATCTACATTACCTAGAATATTGCCAGTGGTCGAATTTACCTTCAGTTCTTGACCAATATGAAGATTCTTACCAATACCAACACCACCAGTAACTACAAGTGCTCCTGTTGTTGGGCTTGTGGAGTTTCTTTCGTCAGTAATCTTGACTCTATTGGTGTTTCTTACTTCACCATTAAATGTAACAGGACCATCAAACTGCGAAAGAATCAGACCAGAATCTCCACCTTCAACAACAATTCTTTCTTTGACAGTAACTTCATCAAATACAGCACTCAATCTTGCTGGATCTTCACCAGTAATCGTTGGAATTGGAGTATCAAACGTGGTCTCTTCTCCTGTTGAGGCAGACTTCTTCTGATTTCCAACATAGAAGTCACCTCTGTTGTTCATTCCAGTGTATACTACAATACCAGCAGATCTCTCTTGAGACTGAACAAGGAACTCCTCTCTTTCTGGAAGAGATTTAACCTGAACCTGTGGAAGACCTGTTGAATAGTTACCAGGACCATATCCAAGATATTCAAATGTATGACCAGAAGCACGGATAATAGATGGTCTACGGAATTCAACAGATACTGGATTAATTTTTTTAATAACAGAACCATTATCATGAGATGAAACTCTTGTGGATAGAGCACCACGAATAACCTTAATTTGATTATTGAATGCGCCAAGTAATGAAGAGTCGGCAACTCTCATTATTTCACTACCAACTTGGATATAAGATCCAAGTGGGAATCTTGTCATTGTTCCTATACCAGAATTAGGAACACTTACAATAAACTGAGACTCATCAGTGATTGCCTGTCCTAGCGTGAGAGTTTCATTATCATAGAATGAAACTGCTCTTGCGCCAAGATTTTCTACTCCAGCATTAGATTGCTCTTCATTAGAAGAATAACCATGTGGTAATATGAAACCAGAAGTTATACTTAAATCTGAGGTAATTATGAATGTGTTTGGTCCTGATACCGCATCAACAATAAAGTCTCCTTGATTATTATTACTAGAATCAATAATTCTAATTCTATTACCCTTACTCAAACTATGTGCGGTTGAGGTGACTGTTGTTGTTCCTCCAGAAGATGATGAGGTAAATGTAAGTGCTGGACCAACTAATAAGGCATAATGATTTGTTGTGATTGCTGAATCACCAGTTGTTCTGGCAATAGAAATCTGAGATACTGAATTAACAGAAGTAATACGATGATAGGTGTCTGGTGCTTTTCCAGCACCAGTAAATTGTACTACATCTCCAACACAATTAGAAATTCCAGATGTTGCTACAGAAATGCCTGCATCGGTAGAACCACCAATAACACCAGTATCAAAATAAAGTTGTTCTCCATTAACATATGCAGAACCCTGCGAAACTATTTCAAAACTGGTAACCACACCAGATCCATTAACTACAACTCTTGCGGTAGCACCGTCCCAATTTGTTAAAGTATTTTCATTATAAAGTTTTACGTTATGATATGTTCCTGGCGTATGATCATTTGCACTTCCCGCTACTAATGTTCCAGCGACAATACCATGTAATCCATGTCTTCTTTCAAATGTAATGTCGGGTGTGGTTGTTGTAGTATCGGCAATTGAGACGATTGAAAGACCTAAACCCAATTTTGTTGTTAGTTTATCAACTGTTTCTCTGGTAATACTCTTCTTGAGGTCATTAGTAACAACTTCACCAAGAGGAGAAATTTTCGCATATGTTCTTGCCGCAAGAGGACTATCATCAATATTATCTCTATCAAGTTGTGGATACAAGTCAACGACATTCTGCCCATACTTTAAGTTTGCAAATTCCCCTGAAACAGCATTGTCAGCATTACAAATATATGCATGATAAATTCCATCTCTACTTCCCTGCTCATACTCTTGAATAATTTCGTTTCTGTAGATAAAGAAGTTTGACTTGAGGTCATTTCTCTCAAATCTTGGAAGCGTATCTGTTCTAATTCCAGTATTATTTGAGAATGTTCCAGGTGTTTGATACGCACCATCTCCATCAACATCTAATGAATAGGTGAAGGTCATATCATCGACGATAGACGCAACATTAAATGTTCCGTTATATCCTTTATCAAATGTTCCTATTCCAGTATTAATGGTGCTATCTGTTACGTTCTTAACAAGAATAGAATCACCAACATCAAGATTATGTGGTTGTTCTGATATTACAGTAACCGTGTCAAGAACTCTAGAACAATCGCTAATAAATCTTGGGTTTCTATTGTAGTCATAATCAGCAGTTCCGATTCCAGTTAATGTAAAATCAGTATCATTTACACCTCTAACACCCGTGCTGCTTGATTCTTGAATAATAAATCCATTTTCCGGTGTCTTAGAATTAACAAACTCCTTAGGAACTACAATTCTTACCTTATAGATTTTTTCATCAAGGCTTCTAGAATCCTCAATTCTCTTCAAATATGTTGGTTCTGTTTCTGCTGCTGCTGACCCAAGATTCTGGTAGATTTCACTATTTGAATTTGTAGTAACATACCACTGCTCATTTACAGAGTCCCATTGAACAGGATGTCCAAGATCACCAGAATTTTTATCCGATACTCTACTTAAAATTGTAAGATTTGTTCCACCATTTACTGTAATTGGATCATCAATTTCAGCATCGTTTATGGATGCTGCCAGTTTGAGTGTGGTATTTGATGGGGCAATGGCATAATAAACAGTATTTGTTCTTAAGTTTTCTGGCAGATCACCATCATCACTGATAATGATAACCTTTTCGCCTGTTGAAATGGAATGTGTTCCAGAAGAAAGAGTAAAGGTATTTAAAGATGGAGCACCTACAGAATATTCTTTTACAGAACTTGTCAGACCATCGGTCATCAAAATGTTTGCCGAATATTCTGTTTCTCCGATTTCCAGGAACAGTTTATCATTTACCTTAGCACCAACTCTATATCCTTGTGTAAGAGATGGTGGGGCAGTATCTTCCGAATCAAATCCAAAGATATACAATTTAGCATTATCAGCAACACTTTGAGTTTTTGTTTTATCAATCGTAAACCAGTCAATTTTTTGTTCTTCTGGAGTGATTGCTCTAGGTGGAATGACATGAGTGATAAATGCCTTATCATCTTTATCAAAAGCAGTCTTTTTAAATCCATCTGCTGATAATGAAATTTGACCGAAGTTGGAGTTGGAGTTGGTGATAGAAGCATCACCACCACTTTGACATTCAAAGTGCTTATTAAATCCAATGGCAAAAACAGATACAATCTGAATGAATGCATCATTTGTTGTCTTAATGTGTGTAGATTCCCATCCATTTCTATAAATGGCTTCAGAATCTAAGTGATAGACAGTTCCCGTAGATGATGATTCTTGTGATAATTTTGTTCCTGTTTTTAATGTAATGGCAATATTATCACTATAATCACGAGTTTCTGGATTATATTTTACAAATGCTCTGTCATCTTTCTGCAGCGATACGCCAGTGAATTGAGCAACAACCATAGAACGGAAACCAGTTGCCTTGCTTCCATCCGCGTGCATACCACTCATACCCCATACAGAACGCATAGAGATATTAAAGATGTAAGGAGATGCACCAGATACAGTATCAGTTTCTACGGTTACAAATTCATCACCATTAATCAAAGTTGATTGACTGGTGCTAATCAGACCATTATTTGTATCTAAAATATTGTAATAGAAAATACTAGGATTATCAGCATCAATTTCTGCTACCTTAGTTGTAATATTATAATAAACATCACCAACACCACTGATACGAATTGGTGTTCCTTCAGAAAGTCCGTGTGGATTTTTAGTTGTTACTGTTACTCTATTTGTTACAACACCACCTTGACCAGCTTCAATTCTTGTAATCTGTAGAGGATCGTCGGCAAATGCACCAACAATCTCATATTCTGGTCTTTGTGTATTAAATCCTTCTGGTTCTGCAGGGAACTTATCATCAATATCCCTATCAGAACCAGTTCCATATGCGTTCGACAACTTCGCATAATACATATCAAGGTCAGTCAATCTATATGACTGAACTTCATTTACACCATCGGCATACTCAAATGCGGTAACTTTGTGGTGTGAGAATGTTGGCGTTGCCTGATTAGTCAGTCCGAAGTTGTTTGGACTTGTGTATACAATTCCAAACTCATCGGCATCAAAGATACAGAACTGCCAGAAGTAACAGGCACCAGTGATTCTAAAGATTGCAGTGGAATCTACACTAGGATCTGTTGGATTTGGAACATACTTAGGACGAATCTTAGTCTTTCTTAAGTCAAGACCAACGATTGATGTTCCTCTAGGGACAATAACACCACCATTAACACTATTGAATCTATAAAGATGGTTATCGGATTGTGTTAAGTCAAAGTTAGATTCTAATGTTAATGCAAAATCGGCAGGAACTAATTCTGCTCCACCACCACCAGAGTCTGGTCTCTTAATTTTAAGAGTTCCACCATCATCAAACATTATCCATCCAGGTCTATTATCAACCTCGTGCTCACCAGGCATCAAAAGGATGGTGGTTTTTTCTGTAATGTCGTTGCTTCTTCCCTTTACATAAGAGAATCTTGCTGCCTCAAGAAGTGCTCTCTGAATAGTCTTAAAAGGTCTGGCAAGAGAGTTACCAGTATTCAGAATACTATCTGTTGCATCAATATCTGCAGGACTAACATATAAAATACGACCTTCAGTGTTCTTAAGAAAATTGTCTAACTTATTCAGAGGCATTGTATTATGACTTCTAGGATATTTCTATGATTTATTTATCCCATCAAATCCTCCTCGTCATACACATAATACTCGTCATCTGGCATATCTTCTGGGTTCTCTAACTCAACAGGAAATAGACAAGGATGCACTTCCTCATCTATAAGATAAAAAGAACTCCTGTATAAGTCTTCTGGTTCAAATGCTGTTTCTTTATTTGCGAGTTCTACTAATTCTTCATCTTCCAAGTGTCCATCAGGCAGTTCATCAAAGGTGAATGGAACCTGATTGATAAAATACATCTTCACTATCATACTGTGGTCCAAATACCAGCAGTATGCAGTGTCAATCTTATAAGACATA
>Ga0070749_10003777_pt1 | contig 10084 bp, 9 predicted proteins | sample VirMetDEL_Nov_18_FD_75180 | JGI IMG/M metagenome (GOLD analysis project Ga0070749, IMG submission 75180) | Aqueous microbial communities from the Delaware River and Bay under freshwater to marine salinity gradient to study organic matter... | ecosystem: Environmental > Aquatic > Marine > Coastal...
CAGCGCTGCCTCGGGATCGGTCTCCCAAGGGTTCTGACCTTGCAGGCGCTCAAGCTCGACGTCCTTCTTGAACCAATCAGGCAGATCAACTTCGTCAGGTTCTTTGGAAATGACCCATGCCTCACGCCCATTTGGCAACTGGAGCAGCGTTGCTTCGTTTTTTGCCACTTGCTCTTCAGTGGCAAACTGCTGGCCTTCAGGTATGTATTTTTCTATTGCCGCTTTAGTGTCTTGATTTGACCAATCGCCATAGATAGCAAAAGCCGTACTTATTAATTTTTGACCTTTAGAGGTTTCTATAAGTTCTGTTAAAGATCTATACGTTTGGTCTTCAGATAATTTACCCAGAAGCGCCCTGCCGCTTTCATAGGTCAAACGCTCTACGTCATTACCATAAACTCTGTTTACAGCGTCGTAAAGCTGTGTTTTTACTTCTTGCGGGGCAGTGGCATGCGATAGACCGTTCTCCTTTAGCGCTTCAGTAACCAGCCTTGTGGCTTGTTTTTGAGTCTCGCCAGAGGCGTAAGCAGATACGTTTTTCTCATTGACTAGGTAAGTTTTCCCACCATACTCATACGTGTTGTAGCCAGCCTTCATGGCGGCGTACTCAACGGCAGCCTGCTTGGCGAAGTCGTCAACCGGCTTGAACGTCGTCTCGCGCACATCGGCAAGGCGCTGAGCATAGGTCTCGGCAGTTGCCTCACTGCCTCTGACCATCATCGCCAAGTCATCCATCGTCATGGATGCAGGGTCAAGACCAGCCTTCTTCCAGAACTCCTCAGCCTCAGAACCGAGCGTGGTGTTCTTGTCCTCAACGAAAGCGTTGTACTTCCCGGCGATAGCGTTGCGTGCGGCGACTTCCGAGCCGCCCAGCAGGTCCATCTGCTCTTCGGGGGTGAGTGTTACCTGCCCCTTGCCGATGTCGCGCAGAAGCTCTTCAAGCTCGTCAGAGTCCGTCGTGGAGCGGTCGTCAGCGATGCCCTGTACCTGACTCGTCACCTGCCCGGTATCAAGGCCAATTAGGCCCAGCAGGTCGTACTCGGTGGGCTCGGTGCCAACGGTCGCTTTCCAAATGTCCTTGGCCTCTGCCTCGGTGGTGTAGAGGTTGTCGATGTAATCAAAGGGCTTGCCTTGACTAAACGCTTCACGAAGCTGCGCGTCGGTCAGGCGTTGACCACTATCCGCCCCATAAATTTCCTGTGCATAAGCAATATCTTGCTCGGCAAGTTGGTTGACAAAAGCCTTGTCAGCCTCAGGCAAAAGGTCTAGCGAGCGACTTGCATCGGCATACGCCTTATTAATCAGTTCTTGGGCGTTACTTTGAGCAAGCGCCTCTTTGCCAAGGGACGACATCAGCGTGTTTCTAAACGCCGTCTCTGCACTTCCTCCAGTAGCTTTTGCAGTAGCTGCGCTAATGATCGCGGCACGCAACGGTGCTGGAACATCCTTAAGGTAAGTATTGCCTAGCTGATCGGCACCAGACGTCAGACCTGCTGTAGTAGCCCCAAGGAGAAACTGATTGAGAACATCTCCTTCGTCTTCGGGCGTCAGAGGGTTGTCGCCCATGATGAGCGCTTTGATGCCTGACGAAGTTCCAGCCTGAAGCGCAGTTACCGCAGTCTTGGCAACTTCTGCCGAACCTGTCAGTGATTCAATCTTCTTGCCAATTTCAGCAGTAATACCGCCAGCGCTGTTTGCGATGTACGGCGTAGCGGCAGCAATAGCGGCTGCTTGGATAACGCCACTAAGATCTTGTCCAGAAAGGCCGGCAGTGGTGCCTGCAATGACCGCTTGACCAATAGCTTGCTGCCCGATTGCCGAGGTAACGCCGATAGCATTACCGACGGCAGCTCCAATTGCAGCACCTATACCAGGGTTAAACGATATCGCAGAAAGAATGACAGGGGCAAGCTGAACAAGTATACCTTGCTTGCCAAATATTCCACTGAAAAAACCTTCTCCTGTCGTAACCCGAAGTGGGTCACCCATAGGAGTACCGTCTGGATTGAAGATGGTAAAGTTTTTATCAAACTTATAACCAGGGATGTCAGATTGTTCAATCCTGAAACCCTCATTTTCCATCGCGTTCCTGAATCGCAAAAATTCAGGATTGTCTTCAACTCCAACAAGGTATTGGTTATCAGCAGATCCCGCAAACTTTTGAATTGGCGTTACATCAATGCCGTGTTTAAGTGCAAACGCCTTCCATACTTCATTAACCCAGTCGGTAGAAGTATCCGTTACAGCTTCGCCACCTTCACTTGTCCCTGGGACATTAAGATTTGCTTCCGTTGTTTCGCCGACAGGTTGACCTGGGTACGCAGGCTCCCATACTTGATAATCACCATCGCTACCACTTACAGTTACCCAAGGCATAATTTACCTCAAGTCAAATCCCAGAACGACAGCGAGCCGATGGCCGAGTGTGTGCCGCCCAGTGTGCGGATAGCCAACGTGTAGATGTCCGACGTGCCGCTGATCGTGGCACCGATCTGGAGATCCCAGTTGTAGTCCGAGATGGAATCCACTGATCCTGACACTTGCGCCCCCGATGAGGTGTAACCGTTGCGGATGATGCTTCCACCCGTGTAGCTTGTGGCCGAGAGGTCGTATTCCACATTGGCTGATGAACTGGCAACCCATGAAGCGCCGGTAAGCGTGGGGTTCTTGACCAGCACGATCTCAAACTCAGCGTTTGTACCGGAACCCAGCACCGAGTATCCGTCAGGCAGCACCACAGCGCCAGTCCTGCCAGATGCCAAGCGGATGGAGACCAGCGGGACAAAGCTCGTGCTGATTGCGGCGTTCTGCGTCAGCATCCTGGCGCTGGTGTTCAGCGCAACCTTGCGTTCATAGCCGCCCTCACTGGCGACCGTGGAACAGATCCGCTTGAGCTTTGCCGCCGAGGCAATGGCACCCAGGTTCTCGATCTCGTAGCGGATCGGCAGAATTGCCGTGGTCATGTAAACCGACGTCAGGTTGTTTGCATTCTGGAACGTGTGGCAGATGATGACCTGCCCATTGATTACGAACCCGCAACGGACTGACCCAACGCCCAGCCACTCAAAGTCCTGCCAGAAGATCTGCGTCTTAGTCACGTCCACCGTGAAGCCTGAGTCCCCGGTGCCGTTGAGCTTGTCGCCGTTCCAATCAGCCTGATCCACCACCGTGTCAACCGCCACTCCGGTGACGTAGGTCCGGCGAACAACACTCAGCGTTGACCCTGTGCGCTGGAGAAAAACTCCGTTCTGAGTGTTGAAGTACCCGATGCGCATGCGCAGGTTTTCCTGCGCCGCGCTCATCACGAAGGTGTTCAACACCAGCAAAGACTTACCCGGCTGGTAGGCAAACGACCGCTTGGTCTGAGCGATAACTTTGTCACCAGAGGCCGTCGTGGTTTCCATGTCCACTGTGGACTCATTAGCCACGTAGGTCGATGCACCAGAGCCCGTCAGTTGGGTATCAAAGTAACTGTTCTGCGCGTAGCGGTTCTGAGAGTCAAACAGCGTGTACGGTTGTGAAAACCGAGCGCGTCCAAACGCGTCAAGCGCCGACCCAAAAAACTGAACGTTCACAGGTTGCGCGGCCACGATTTCTCCAAGCAGGTTGTCTAGTTGGTTGAAGTACAGGCGTAGGACGCTAACAAGGTTGTCAATGTAAGACTGCTGATATTCGGCGGGCGGCTTTGGTAAAGCCGGAGCCTTAAATCTTTTGACAAGATTGGCCCAGATGCTCATGACTTACGCCCACTTTGGCGAATGTCCATGCGCGGAACACCCAACTGCCATTGCACTCCAAGCGCGTCGGACTGCACTTTGAAAGCCAACTGACGCCCACGAACACGGACGTTAATCTGCTGCGTGAACTGTTCAATTGGCACCGTTGTTGACCGCGTCACAGTGCCGCTGCTGGAGCCACCTTCTGACTGTGGGGTGTTGTAACCAGAACCAGAGTTTTGCAACGGCAACAACGTCATCGTCACTGATGGAGACGCGGCAGTAGACCCTGTAAACGTGATATCTGGCAGCATACGCCAGATAAACCCAAAATTATGCCCATCGTCAATGTCAGTTTCTGATGATGTGATGTAGGCATTTATGGGGAGTTGAGTCGGGTTTTCGCCATTGTCAACGCCTGTCTCATGATAGATCAGCTTCTGGTTATACGCAGCGGCAATTGGAACGGCAGCTACCGTACTTGCATCGACCCAAGCCGTTCTTGACATTGTGCCGTAGTACCACGCCTTTTCGATGTAGTTGTAAACAACGTACTTATCGACTGTGTTTGAATTCTGTGAACAGTAGAACCACCATACTTCATTAAACTGCTCAACAGTAGAACAAAACACTTGATCTTTTTGCTGAGAGTTAAAGTTTGAAAAAACATACAAACGCAAGTCGCAATTAAGCGTTTGCGTCCGCCCATCAAACATATAAAACTTCTCGTCGCCCATCCAGTAGGTAACACCAGCAGCGGTTGCCCACGCTCGGTCACTGACGATGCTGACGTTGTCTGCAAGGATCTGTGAGCCCCACACAATAGGCGGACCAAGGTACTGAAGCGAGTACATCGCCGTATCAGTCCAGACTAAAAACTCTTGTCGCACCTGCGCAAAGGCTTTGATCTCAGTACCGTGTGACAAACGTAAGCTGCCAGCTTGGTTTGTGGCCGCTGGATACCAGTTGATAACGGATTCCTGATCGCTCCAACGAATCAGCATTGGATCAAGATCAGTAGAACCAATTTCATTAGTTCCAAACGCCAAAACAAATCGCGATGCGTCTGACACTGCACGGTAGTTGGCAACTGAAGGCGGAGCTTCAGTTCCCGTGGGCGCACCGGGCAGGTCGCGGATATCTACACCGCGCGTAGTTAAACCAACCGATGAATCCCAGTAGTAGATGCCGCCACCCTTGGGACCGAATATCAGGTCTTGCCCAAAGTTGTAGGCGTTCCAAAGCCGGATCTGCGTTGTGCCAGGAGACCCAGTGCCCCATCCACCAGAACCCCATCCACCGGATCCCCAGCCTGTCGTGACAGTAGAGATAGCTTCACCAACATGAATCTCATACTGAGCGGTTACAGCACCGCCGCCATTTCCAGAATCAGATGCATTGGCAGTCGCAGAAGCAACGAACGTGTACGTGTTTGCGCCCGTAACCGTTACCTGATGATTCGTATTGAGCACTGCGGCAGTGATGTTTCCACCTAAAGAAATAGCACCGCTAAATGTGACGAAGTCGCCAGTATTGGCACCATGCGCGTTGTCGGTAACCGTGATGACATCAGACCCTGTACTAGCTGCAAAAGTCGCGGTATTTGTCGTGGTGGCGCGAATTGGTGTTACGTCAAAGAACGCCCCGTAGTTGACGTAGTATTTCAGGTTCGTGCCAACGCCGATGTACCGCTGCCAAGGCCACAAGGATCGGCATACACCCAAATAGGTGTAGTCATTTATGCGTTGCCAGCCGCCAATCTTTTCAGGCTGTCCCGAGCGAAACCGGACCTTGTCGGTCTCATACCAGCCGCCCTCCGCCGCATAGCGCGTGTTCTCTCGAAAAACTCCGGGCTTGAATCGAAGGGTTTTCAGCGGCATAGTTAAAACGGTCGAGCGCCGTTCCGATCAATGATGAGCGTCTGCCTGCGATTGCGTGTCGCAAAGCTGACATGCACCCATCGCGAAAACTCCAAAATGCACTGGTCGAACAACAGTGGGCTGTCTTTGATCTTGCGCACAATCTCTTCTGGCGTGCCGAACTTAGGGCATGTGAAGTCCACAGCTTCGCCGCTCATGTGCTGGCTGTTCGCTGAGCCTCCAACTGCCTTGTTCACCTCGGGGCTGCGGTAGGCGGAGGAGACCAACACTGGCTTCCCACCCAACAGGTCGCGCACGTCCTCCATGCACCGAGCCGTGGCTTTGAGTGTCTCGTATAGCTCTGCCGGAGGATCGTTGTCCAGTCCGAGGCGGGCAGCCGTCTGGCTCTCTGTGAACTCGGACAGCGCGAAGTTGGGCGAGAGCATCATTTGGAAGCGACTCCCTTGGCCTTTTCAAACGTCCTCAAACCACCAATACCCAACATGCCCGAGAGTACCACCCACAGCAGATCGGTGTCCACTGAAGGTGGCGTAGGCCAGCCCTGCGTCGCGCTGAGCCAGACCAGTACCGGCTGCCCAATAGCGGCGTAGAACAGCCCTAGAGCCCCAACCCACCCCACAGCAGGCCTCCAGCCAGCAACCCACATCGATGGGTGCGCAGCCTCTTTGGCGTTAATCTCAAGCTGGGCGATGACCTGCTTCAACTCGCCCTGCATCGCCATGGCGAGGAACTCTGCCTCGGCCTTGCGCTTGGCCTCCTGATCAGGCAGAAAGCGGTCGATCAGCGTTTTGCCGACGTCGAGCAGCGGGGCGAGAAGGAGTGGGTTCATAGGTCACCTCACATCGGCCATGTTAGAACTGGAAGCTCAGGAGCGACCGCGTCATAGTTATCAGGTAATCGGCGCATCCCCGAGTCGGCCTGACCAAAAATGCCGTATAAAACCTCCCACGTCCTGGCCCGTTGATTCTTGCAGTATGTCCCCTCTGTGTTGTACTTAGCCACATCACAACCGGCGTAATCACACGCCGACTTGATATCGTCATAGCCGCGCGACTTGGCAAAGTCGTCAAGACGTTTTTGCACCGACTGACTGATGCTTGCTTTGATTGCTGTTTTGGTTTGATCTACCTCTTCTGGTGTCATATCCACCAGGGACCAAGTCTGTCGCCACTTGCCATCAACAAGTTCAGGCGTGCCTTGCACCGCCTTTTGCACCTGAATATCGTAAGGTGCTGGTTGAGTCAGCACCACAGGGAACATGCCCCAAGACGCCACGATCTCGTCAGATAGCACTCCAGCAGGAAAACTAACATTAGTGTTATCCCTTCGCAGATCAGTCTGCGAGTACGGATACTTTTTAATCTGGGCGTCTTGAACAAGTATATAAAGGCTCATTTTTAGTCCTTAAGAGTACGTTTGGTTGTTGTCACGAAAACGCCAGACTCCATGTAATGTAAGGAACTAGGGTACTCGGATTAGCAAATTTAGCGCCAAAACCTGAACTAGACCACGGGTACACTGATAAATTAGGGGCTAAATTATGGCCGACTGCAATGGCTGAACCGTCTCTTGAAAAGGCAACTGCAAGTGCGTAGCCTGTGGGCAGAACCGATGGGTTTGCGTACTTTGCTCCAAATCCGGCACCTGACCATTCGTATACAGTAACGTATGGCGACCCATCATGGGCAACGGCCAATGCATCCATGTTTGGAGAAAAAGCAACTTTATAAGAGTTGCCAGCGACAGGAGACGCAGGGTTTGTAAATTTTGTTCCAAATCCAGCGACTGACCAAGCATAAACTCCTACGTATGGGCTTGATCCTGTCTGAGCTACAGCAACCGCACTTTCGTCTGAAGCAATTGAAAGACCACGACACGTACCAACAGACGGTGTTGGCGACGTATATCTTGCACCAAAACCACTAACCGACCATTCGTATGCCGTCAAATTTCCGGTAAAAGACCCCGCTGCAAACAGCGTGTCTCCGGACGGGGAAAACTTCACGTCGTACACATAAAAATCCGGCGTCGAAGCTGGATCAGGATATTTTGCGCCGAATCCTGAAGACGACCATTCATAAACAATAATGTATGGCGCTTCGGTTATGCCAAGCGCTACGGCATTCCCGCTTGGGTGAAAACTTATAGCTTGTACTTGAGCACCAGATGGGAGTGGGGTTGCTGGGCCAGCAAATTTGGCACCGAACCCAGATCTAGACCATACATATGCATCTATAGAATCTGTCGATCCAAATGCAACCGCATCAGAATTATTGGTAAAAGCCGTGCTCCAGTAATTAAACCCTGTCGGTGGTGTTTGCGGATCAGAATACTTTCCAAAGAACCCCTGTTTGGTCCATGGATAAACTGCTATACCGCTATTGTATCCAACAGCTAATGCCTCGGATACATTTTTAGCCGATTGAATAAGTAGCTTAGACAACATTATGTGCTACTCCCAGTGTAAGACCCGTATAGTGTTGATCCTACTTTCCAAAACACCAGCACATCAGACGCAGTTAAAACAGGTGCAATTGTTCCTGGGACGGAAACCCATGTAATTGTTGGCCATGTAACTGTATACGTACTGCCTCCAGAAAGCATCAAAACAATACTTTGACCGGCAGAAAGTGAATCTGTAAATGTAATGTTTCCTGACAAAGTGGATGTTTGAATGGATCCATTGGCTGGATTTAGCGCAACCGATCCAGAAGTTGCAAGTGTATAAACTTCTTCTGTATATCCATCATTGATGACAACAGACGAAAGTGTCTTATTGCTGAGGGTCTGCGTTGCGGTCGGCGTAGTCACAGCTTCGCCATTGACGTTCAATGAAGCGAAGTTTGATACGGCTTGTACAGCATCAGTCCCGTTCACCCGAAGGAGCATGGATGCACCGTTAGGTACAGCAACGCCGGTTTGACCGAATACCTTGACCGTGGCCGTCTGCCCGCAAGTGTTCGCGACAAAATAGATCTTGCTAGTGGAAGGAACAATCACATCCCTTGCAGCGCCGGGACTACCCGTGATGTTCAGCACCATTTTGCGTGCTTGATCATCTCCACCGTTTGCGACTGATAAAGTTACATTTCCTGAAGTGACGTCAACCGTTGCAGTGCCAGCAATCGCGGCGTCCGCTAGTTCTGTAAAACCCGTATTAACGGTGCCGCCCCAGTTAAGATCGCCATCGGTCGGCTCAACAAACCGCAAAAGGCTTGAATAGGTAGGCATAGCTCTTGACTTTTAAGTGTTTACAGAAACCCAGTTGGCCGACTGGACAGTGGGAACTAACTGCCAAATGTTGACATTGCCAATTGCGCCGTATCCGATCACGCCAGTTGGTAAGGCGCTGGCTGCACCAGTTACCACCACAGAGCCCGTGACGCCGGCAGCATAAACATTGGTGACGCTGACGACAGTCATAGCAATCTCCTCTTAGCCGATACGGATCAAAGCATCTGTGGACGTGTTGGCCGGGAATTGGACAGTAAAGTTTGCTGCTGTTGAAGTCTTGTCAGAACCAAAATCCAACACTGCAACGGCTTTGTTTGACTTGCTTGCGTTGTAAACCAGAGCACCACGGGCGGTGATTGAGGCGGTAGACCATGTTGTGTCTGAAAAATCGACAAACGCGGTCGTGCCAGATAGCGTCACTGTCGTGCCAGATAGCGTGTTGCCGCCTGCGGTGTAGCCAACGCCAGACACCTCATTAGATGCTGAGTACACGGTTGTTGCTGCGCTTAGCGTAGCCGAAGACGTGTACAGAGCAATCTTAAATGTGTCTACATCAAAATCATGCTCACCCTTCAAAAGCTCCTGCTTGAAAGATGAGCACATTGCTTGAGAAATTGCCATGACTATTCCTTAGGTTGGCTTGATCCGAGTCTGCCCACTTCTGTATGCATCCTGCCTCAGCTTTCCATCACCAAGGTTCTTCAGCAGCACAAGCGACTGTCCAAACTCTTTGTCCATCATGGCGACGATGTCAGGCTCTTGCTGCATCCAGCGGGCCGCTTCGCACATGACCGCGTTAAACAAGACACTGTCAAAGTTATCACCCAGCCAAGATGTGCCTGCTGTGACAATGCTTTCTGGATAGTAGAAGTAGTGAAGCTCTGCCGTCAGCGACGCACTGGGCGTTGGGCCAAGCATGAACACCAACTCGTTGGGATTTCCACTGTCCGGACCAAACACGGCATAGTATTTGGGGACACCTGTTGCAGACGGGTTTGGAAACGACTCTCTAAGGAAGTTGACATCCTTGTTGAGAAGGTAAGAGTAGTTTCCACCGTTAATTACCGCCAAGCTGTAGACCGCCATAAAGTCAAGCGGCGCTTGAAGATACGGGTTGCCGGATGACAACGTGCCCGTCATGTTCCGTCGCAGCGACGGAAGCTGAACAGCGTTGTAAATCTTTTGCTCCGCTAACTTTGTCAACGTAGCAAAGTCAGACGAGGAGAACGTGTTCTCCACGCCATCCTGAACGGC
>Ga0070749_10003779_pt1 | contig 10081 bp, 18 predicted proteins | sample VirMetDEL_Nov_18_FD_75180 | JGI IMG/M metagenome (GOLD analysis project Ga0070749, IMG submission 75180) | Aqueous microbial communities from the Delaware River and Bay under freshwater to marine salinity gradient to study organic matter... | ecosystem: Environmental > Aquatic > Marine >...
AAAAGAAAACTCAAAAAACTAAAATTATCTGAGGATGATATTCTTGATATGGATATGGACTTCCTCTTGGACAAAAAATGATTAGGTATCTTATTCTCTTATTGTTAATAGTTCTGCCTCAAGTAAGTGCTTGTGGATGGTTCACCTATGAAGATATACCTGAAACGAGAGCTTATTATGACATAGAAGATAATCTTGCAGGGATACAAGATTCTGTACTCTCAATGAGTAGATTTCCAACTCCCCATGAATTAAAAAAGAATGTTTACATTCCAATGATATACAATGGCTAGGGCAGAATCAACAGGAGGGATGACAACTACAAGTGGAAGGTCGGTCTTAGTAACCCCTTCTGGAGTCCAAGTCGGTTCAGCAGACCCAACCCCTCCAAGAAGGTCTGGTGGTAGAGGTTCAAGAGTTGTTGTGGTGAATCAAAATGAACGAGTTGCAGAAGAACTCACCAAACTTGGAAGGTCTACCATTCAGGAAAGGCAAGAACTTGCATCCCAGGTAAAACAACAACTTGCTAGAAGGGATTTAACCAGAGAGGATAAATTAAAACTCAAACGAGAGTTTCAATCCAAATTACTTGAAACAGAAAAAAGAAAGTTACAAGCAGAGTCAGCGATACGTGGTGGGAAAAGTTTTGCGGAACTAAATCCCAAACCAGAGTTACAAGCACCTTCAATCCCAAAAAAAGATGAACAAACATTTCAAAGACCCACCATTCAAATACCCAATCCTGCATTGAATCAAAGGAGAACTATAGATATAAACGAGCCAAAGTATATAGAAGTTCCGAGAGTAGATACTATAAAGACCACCCTAGACATAGTCGAGTCTCCATTAAAGGTAGTTGGATTTCTTTCAGAAGTTGCAGGAGAAAAGGCGGAGAAATTGGTCTCAAAAATCCCTCCTGAAAAGAGAACCATCTTTTTTTCTTCAAAAAAAGGAGAATATCCAAATCCTGTTTTAACTCAAAGGGTGACAATAGACCCCACTCAACCAGAAAAGGTTGCTTTTGGTATTCCTGCCCGTGCATTAACTATCTCTCCAAAGAGGGTTGGAGAGGGGGTGGAGGTTGGTTCAAATATTGGTATGCTAATTACATCACCCACAGCAGTAGTAGCACCTGCTTTGATTGTGGAAGGTACAAGGACTGCACTCACAGCACCTACAACAACTGAACGGGTAGTGGGAATAGCAGAAACAGGTCTTGGTGTTTTCGGATTAGGGGTAATCGCCACAAGATTGACAAGAGGTTTAATCGCTGGAAGAACTCCACGAGTTTTGGATGTTCAAACAAGAGTAGCATCTCCAAATGTGAAAACAATTGAGTCCTCTAAAGTAGTTCAATCCCTAAAGTCTGGAGACCAACTTGCGTTTTCAAGAGAAAAATTAACAGGGGCAAGAGTCTATGCTTCCTCAGTTAAACTTTCGGATGGAAGTAAAAGAACTTATGAGTTCTTAGAACTTGGGAAAGCAGAAAGACTACCATCTCAATTAATGCAAGGTTCAAGAAAGATATATGGGGCAGAATTAGATTCTAAAGGCGAGGTTTTAAGATATATTGGTTCTGGAACATTGGATGTTTCTGGAAAAAAACTCTCAAGAGCAATAAGTGACTTTGTAGTAATCGACCTAAAACGTAGACCTTCAATCTCAAGTCCATTTGGTTTATTTAAAACAGTGAAAAAAGAAACAATAAATCAACAACCTCAGTATTTTAGACTAGAAACAGAGTCTCAATTATTCCCTCAAAAGAAAGGGTCTTTTGATGTTGTTGGGGTCACATCTCAAACGAGAGAAGGAGAGTTTGGTTCTATTCCATCATTCATACTATCAAAGAAAAAACTTCAAAATGTTGTTGGAGAAGGGAGTGGTTATCTATCAAGGATTACTACAAGTGCAGAGATAAGTTCCCAAACGCTAAAGAGTCCTACAAGTTTTGGGAAGAGTTTTAAGGTAACTAAAAAAGGAATTGAATTTGGGAGATTTGGTCAGCAATCATTTATTGGGGCAGAGAAAAACCTAGATTCAATAACTTTTAGGACTTCGAGAGCAAGTAAGGGTTGGACAGAGAGCAAAGGCACAGAACTTGCCCAGGTAACTAAACTTTCACAAGCACAAACATCTGGAGGGCAGGACACTCTTGCAACCCTCACTTCCATTTCAGCTAAACTTTCCTCTCCTCAAGTGAAAATCCCTTCGGAATTTGTAGGGCTAGGATTATATGAACAAGCACGTTTTGTGAGAGGTTCGTTAAGTTTTCCATCCACATCCTCAATCCCCTTACCTCCTAAAATTGATTTTAAACCAACGATGGAATTGAGTGTGACTTCTTCTCAAAAATTAGATGTTTCATCAGATACAGGTGTGAAAATATTTACAAAAACTTCTGGCAGAAGTCTACAAAAAACGATTCAAAAAGAAGATACGAGCCAGGATTTTATTCAATCACCTAATCAACTAATTGCCCAAAAACCAAACCAACAATTTAGGCAAGATAGTCGGCAAACAAGTCTGCTGAAACAAAATAATGCACTTGAAATGTTAAAAACAGGGGGTACTTCTCTTCGTGGAAGTGTATCTCGTCCTCAAAATCCACGCTTCCCAAAAATACTCATCCCCCTTTTAGAGCCACCATCAGATAAGCGTACTGATAATCTAAAAGATTCTCCACCATTCAAGATATTCGGAAAAAGATTTGGCAAGGACATTGAAATAGGAAAAGCACCTTCTCAAGCGAAGGCAGAAGAAAAACTTACTCAATTTCTTAAAGGAACACTTGGTCGTTCAGGATTCATAACTAAGGAGGGAGTGAGAGTAAAATCTCGCCTAAGAGGTTTCGAGTTTAGACCAAGTAAGGTAGACCCTTTTAGAGTAGTTCAAAAAAGAAAGTTTAGTCTAGGTACTGGTTCGGAGGTGGGAGAACTTCAATTCTTTAAACGAAGGGGGAAGCGGAAATGAATAAGAATGGGAATGTTGCTTTTTATGGACTTATGCTTGGACTTACACTCCTCGTTTTAGCACTCGCACTCGCACCTGCTGTTACTGAATTTACAGGTGATGCTATGAATAAAACTATCAACGGGAATCAAGGTCTTGATTGTAATAATTCTTCTATCTCTAATTTTGATAAGGCAACGTGTCTTGCAACGGACCTTAACTCATTTTATTTTATAGGAGGTTTGTTATTCATATCTGGTGCAGTTATTGCGGCTAGATTTATTTTTTAAAATGAAGAAAAAAATCTTTGATATGCTGAACGAAACCCCAGGGGGAGTAGATGTTATTGTCAAAAGTTCTACTAAAGCAGTCTGTGGGGCATTTGAAAGAGAGGTAGTGGTAAAAGACTCAGAAGTTTCAGCAACGAAATCAAAACTAAAAAGAGCAGGATATGTTATTATAGGCACTGGTCCTGCGGGGTTTAAACGGACAAAGATATGGTTTAATCCCAGTGGGGTTTCGTTATGAATAAACGAGGGCAGTTGGGTTTGAGTTTAATCACTGCAATATTTATATTTATAATTGGAATTGCATCAGTTAATTTTGTGATGGATGAGGTAACTACTGCTCGACTAGAACTCACCTGTGCTTCTGCTTCAACTATTTCCGATGCAACAAAATTACTTTGTTTGGTGATTGACACTACGGTAATCTACTGGATGATTGTTATAATGAGCATTGTAGGGGGTCTGGTAGTATCAAGATTTACATGAAGAGATATTTGATTTTATTGACTTTTTTATTGATGATTGGGTTTAGCAGTGCTGCTGTGTGGACTGATGAGTACCAAATACGAATTTATGCAGATTCTGTTCCAAGTGTTTCTGGTGCTACCGTTACTAATGAGGGTGGGGGCATATTCAAAGTAAATACTACTAACCCTAATTATGAACTTTCAAGAGCAATAATAATGAAAGGATTATTCTATGGAACAACAGGGTCTAACCCAAACATCGTTAATGCTGCAAATATCACAAAGATGGTTTCAGTAGATGAACGAGACCATAATAGGTTTGCAATTTATGGAAGGAGGTCGGTTGCAGGAGACTTTAGTTATACATTTACTTTTGATAGCACTACTAACAACGAGAATGTATCTTCTTGGTCTTATCTTAAACATTTTGGAAGTGCAGGACCCCCTGGCAGTGAACTTAGATTCCAGTTAGGAGGTTCTACAAATCATTTACTATTCCAACCTGGATTGGATGCAGAAAGCGATGAAACTGGAACAGATACCTCAGCAGAACAAAGAGACAATCCTTCAACTGCGGTAATAAGTGGTTCAAATTTAGGAGGTTCAACTAATGAAATAAGAATGTAACTTTTAACCACTGTAAATGGTAGTTGGAGTGGAACATTAAGCACCGAAACAAACTTTAGAGATGACCATAACATAAGTGCCTTTATTTCTGCACCAGTAATTAGTGTTAATGAACCCCTCGAATCTGAAATGTTCTTAAAAGACTCCCTTGTAACTTTTAATATTACTACTCAGGGAAATACTCACGATTTAGTTAATATAAGTTTATACATCGAAGGGGTCCTCAATGAAACTAAGACTATCTCAGGTATTTCCAATGAAACTGTCTTTACAAAAAACTTTGGAACTATTGGAAGTAAAGAGTGGTATGTAGAGTCATGTTCAAACATCAGCATCTGTTCCTCAATACCTGAAAAATCAATTTCAATCCAAGAATATATTGAGAATAACATCTCATATTCCACTGAAAGTTATGAGACTAAAACAGAGCAGTTTATTTTAAACACTACTATCTACTCAGGCATAACTACCTCTTCGGCAACATTCACTTATGATGGTACTCCCTACTCTTCGACTAAAACTATTTCAGGGTCAGATGTCCTATTTACATCTGATGTAACAATCCCTCTTGTCACCACAAGTGGAGAGTCAAAAGAGTTTTATTGGACTCTTAACCTTGATAGTAATCTTTACAACACTACCTTTACAAATCAAACAGTATACAGCACCCTCTTTGATTTATGTAATGCAACTTTAGTTACTCCTTTTTTGAACTTTACCTTTAAGGATGAAAGCACTAATGGATTTATTAACGCCTCAGTTCCTCTTGCAACATTTTCATACTATCTCGGAGATGGTTCAGTAACAAAGACTCTCACATATACTGAGAGTACTCAGAACACTCAGTATCTTTTCTGTGCAAGTCCAAACCTCACATTAAAGATTAATCCTTACTTTCAGTATGAACAATCTCCCAATTACCCTCAAAGAGTTTATGACCCTGGCATTACCTCTTATACTAACACCATTACTAATCGAGTACTCTACCTTCTCTCCTCTTCAAAGGGTCAATATGTAACATTTCAGGTAGTAAACATCGCAGACCAACCAATCTCATCTGTCATATCAACTGTTTCTCGAACAATAGGGGGTTCTGATGTTACTATTAGTTCGGGTCAAACTGATTCAGCAGGGGCAATTACATTCTTTTTAAGTGCAGATTTTATTTATGACTTTTTGTTTACTAAGACAGGTCTTGCCAACTTTGAAAGTTCATTTGCCCCCACACTTACTGAATATACCATAACAATGACAGGTGCTTCTTCAACAATTAATAACTTTTTCCAGGGTATTAATTACTGGATTCTTCCTTCTGTCCAATCTCTTCTCAATGATACTACTTACTCTTTTGAGTTTAATGCTACATCTGATTATTGGGATTTAGATTCATTTGGTTTTGCATTACGTCTTGCTAATGGAAGCATAGTAACCTATCAAACTTCAACATTTGAAGGAAGTCCTGCCACATTCTCTTATGATGTAAACAATCAATCTATTATCTATATGGATTATTTCTGGTTTACAAATAATACCTATACCAATGCGACAAGATTTTGGGTAGTCGAGAGTACAGCGTATACGTCATGGAGTATATCAAACTTTTTTACGGATTTATCAGCATATCTTGATGAAGGGTTCTTTGGAATAGATGATTTTGGAATTAGCATAGTGGTTTATATTGTCCTTTTCTTTTCGATTGGGATAATGTCTTACAAATATGGAATCAATAGCCCAATACTCCTTTCAACAATGGTGTTTGCAATAATATTCTTCTTTGATGTGACAGTAGATTTAATTCCTACTATAAGTGGTGTTCCAAATCTACCTACATACCTTAGTGGTCTTGTGCTAATTGCATTGATAATCAAGGAGGGAATTTCAAGATGAAGATTTGGAATTATATCTTCTTATTTACCACTATGATAGTCATAATGGAGATAGTGGGATTGCCAACTGGACTCTCATCAACCTTAGACACGTTTGGAGTAACAATTAATCCACAAACGCAAACAATAGAGGGGGATTTATCTAACTCCTCGAATTACCTACTCATAATTGCAACATTGATAGGTGCAACTGTTGCCTCGATTACAGTGGGCATTCTTACAAAAACATTTGATACACGTTTAGTCACCTTGCCTATCATCACCACAGTCATGGTGGTTTTTATCTCAACAGGATGGTCTTTAATTAAATATGTCTCTAATTTTGGAGAATTTTGGGCGACTGCCATTGTTGCTACTGTTTTTATCCCATTGGGGATAGGGTATGCACTCTCCATAGTAGACTACTTCAACGGATATCAATAACATGGCATGGATAGAACCTCTTAAACTTCAAACATGGTTCATTAATGTGTTTAGTGGAAGCCAGGAAATCTTTACTGCGATAGCCTTGATGGTATTAGTTGGAGGGGCTGCATTTCTTAGAATGAATGCACTCACCTTATTCTTTTTAATTGGATTATTTTTCCTGATGTTCTCTAATTATGTTGGTTCTGTAATGTTCTTCTTGGTAATAGTCTTTGGAAGTTTAGTAATAGGTTATTGGCTAAGTAGGATAATGAAATAAACGCCATTTATAAATGTAGGAACGGTAAAATAGTATGGGAATAATGGACCTTGTAAGGAAGCTTTCTTCGAGCAAAAGTGAAACTAAGATGAAATTCAAACAGATGCAGGAAGATGACAGACTCACTACAATGGTTGAGGAACGTAAAAAATCATCTAATCAAAGGGAATTAGAAAAAATTATGAACCAGAGAAAAGAGGAAAGAATGAAAAAGATGCTCGATTCTATTCGTAAAAAAGAAACTCAGGCAATGTGGAAGGATAAATCAATCCTCAATAGCGGAACTTCCATCCTAAAGAATGGAAAGTCGATTATGAAAGATGATAGACCAATTCTCAAACAAAAAAATATCTTTACTGGAAATAAAAATGTCATTAGGCAAAAGCCGATGTTTATGAAATGAAGATAAAAGAATTAGCCGATAAACTTGGAAAGAAAAAGATTAAAGTTAAGAGTACATTTAAGGAAAGGCGTTTAGTTGTTAAAATTCCTGACACAAAACCAGAGAGAGTACTCTCGGATGAAAATAGATTTTTCAAAGGAGAATTTAACAAGGAAAAAAAGAGGTTGTTTTTCCAATGATACTCGATAGAGATTTTTTAGGAGGGGCGATAAAAACATGAATAAAAACGGACAATTAGGAATGGGTACGATTCTAGTTGCATTTATACTTGTAGTAGTGGGAGTTGCATTATTCCAATCAACTGCTCAGACAGTAGGAGATGCAACTAACACTCAATCTGTAACCAATCACCAGTTCACCGCACCTGCTAATGCAGCAAGAACAGACCTATTAGGTCAGGAAGTACTCAGTACACCAACAGTGGTTTATTCAGCGAACGGAACAACAGTTCCAGGTGCAAAGTACACTATTGATGAAGTAGTATCAGAGACAACGGGTGTAAAGACTGTTTCTTTTAGAACAGATGACGCAAGTCTTGCATCAGCAACCCTCAATGCAAGTTACAACTACGGTGCAGACGGATACATTGATAGTTCAGGGGCTAGGTCAGTTGCATTATTGATAAGTGTCTTCTTTGCACTTGCCATTGCAGTAGTAGCCTTAGTTCCCACCCTTAGAAGCGGTGTACTGAGTATGATGAAATAATTTTTTTTGGGATTTGTATCCCTTTTTTAACTTATAGTGGTAACTCAAAAAAAATTCAATTAAATTGGAGGAAAAGCAAATGAAAAGAAAAAAAACACGGAAAAAGATGACTCGAAAGAAGTCCACTCGAAGAAAGAGAAGATAATTCTCATAGGGCATGGTCTCATAAATTATCTTAGTTGAGACCATGCCTTTTCACTACTTCTTAGTTAAACAAAACTTATATAAATGATAATTATCATAAATTATAATGACCCACTTCCATGTGAATAAAACAGTCTCTCGTTCTTTTGTTTCCGACTTTATTGCACGTGTCCAGAATATCTTTGGATGGAATTTAAAATCTTACGAGAAGATGGTCGATAAGGCAATCTCTCAGATTAAAGAAGAATTGAATGAAAAGAAAATAACATGGTTTAGATATGAGATAACCCAATTAACAAGTGGTGCTTTATCAGTAACTATGTATGGGGAATTAGAATGAATTATTTTAATCTCTCGGTCTATCTCTTCATAATTCTTGCCTTTGTAGTCGGTTCTCAAGTTGAACCAGAACAAATGCCTCAGATACACAAAACATTAAACAACGCAAGTGCTACCCTTAACCAAATTAATTTAGAAGGAAGTCCAGACCCCTATGTTAATGGAACTCTTTTAGTAATTGAAAAATTTTTTCACTATCTGGGTACATTCTTCACCGAGGTTGCACGAGCTGCAATAACTTTTGGAAGTCAAAGTCCCCAATACTTTGAACCAACATTTATTCTAAACCTGGTAAGGTTTATCTTAATTGCAATCATCGTAGGATTGTTAATTAAACCACTATTCTATCTGGGGGTCATTATAGTCTTGTTAATATCATGGATTTGGGAAAAGAAGAGATTAAAAAAAGTGCAAAAGAAGCAAGAAAAAGTTTGAGGGAACTATATATAAAATATACCCAAGAACTTTATGATGTAGTTAATAAAATAGACACATATCTAGAGGTTATAGAAAATGCCAAAAACTAAATCTGGTGAAGAAATCACCTGGTCCGAGTTTATGACTCGATGGAAACAGGGAATTTCAGACATAACCCCTCAACAAAAAGCTAAAAGTCAATTAAGTGGTACTTGGATACAGCTAGTAGGAATTACCTCAGGACTTATAATTTCCCTTTATAATTTTAAGGCACTATGGTGGGTTGCACTTATCCTTGCAGGTGTATGGATAAATACTTTCATCCAACTTCTCTCATTAAAGTCTCAACTGCGTTTTTTTAAAGACCTTGAATCTAATTCAGAAGAAGTAAACCTCTTTGATTTATTACCAAATGAAGATAAGGAGGTAAAAAATGATTGAAGAAGCGTTAGAATCCCCAGGGTTTTATATACTTTCAGGGGTTGGTATTGGTGCGTTTGCGATTATGACAGTAGTATTAAATGCAATGGGCAACGGAGATTTAATGCCTTTTTGGGTGAAAGCGGTTACTATAATTGCAATCCCTATCATCGCAATGGTTTTTAACTCTGTATTCTCAAGTTAATATGGAGGAGATACTTATTAAAGGTGAAAAAATTTACCTTAAAAAGTCAAATCTTTTTGGGTGGAGAGTGATATACCCTCTTAAAGAGGATGGGAAAATTAACTGGTACAATTTTTTGTTTGGAGGGAATATAGTTAATGTGATTATTATAGCAACTATTGTTTTTGTCTTAATAGGTGCATTGCAAGAGTATGCAAACGCAATAAATGTTGCGAATGAATGTTTGCAAAGTAAGGAGGTATCTCAAGGATTTAATCTGGGGAGAATCTCATTACCTTAATATGAAAATTTTAGAGGTGGGATTGTTGTACCTTAGTTTGCATCGTTGCCTTAACCGAAGGTTTGGTTTTAATGAAATAGACCTCAAAGAATTTTTTATTGAGTTAGGAAGGCATTACCTCGTGCCAAAAAATGTAAGATATGCGGTTCTAAAAGAAATGCAGGATAAAAAATTAATTTACAGAATAAGTAAAAGGAAGTTCAGACTTAAAAGGGTTTGCATTGATATTGAACAGGACACTAACAAAATTCAAAAGGTAATGGGGTT
>Ga0070749_10003780_pt1 | contig 10080 bp, 9 predicted proteins | sample VirMetDEL_Nov_18_FD_75180 | JGI IMG/M metagenome (GOLD analysis project Ga0070749, IMG submission 75180) | Aqueous microbial communities from the Delaware River and Bay under freshwater to marine salinity gradient to study organic matter... | ecosystem: Environmental > Aquatic > Marine > Coastal...
GCCTTGGCAGCCTTTGAATCAAGCACTGGCAACCTATTGGGGACTAAGGGCGGCACGATAGGTCAACAGACTATTTTTGTCCCCGCCGGCGCAATGGAACCAGCGGTAACGACCGCCCCAGCGACGAGCAATGTCGTTGAGATCGGCACTTCGTTATTCGCGGCCAGGACAATGGATTTTGCGACGGATGCCGATGACTTTGCGTATTTTGGCATCCAAATGCCGAAAAGCTGGGATGGCGGCGACTTGGTTGTTCAGTTTGTTTGGTCCGCTACAGGGACGACCGCAAATACCGTCCTCTGGGCTATAGCGGCAACGTCGCTTGGGGACGATGAAGTTTTAACAACGGCATTCCCGACGCCGGTATCCCCGGCTGCCGATACCAACAGCACGACAGCGGACGATATTATGATATCGGGAGAAGTTACCGTCACGGTCGGAAGCAGCCCAGCCGCAGAGGATTATGTAATATTTGAGGTGTCGAGGGATGTGAGCGGCGACACATTGGCTGAGGACGCCAGACTTCATGGTGTTCGCATTCACTATACGATTGACACTGGAGTTGACACTTAATGCGGTACGTTCTGGTTGATGACGCAACAAAGGAAATTATTAGGGAGGTCGATGGGGCTAAGGAGTTTAGGAATGGATCTCCGCCAGACCTAACTAAAAAGCCCTTCACCTGGCTGCCGCTTGTCGTTGTCGATCCCACTGTGGACTATGCAACGGAAAAAAAAGAAGGCCCCGTTGATGCTGTTACTGACACGGAATGCACAAGAACGTGGACTGTCCGAGGCAAAACATCGGAAGAATTGGCGTCGGAAAAAGACAAAACGGCCAATGCCGCTATCCAAAACATGAAGGCGCTTATTCTGGCCCTGAATGACGGCTCTTTTGTTCCGGGGCAAAACCTCACGAACGCGCAGTTAAAGGCAATTATCAAGGCCCATGTTTAAGGTCAACAACTTGGTCGGATTCGGCGGGGGGCCGGTTGCATCCGGCGCCACAGCTTACCGATATTTTAGAATTAATATAACGGACAATGTTGACGGTTCTGGGTTTACCCATGTCGGTGAGCTGCAGATCATGGTTTCGACAACGGCATACCCGACATCGGACATGACTGCGGCGTCTTCGCCAAGCCCGCTTGTGGCTGCAGCAAGCACCGAGAGCAGTGGTGGTGAGGCGTGGCATGGGTTCGACGGATCAAACACAGCGGAGTGGGTTAGCGACGGCGTTGTCGTTCCCCAATGGCTCAGAATTGATCTTGGCTCGGGGAATGAAATTGTCGCCACGTCCGCAAAGATTACGGCGGACAATGCTAACGCGGGTCGTATGCCAAAAGACTTTACCATTGAGGGGTCAAATGATGCTTCAAGTTGGACTGTTCTGACGACTGTCACGGGGGAAACCGCATGGGGCAGCGAAGAAACCCGCGAATTTACATTTTAAACCATTAACAGCCGGATATTAAAATGGCCACATCTGGATCATACGACTACAGCACAAACCGAACGGCCATCATAAAAAGAGCCCTAAAAATAATGGGCGTTCTTGAGGCCGGCGACGAGCCTTCCTCAGAGGATTATACGGATTGCGCTATAGCCTTAAACGGCATGATTAAGCAGTGGATGGCGGATGGATTTAAATTATGGAAAATCCGAGAGGCAACGGTATTTTTAACACCAGGAACGGCATCATACAGCCTCGGCACAAGCGGAAGCCACGCCTCATTGAGTGCGGTTAAAACGGAATTGGGGGCGGATGCTGCTACGAGCGCGACATCCCTCACTGTCGATTCCATCGCGGGAATCTCTGCCTCCGATACCATTGGCGTCGTGTTAAATGACGGAACTATACATTGGGACACTGTATCCGGCTCCCCATCGGGGACAACGGTCACTCTCACTACGGGCCTTTCTGGGGCGGCATCAACCGACGCTCACGTTTATGCATACACAACGCGGCTTGTGAGGCCTCTAAGGGTCCGTTCTGCAAGACGTAGGGATAGTGCAGAAAACGACACCCCGTTGCTTTCCTGGTCCAGGGATGAATATTTCGATACCCCGAACAAAACGTCACAAGGAACGCCCACGGCGATTTACTATGACCCTCAATTAAATTCCGGTGTTCTTTATGTTTGGCAAGCGCCAAATTCGGCAAATGACCGTATATTAATTGACGTTGATGTACCAATAGAGGATTTGGATTCGGCCACGGATGAGCCGGACTTTCCTCAAGAGTGGTATAATGCCCTTTCTTGGGGTTTAGCGTTTGAGATGCGGCTTGATTATGCCGTACCCGTGGAGATCATGGCGAGGATCGAGGCTGGTGCGCCTGCTTATAAGGACCGCCTTTTGGGCTGGGATACAGAGCCGGAATCGGCATACTTCGTCCCTAACATGGGTTAGGAAATGAGGGTCCCGTTTGCGGTTCACAGTTATCAATCCAGATCGTTACCGTTCTCCGCGCAGAGACTCGTCAATATGTATGCGGAAAACGCGCCGGACGCTAAGAGTAATGTCGTAATTTTGAATGCCCCAGGCATTAAGGAATTTGGCGAGGTTTCTGATAATGCCCTGCTGTATGCAGTTGATTTTACGCAATCAGAGTGGGCACAGATAGATTCCGGGAACCAGGCTACTGTTTCATCGAACGCAGCGGTGGCCCCGGACGGCAACACAACGGCAGACGAGATTGAGGATGGGAACACATCCGCAGAAGAAGGAATAAAACAAACCGCCAGCATTTCAACCGGACTGGCCAGTATTGCATTTTCCATTTATATCGCCAAGGTCACTGTTGATCCTGGTGTTTATCCAAGAATCAGATGCACGGTTTCCGGGTCTACAACGATAAATTATGACGCTGTTTTAGACCATTTTTCCGGAGAGGCCGGGGAGGTTGCTGCTACCGCCTCCTCTGGCAGCGTGACTGTCGAGGAAACAGACGCCTCTTGGTGGCGTCTTAAAATGGTTGTTCCGAATACTGATGCAAACAACAATTCGGTCACGATAAATATTTATCCCGCTCAATATACGGATGTAACGTCCGGTGTGGCGAGCGGGTACAGCACTGCTTTAACCGGCTCGATTCGGGTATGGGGAGCGCAGGTAAATAGCGGGACCAGCGTCAATGGCCTAACGATAACATCTGCGGTTGCATCAACCGGCACGGGTGCGATTCGCGGGAGAAGCGTACTCAACAATGTTTTATATGTTGCATCGGGGAGAATGCTTGCGAGCGTGGACTCTAACGGATGGCCGACGGCCATTGGTGATCTTGGCAACGCCACGAATAGAGCATCTATGGCAAGCAACGGTACGCAAATATGCATTGTGGACGGTGTTGCGGGGTGGATTTACACAACCGGGAGCGGTCTGGTCCAGATTTCAGATGGTGATTTTCTCGTAGCTGACACGGTAACGTACCAAGACGGTTATTTTATATTAAGCCGTAAGGATACTGGTGATTTCTTTATATCCGCGCTAAATGATGGGACAGCCTATGATGCGACGGAGCGGGCAGAAGCCGAGGGAAAGCCGGATGATTTGGTCGCTGTGTATTCCGATCATTTGGAATTATGGCTGTTCGGGAAAGAAAGCATTGAAATTTGGTATAATTCCGGGGCCGTAGATTTTCCCTTTAAAAGACGAGAGGGCGTTTTTATAGAAAGGGGCTGCGCGGCTGCTTTTTCGATAGCAAATGAAGACAACACGTTGTTTTGGCTGGGCGATGATAAAATCGTTTACAGAGCAAACGGGTATACCCCGATGCAAATTAGCACCCCGGCCATTGAGGAGCAGATTCGCAAACTGGCGACTGTTAGTGACGCCATCGGGACCACGTTCACAATCGGCGGGCACAAATTCTACTCTCTTGTTTTCCCGACATCCGGGGGAACGTTTGTATATGATATGTCCACAAAGCTTTGGCATGAAAGAGAGTCGCTCGGGTTTAATTATTGGCGCGGTCAAACATCTGTATTTGTTTACGGCAAGCATTTAATCGGGGACAGCGAATCGGGGAAGATTGGAGAACTGGACTTAGACACATATCAAGAATATGGGTCAGAGATTCAGGCATTGGCCACGGCCCCGGTAATTCATTCCGACAGAAAATATCTATTCTTTTCAAGATTTGAATTGGATATCGAGAGCGGCGTTGGGCTGTCCTCCGGGCAAGGATCGGACCCCAAAATTGTTTTAGATTATTCAGACGATGGCGGCAGGACATGGAGTTCCAGAAAGCCCTGGAGGTCGATGGGTAAAATAGGGGATAACCGCCAACGGCTGCGCTGGAATCGTCAAGGACGATCAAGGAATAGAGTCTACCGGGTGGTTATTACCGACCCCGTAAAAAGGGCGATTATCGCCGCTCATGCAGATGTGAGGGTTGGAACGTCTTGATTGCGGTTCAGGCGCCATCGCAAAGATATGCGTTTGTCGATGAGGGGGGATTCCTTACCCGTGAAGGGTTAGACCTGCTTGAAAGACTAAGGCTTAGAACCGGCGAGGGCCACGGATACGCACTCAATGGACTTTATGCCTACGAAACGACAATCAGCCAGTCCGAGGTGGCCTCCGGGGCATCTAAGATCATTATTGAGGCTATTTCAGGCCACCAATGGAAGCCAAGGTGGATGTGGCTGTCGGGCGGGGGAACGAATTTTTCGGGAGGGTCCGGGGATCGGTTGATGTCCATAGGGTCCGGCTCGACGGTTTACAGTATTATTCCGGCGGCAACTCTACAGTCGCTTGACTTTGCGGTGTGGGGTGATACCGGGCTTCCCAAGCCATCAACGGCGGCGCACGCAACGACAGCCTCGGCTGCCGGCGTAAACGTGGTCGCCAAATATAGCGGCGGCTCTGCGGACTATACGGCGGGGGCAATGACGTTGGTTATTATCGCGGAGAGGGTGGTTTGAGAAATTTCCAACTTATCAGCTCGATAGATATTATTCCCCTGCAACACGCCATTATCCGGCAGCCTGATTTATGGAATCAGCACACATACAGAACGACATACAAAAACACGCCTCATTCGGAGGTCGATGATATCTGGATCAGATATTCGGATCAGGAAAGAACGTCAAATCCGGAAGATACGGAGTCCGTTCAAAACGATCACGGGGCTGTCTGGTATCCGGCATTTTCTAAGCTGCCTGAGTCTCGCCCGATCATTCTATCTCTGATGAATTATGTGTCCGCCTACGAACTCGGAAGAGTGGTGATTTCGAGAATCAAGCCTGGGGGGAAAATTCTCCCCCACGCTGATATTGACGGAGACTACGTTCACTTAAATGATATCGCCAGATACCACATCATTATTCAGGGGCTTCCGGGGTCGATGTTTTACTGCGGGGGCGAAGAAGTGAATATGCGAACCGGAGAAATCTGGTGGTTCGATGCCCACAAGACACATGAGATCATTAATAACAGTTCGGATGATCGGATTCATTTGATGGTCGATTTAAGGCGGTGGCCTTGCTGACGGCTTCTGTTGAGTCGTTCATCGAGAATGTCGCGGAATTGAGAAGTATCATAGATGACCACTATGAAAAACTCGCCCTTAACAAGCATGTCATTCCTTTAGCGCCGCAGTGGGAAGTCTACTTCGCCCGAGAAGAAGCAGGTGAATTGTTGTTCATTCCATTGCGCGATGCGGGCCGGATGGTTGGCTACTGGATCGCTTTTATAGCACCGGGCCTGCACTACAAAACGTGCCTTACTGCGACAATGGATATCTGGAATGTGATTCCGGAGTACGAGCGGACAAGGGCGCCCCTGGTGCTTATGACGGCAGTTGAAAAAGAATACAGGCGCCGCGGCGTCAATCGGTCTTTTGTCGGTGAGAAGATGCACCGGCCATGCGGGAAATTGTACCGGAAATTCGGGTACGATCCTGTCGAAACCCACTATAGTAAATTAATCGGAGTCTAAACATGGTTGCAGCAGCGATTGTTGGCGGCGCGGTTGTTGGCGGCGTTTCATCAAGTATAGCAGGCAGCGCGCAAGCTAGCGCGGCTGAAAAAGCAGCAAGATTGCAGGCCGGCGCAACCAGTGAGTCTGCTGCCGTCCAGCGTGACTATATCAACAATCTACAAAGGCAATACGACACCACGCGCGCCGATTTATCGCCCTATCGGGCTGTTGGCGGGGCGGCCCTGGATGAGTACGGCGCCTTGTACGGGATTGGCCGAGACGGGCTGTTGTCCGAGGCCGATATGCAGGCCGCCAGGGATCGGTTTACGACCACGCCCGGATATGACTTTAGATTCAGCGAGGGGCAAAAAGCCCTTGAGAGATCAGCCGCCGCCGGGGGGAATTTAAATTCCGGCGCCACAGGAAAGGCGCTGATTCGGTATGGCCAAGGCGTTGCGTCCGAAGAATTTAACAATTATGCGAATCGTTTATCCGGCCTAGCGGGGATGGGCCAAAACGCCGCCGCCCAGACCGGGACACTGGGGAATCAAAACCTTGCTCAACAGGGGGCAGCCGCTAGTTCTTTGGGTAACACAATCACTTCCGGGGCCGCCCAACAGGGCAACCTTATCGCAAATGCCGGAACAGCCAGGGCGTCCGGGTTTGCAGGAATTGGATCTTCAGTAAATTCCGGCGTCAATAATTATCTTACATACCAGAATAACCAAGCTCTATTGAAGGCGATTTCATAATGGATTTACCAGCTCTCGCAGTTCAGCAGGTCAAGGTTCCGGATCAGAGCCGCACGTTAATGACGGCTGCCTACCTTAAAACATCTGGAATTAAAAACAAACTTCTTGAGTCAAAACTTGCGACTGAAAACAAGCGTTTAGGCATGCTTGGAAAGATTGTCGGGTCTATGGACGGCGGCGGTGGAACACCATTACCGGGCGGGCAGGGCGAAGCGCCATTGCCGGGATCTGGCGCGCAATCCGGCGCCCCGGATATGGGTATGCTGAAGAAATACCTTGTTATGTTCCCGGAGGATGGCGAAAAGATTGTTTCTGGCATTTCAAAAATGGACGATATGCAAAGGAAGCAACTGTCTGAGAAAAACAAACTAACGGGGCAGCTTCTATCAAGCGTCTTATTAGCGCCCCCAGAACAACAGCCGATGATATATGCCCGCGCGTTGGAGCGGGCGGGAGGGCTTGGATTGAATGTCGGCGGGATGCCCAAGACGTTTGATCGCAACATCGTTCAACAGCGTATGCTTCAGTCGATGGCCGTTGACGATCAAATTAAGTACCAAGAATTTAACAAGCCCAAAAAAGAGGACATGATTAAGCGCATGACTCCAAAAGGGCCGGTTTGGGAGCCGCGATACGAATCGCCCAAAACCGCCAAAGATGGGGATGGCTATCTGTATTACACGGCCGGCCCCGATAAGGGTAAGCGAGTCAACCCCGGCGCTAAATCACCGAATGAAAGATTCCTTGAGGATATCGGCTCTGCCCCCCCCACCGGCGGCGCGGGCGACGATACATTAGGATTAGGCGATACAGCCCAAGGTCAACCGCCTGTTGTTGATATTGCTGCCCCCGCCGACTCAACGATTGTTGGCGGAACGGATTCCGCTAAAGAACCTTCGTTCAGAGATATATTTTGGGCGCTCGATCCAGGCATAAGGGCGGCAATCAGGGTTGCCGATAACCCTCGGGAGGCATTCTTTAAAGTGATGACTCGCCAGAAGGGCTGGTCCGTCACGACCAACAAGGACGGAACCGTCAGTATCACCCAAGGCGATCAGGGGCCGTTAGGGAAGGCGCCGACAAATAAGTTCCAAGAAGAAGTGGTTAATAATCAACAGGCTTTAGACCGCATCCAAAATCTTGAAACACTCTACGAGCAAGATTTTTTAACGTACAAGGGGTCGGCCAAGGGGTCTTGGGCAACGTTTATGAATAAACTCAACCCCAATGAAAGAAGTAAATTCCAAGCGCGCCGCGCGAAGTTTATCTCTGCGGCCAATAGGGACTTCCTCACATTCCGCAAATGGGCGACTGGCGTTGCCGGCGGAGAGAAGGAAATGGCGGAAATTAAACGGGCGACATTCAGTGAAGACGACAGCCCGCAGGACTTTGAGGCAAAGCTGGATGCGGCCAAATCTATGTACCGCCGCCTGAACGCTCGATTACGGGCCTCTCTTTCGGCGGGTATCGACCCCGCTAAAAATGAGAAAGCGTTTAGAGAATACATCAAGGCGAACCCCCTGGAAAACATTCCAACGATTAATGATCGCGGGACGCAACTTGAGCAATTAGGCTACACGAAAGATAAGGTTGTCAAAATCCTAATTGATGAGGGCTACATCAACCCAAGGCAGGCAAAATAATGGCTGACTATGAGGCCCTTGCGGCAGGCCTGGAGGCCGGGAAAAAGCCATCCGTTGACTACGGCGCAATCGCGAAATCCCTGGAGACGGGCAAGGAAATATTGCCGAAAGAGGCTGTTTCCAGTTCTGAAACCGGCGCCGATGTCTCCACAATCGCGGGCGCATCGTTTATTGATGACCCAAAATCAAAAATTAAGTATTTTGCCAAGCAAAGAGGCATCCCGGAAAGTAGATATAAGGTTGTTGGCGACAGGCTTTCTTATAAAGGCGATGACGGCAAATATTATGCTGAAATACCGGAGGCGAAGTTCATGGACCCGGCTACGCTTGTGCAGAACATTGCAAGAGGTGTCGGGCCTATACTCCCCGCTGTTTCAGGCGCTACTGCCGGCATTTTAACGGCTCCTATGGCAATGACCGGGGCGGGCCTTCCTGCGGCTATGGCTATTACAGGAGGCGCTGCTGCAGGTGGCCAGGCCCTCAAGGAGGTCATTGCAAACAAACTTATCGGGCAAGATATCTCCGGGTCAAGAATAGCCCTTGAGGGCGGTTATGGCGCTGCCGGGCAGAGCATTGGCGCCGGTCTTGCGAGGTTTGGGCAAAGAAGGCTCGCCCAGGATATAAACAGGCTATCCCCGCAAGCCACGGCTGACATTGAAGCGAAAGCCGCAAGAGAGGGTATTGACTTAACGCCCGCCGAGAAGACCGGGCTGCCTAGCCTGATGGGCCAACAGAAGATGCTCGGTAATCTTCCTCAAACGTCCGATGATATGGCGAAGTTTTATTCTAACCGCCAAGATCAGGTTAAGGGGGCCATTAAGCGGTTTCTCGATAGGGTTTCCCCCGTTGATAGCGCGGAAGAGGCCGGGAAAATGGCTGTCGATTCGGCCAAGGGCGCGATGATGTCAGTTGCCTCTAAGAGAGCAAAGGCGGCAAAGCCTTTATATGAAGAGGCGTTCAAAAATTCCGGAGACGTTGCCACCGAATCGGTCGTCAAAAACATTGACGAACAGCTTTCTATAGCAAAGGGGCCAATTAAGACCGCTCTTGAGCGCGCGAAATCCCTTCTTGTGGCAGATGGCAAGCTCGACACCAGATTAGACGCGCTTCACCAAGCAAAATTAGCCCTTGACGATATGATCGGGAATAAGGCGGATTCCAGTATTGGGCGTGTTGCCAGGGGAAAATTGACTGAGGTTAAAAATCAGCTTCTTTCCGTGATGGATGACGCGAGCCCGAAATACGCCGAGGCCAGAAAAATCTTCGCGGATATGTCGCCTGAGACTCAGCGTATCGCAGAGGGAATTGTCGGCAAGGTTTCCAAATTAAACGAAGCCACGGCCAAGGATGCCGCTAGGGTATTACTTGGTCCAGGCTCCGGCCCGAATGCCATCAATATGGCGAGGCTGCAGATTCAAAGAGAAAGCCCGGAAGCGTGGCAAGCCGTTAAGCGCGCTAATTTGCAGGGAATTTTTGAGAAGGCCCAGAAGGAAACAATGCAGGGAACCGCGAACACGGCGGGGAAATTCAGGCAGGCTATTTTCGGAGACGTTCAAAACAAGGAAAGGCTTCGTGCCGCATTGTCAGACGCGGAGTGGAAGTCCTTAAACGACCTAACGGACGTTCTTCACGCAGCATCAAAAGTGAAGCAAATAGGATCCGATACGGCTTGGAATGCTGAGATCATGAGGCAGGCTAGGGATGATGCAAAACCATTCCTTGCTAAAATTGCCGACAACGCCAACCCGGCGCAGCTTCTCA
>Ga0070749_10003783_pt1 | contig 10077 bp, 8 predicted proteins | sample VirMetDEL_Nov_18_FD_75180 | JGI IMG/M metagenome (GOLD analysis project Ga0070749, IMG submission 75180) | Aqueous microbial communities from the Delaware River and Bay under freshwater to marine salinity gradient to study organic matter... | ecosystem: Environmental > Aquatic > Marine > Coastal...
CAGTATCATTGATAACAAAATCAGTAGTATTGATTTTGTTATCAATGATACTGCTGGTGGTGGTGCTTTACTTAAAGGACTTCTTGGTCCTCCAGATGTGAAGGGACTAACAGCAACCAATAGAGTTTCTTATCCGACATACGGTGCGGTTGTTCCAAGTCCGTTCTTTGAATACCTAGATTCAGGTTCTTTCGATGGATCAACAGGTGGAGTTGGTGACACACTCACCGTGAGTGGAAGATCGTATCAGTTGATTCAAGATAATCCAAGAGTATGGAGGAGAGTCTGATGACGACATATTACTACTACGAAGACGCAGTTGGAAGTGCAGATGGTTTGTCAGAAGCAAATGCTTATGATGGATCTACTTCTACAACCATGCCCAATGGTACTACAAACACATGCACATTTAATAATGTAGTTTCTACACTCTTATCTGGTGATACCTTGTATGTAAAAAAGAGTAGTTCTCCTATAGTGTTGACAGGATCTCTTGTTACTGGAACAAATGCTAACGACGGACCAACTCGATATGAAAGCGGTGGGACTCAATATGGTTATATTGAAATCATAGGTTATCAGGATACCATAGATGATAATCTAAGAGCAGATTTTGATTTTAGTTATTGGACTTTCAGACTCGATAGAGAATTTGCTCGTATTAAAAATATTAATGCAGTTGGTTCTTATCAGGGGGCTGGTGGAATGTTTCGTCTCAATACTGGGGCACGAATAGAAAATTCCAGACTGGAAAGTACACGAACTGGTAGTGGTATTGGATATGCTTTAGATATATTGGGAGGATTCGCGAATAGGTGTGAATTGATAGGAAACTACTCAGTTGCATCGCCAGCAGACGGAGACGCAACTGTACTCATGGGATCTGGTAATGGTTCTATTAAAAATTGCTACATAGAAGCAAGAAATGGCGCACATGGAATATCATCAACAAGAATCGCTAGTGCTAAACTAATAAGTAACAATATTATTGTAACAAATTTAGATGCAGATGGTTCTGGTAATTCTAATGGAAATGGTATTCATGCACCTAATATATTGTATCATGCTGCATTTACAATTGAAAACAACATCATCTATAATGCTTATGATGGTATTGCGATGCCAAATACTTTGACGGATAATAGATGTTCCCTTTATGTCTCTGGAAATATCATTTCAAATTGTGTCAATGGAATTAATGTTGGTGATAATATTAATGGTCCAAGCGATGTAACTGCATTTAATGTCGATGACGATCTTTATTTTGGAGATAATTTTTATCATGCTTGTACAACAAGCACAACAAATTGTAATTCTGAAATCAATATTACCGTTCTTTCTTCTGATCCATTTGTTGATGCAGCAAACAAAGACTTTACGATTGCACGACCAAGTGATTTCGGTTATGCTTCTAAATTCTTCCAAGAATCAAGAGGTGCATCTGGTGATACAATCACTCGAAATGCACTGGTGAATATTGCTCCATTCACCACCACCGATTCTGGAATCTTCTCTCTTGGAACAGGTGGTGTTGGTGATACCGTGAATGTCAGTGGAAGATCATACCAGAAAGTTAGTGACACACCGATTGTTTGGAGAGTTTCATGACCGTAGGAAATGAGATTTCATACTACCTTCGTCCAGTAAATGGTGATGATTCCAATGACGGAACATCATTTGCTACCGCATGGAAGACATGGCAGAAAGTCATTGATGAGATGTTTGTCTCTGGTGTTACTGGTAACAATGCTGCTCTTTTCCTAGTCAATGAAGGTGGTGCATATACTGGTCCTTATCACACAGGAACTGGGGAAAGTTCTGGTGTTGGTAATATCTTTACTGCTTCCACTTATTTTCAAGTTTGTGGTGTGAGTGCAGACGGAAGTTATGATCCAGACACGAACTTTGAGTTTGATTTGAGCGGATTCACTGGTGCTAATTGGTTGTATGCGTTTGGTGGTAACTTATATAAAGGAATATTGTTCAGAAACATAACATGGAAGAATGCAAACAACACATATACAAATTCTATTATTAATCAACTTTATTCACAGAATTTCAACAGAACAACTTTTGAGAGATGTAATTTTATAGACAATGAATTAGGTTTAGCAATATTCGCCACTTATGGATTTGGAGAAAATCACCGATATTATCGGTGTACATTCAGAAACAACAATAGTTACAATGCCTCTTATGGTTTGCTCGGTTTAGCAACTAGTAACGGAAATAACGTAGGGACTGCACAAGAAGACTGTATTTTCGATTCAAACCAAACTGCTTCTGGTAGTTCTAACTATGTTATATCATTGAATCATAGTGGGTTGCGTGTCAAAAATTGTGCATTCTATAATAATGGATATGACGAAAATTCAATATGTGTAAATTTTGTTCCTTATATTGAAAATCATTCTATTGATGTTACCAATAACATTTTCTTTAATAATGCTGGAACTGCACTTTTGCTTCAGGACACGATTCTTTCCGATCCAGATTATTCACAGAGTAATTATTTAAATGAAGTTACTAATAATGTTTTTGCGTACAATAACAAGTCAATAGACATCCAAGCAGAGCCAGGATTAAGAAATACATTCTTCACTCATAATGTCTTCTATAACAATACAGTCGAAGATATTCCTGATCTGATTGAAACTCTGCCAGGATCTTCTGGTGGTAACTTTGTATTTGATCCAGAGTTCAACAATGGATATTCTGGTGACTTCAGTGTTCCTCACGACTCTAGGTTGTTCACGAAATCTTCTATAGGAGGTATTCCGATCGGTGGATCTTTCGTACAGAGAAGATTGTTCACCACCACAACAAGCGGATCTCTCTCACTCGGAACCGCAGATGTCGGTGACACCGTAACAGTGAGTGGAAAGTCGTACCAGAAAGTAAATCAGAATCCTCCTGTGTGGAGAAGATTCATCACACAACCACCATTGACTGGTACATTCAGTCCGTCTAGTCTGTCGTCACTTGTGGGTTGGTTTGACGCATCTGATTCCGATACGATAGGAATAAGTGGTGGTACTGTCACATATTGGAATGATAAGAGCGCAAGTGGTGTTAATCTAACTCAATCTGTTGTAGCAAATCAACCTTCATACTCAGATGGATGGATGGTATTTAATAGTGACTATATGATTCTAGACAGTGAGTTGACAGGTAATCGAGTTGTATTTTTTGTGACTAGGAACATTCAAGATAATATTGTACTAGATTACACAATAGTACCCATTCATTCAGACAATCAGGCTAGTAATGACTATACATTTATTACTTCAGTTCAAGCCGAACCTCGGAATTATGATATTTCAATTGATGGTCAGATTGGTACGACTGGATTCGCATCTATCAACGGGGGTAGTTTGGTTTCTGGGACTAATATTGAATTAGGTACTGTAAATCAAACAGAAAGTAATTTTTGGTATTCGCAATATAACACTGGAATTGGAATTAAACATGTTGGTTATTTAAACTATGGTCCCGAACCCAAATTGGTAGGAGATCTTGGTGAAATTTTAATATTTGACAGTGTTATCTCTGATACAGATCGTAGGAGGATTGAAGGCTACCTCGCACACAAGTGGGGACTTACTTCCAAACTTCCACCAACCCATCCGTTCAAGAATTACGCACCGTGATAAATAATGTAAATGGGAGAGTCTGATGGCAATATATACTCACTACATTGATAATGTTTCTGGTGCAACTGGTAATGGTGGCACTGGTCCTGCTGATGCACATTATAACTTTCAACAAGCAATAGACGGAATCTCAGCAGGTGCATACACCCTCGATGATTTAGCGGTGATATATGTCAAAGGAACTGGAGTCACATACGAGGAGGAAGGTGTCGTCAACTTTCCTAATGTTCGTCTGAAGTTTATTGGAACAAACTCCTCGTTCGAACAAGATGGCACCAAACCAGTAATCAGCAACTCCACCGATTACTTCATGAGAGATTTGACGAACTTCAGTAATAGAATATACTTCACGAACTTTGAGTTTAGAGGTGGATATTCCATCTTCAAACAGGGAGGATACTGGGGAATGAGTCGTTGTGATTTCTACTCTGAAGGTGGAAGTTATGTGATGCAGGGTGACGAAGATGGGTTCAAACCCAGTATTCCCGGAACGGCAGTAAACTGCAACTTCTACGATTGGAATACTATTCATTATAGTGGTTCCAACAGAGGAGCGTGGGATTTCATATATTGTTACATGAAAAATTCAGAACCACATAGACAAGGTGGTTCAAGTGGGTTCACATGGTTGGTGAATTGTATTTTAGATAATTCCATCGTAAGAAGGACAAGGTATACGACTTATCACATCATAAATTGTCTCTTTTACAATTCAGAAATGCAAACAGGTGATCGTACAACATCGGACACCGCATCAGTTATTGTGAATAATGCTTTCATTGATGCGAGTGGGTATGCTTTCACATCTCTATCAGTCGAAGACGCAGAAACATATTTGTTCGATTCGAACATTTTTGATGGTGCCGTATCTGGTAACTTCGACATAGGCAACAACTTTGATCCTGCTTTGTATTTTGGAATAACTGCATCTTCCGGTAATCCAACTTTTGTAGATGAAGCAACTGGAGGAACCGCAGGATTCCAACCAACAAACAACAGCACGATGTCCAAAATTTCTATGTTTAATAATGACATAGGACCAATAAGATCGGCGGACCCAGTTGCGGTTCAACTCTCCGCCGCTACCGCTGATTTCGATTCGAGTCTAGCACTCAACTCAACCATTACATTCGAGGGATCTGGGAAGAGATGGAGACTTGCAAGTAAACCAAAGAATGGTATTCCAGTCTTCCGTAGGGCTTGACAACCTACATATTTTCGTTATAATTCGTCGTGGAGGTATATTATGCAAGGTATGAAAATACACAAACTTTATTCAAATGTGATTCACCCAAAACTCGGATCGTCTGAAGCGGCATGTCTCGATATTCATGCTCACTTCCGTGGACCGCATGTGACAGAAGACAAAACGCCAGAGATGCGAAAGATCAAGTGGTACGACACTTACAATCAGGCACATGAAACCTATCCCGATGTCGTCTATGAGAATGACATCGCAACCTGCACTTTCGATCTTGGACCGCACTGTCGTGCATTGATTCCAACTGGGATGGTGTTTAATATCCCCGCTGCCTACTCTGCTCGACTTCATCCGCGATCAGGACTCGCATGGAAGCACGGCATCAACCTCATCAACTGTGAAGGAATCATTGACTCCGACTATTGTGAGGAAGTCTTTGTTCCACTTCACAACACGACTTCGATGCCATTCCGCATCAAGCATGGCGATCGTATTGCACAAGTAGAGATCACCAAGCCGTACTCGACTGCACACTACATCACTTACACAGAAGCATCACCCCCAACAAGCAAGACGAATCGTAAGGGTGGCTTTGGATCAACTGGAGTATAATATGGACCGCGATGAACTTCTTCGTTATCATTCAGAAATTTGTAATGCAGCAAAAGAACTCATGTCTCTTAAGAACAAGGACTATGCAGGCAGCGAGGGAAATGAACCATTCGCTAACTTCACCCGTGTAGAGTCTATGGGCATTTGTGATACTGAACAAGGCTTTCTTGTTCGAGTTACCGATAAGTTGAGCAGGCTTTCTTCCTTTGTACATGCCGGGAAAATGCATGTTGAAGATGAAAGTTTTTATGATACAATAGTGGATGTGATCAACTACATGGTATTGCTATCGGCTTATGTGAGTGACAAGAAAACGGAGTCGAGCGGCAATCAGCAGTTTCTTGCCGAAGGGAATAAATGAACTTTTATACAAACGTGATGATTCGCGGTAATGACATTCTTTACCGTGGTGTGGAAAATGGAAGACGAGTCAAGAAAACAATTCCTTACAATCCAGTTCTATATGTGCCAACAAATGAAGAGACTGAATGGAAGAGTCTAGATGGTAGGTATCTAGAGGAGTTTCGTGTTGGTGGTATTCTAGACACCAACTCTTTCATCAAAGAACACCGAAACACAGTTGGACTTGAACTGCATGGTAATCTTGACTATGTTTATTCTTATATTGCCGACGAGTTTCCAGGCGAAATGGAATACGACTTCGATGATCTTGTGATTGCCTACATTGATATCGAAACCGAATGCGAGAAGGGGTTTCCAGACTACAAGAATCCTACAGAACGTGTTATTGCAATTACCCTTGCAGTTGGTGATGAGTATCATGTTCTTGGTTTGGGTAACTTCAAGACGAAGAATCCAGATGAAATCGCATACAACTTTGAGACAGAAGCGGAATTGCTCGCTGAGTTTTATCGTTTATGGAACGAGATTTCACCTGATATTGTGACAGGTTGGAACATTCGGTTCTTCGACATCCCATATCTTCACATGCGAACTAAGGTTGTTCTTGGCGACAAGAAGGCAAAGATGCTCTCTCCTTGGAAGTACATTCGAGAGAAGGTGGTATCTCGGATGAATCGCGATCACGATGTCTTTGAGCCAATTGGTATTTCTGTTCTTGATTACTACGAACTGTACCAGACATTTACCTACACCAACCAAGAGTCTTATCGGTTGGATCATATCGCTTTCGTTGAACTTGGCGAGAACAAACTTTCTTATGATGAGTACGACAGCATCGCTGAGTTCTACAAGAAAGACTTTCAGAAGTTCATCGAGTATAACATCAAAGACGTTCGACTTGTTCACAAACTAGAGCAGAAGATGAAACTACTTGAACTTGTGGTTGCTCTTGCCTATTCTGGTAAAGTGAACATGATGGATGTCTTCTCTCAGGTTAGAACTTGGGATCAGATCATCTTTCATTATCTCTACGAGAAGAAGATTATTGTTCCTCCGAAGAACTTCGCGGAGAAGGACACTCAGTATGCAGGTGCATATGTGAAGGATCCGATCGTCGGTAAGCATGATTGGATTGTATCTTTCGACCTCAATTCTCTCTATCCTCACCTTATTATGCAGTATAACATAAGTCCAGACACAAAGGTGAAGGAGACTTTTTCTCGCCGTACAATCTCTGTTAACTCTATACTGGAGGGGAAGCAACTCGATCTTCTTGACGAGTGGAAGCAAGAGGGTTATTCAATCGCTGCAAACGGAACTCTCTATCGCAAAACTCAACAGGGATTTCTTGCAGAACTCATGGAGAAGTTGTACGAGGAACGCAAGAAGTACAAGAAGTTAATGATCGAAGCGGAGAAACAAAGAGAAGAGATTCCGAAGATGAACATGCCCTCGATCGGAAAGGCAGGGCTTGCACAGAAACTTGATAACGACATTGCCAAGTACAAGAATTTCCAGTTAGTTCGTAAGATTCAATTGAACTCCGCTTATGGTGCTATCGGTAATGAATGGTTCCGATATTACGATGTCGAGATGGCGGAAGCGATTACTCTCTCCGGTCAGTTGAGTATTCGTTGGATCGAGAACAAACTCAACGAGTTTCTGAACAAGACACTGGAAACTGACGGTGTGGATTATGTTATCGCATCTGACACAGACAGTGTTTATATTTGTCTGGATGAACTTGTGAAAAAGACTTGTGCTGGTAAGAGTCGTGATGAAATCGTAAACTACTTGGACAAGGCTTGTACCAAGGTTTTCGAACCTTTCATCGAGCAGAAGTACGATGAACTCGCCAAACTCATGAACGCATACTCGAACAAGATGTATATGAAGCGAGAAGTAATTGCATCCACTGGTGTATGGACAGCGAAGAAGCGATATATGTTGAATGTGTTTGACTCTGAGGGTATTCGGTATGCAGAGCCAAAGGTTAAGATTATGGGAATTGAAACTTCTCGATCATCCACCCCACAGGTTGTTCGTGATTCACTGAAGTCCATGATCAAGATCATTATGGATGGCACGGAGAGTGAATTGATCAGTGCAGTTGATTCATTCCGAAAGAAGTTCAAGTCTCTTTCCCCCGAGGATGTTGCATTCCCCCGTGGAGTTTCGAACATTACAAAGTATATGGATTCGATAAACATCTATGCAAAGGGAACACCTATTGCAGTCAAGGGTGCTTTGATATATAATCATCATGTGAAGAAGATGAAACTACAAAGAAAGTATCGTTCAATCATAGATGGTGATAAAATCAAGTTCATATACCTCAAGACGCCCAATCCAGTTGCCGGATCCTATGGAAAAGATCATGTGTTTTCTTTCCCAAACTCTATACCCAAGGAACTAAACCTTACTCCTTATATTGATTATGATAAGCAGTTCAACGTGAGTTTCTTGGAACCTCTTAACAATATTCTTAAGGCTGTCGGTTGGAACTACGAAAAGAAAGCAAGTCTTGAGAGTTTTTTTGGATGATAATTATGGAAAACATACAAGTTGATTGTAAACTAACGATTCAAGATCTGCAACTGATCTACCTTCTTCTTGAGAAGGAATCTAAGTTGACAGACAAGCATCTTGTCGATACAATAAAAGACAAGAAAGTGACAGCGGATTTTTATGAAAGTCTTCTGGAGAAAAAGAATGTTCTTCAGAGTATAAAGAAAAAGATTACAAAGTATTACGGAGAAACAAATGCTTGACGACTTGATCAAAGAAAGTGGGAACAAATATGCTAGCATTGTTGATAAGGGAATCGCAGGAAGCGACATCACTGGGTTTGTGGATACTGGGTCCTATATTTTTAACGCTCTGCTTAGTGGTTCTATTCATGGAGGAATCCCGGATAATAAAATTATTGCTCTCGCGGGAGAATCGGCCACTGGCAAAACGTATTTTACTCTTGGAATTGTCCATAAATTCTTGTCTGATAATCCTAACGGCGTCGTACTGTATTTTGATACTGAGCAAGCGGTTACCTCTGATATGATTCGAGACAGGGGTATTGATCCCTCCCGAGTTGCCGTAATGCCTGTGTCAACAGTCGAAGAGTTTCGATTCCAAGCAATCAAGATTGTTGACAAGTACAACGAGATGTCAAAGGACGAGAAGAAGCCGATGATGATTGTTCTCGATTCTCTTGGTATGTTGTCAACCGAAAAGGAAATGAATGATACCTCCGAAGGAAAGACAACCAGAGACATGACCCGTGCTCAGGTTATCAAAGCCACCTTCCGCGTTCTGACGTTGAAGTTGGGTGCAGCAGGTATTCCGATGATCATGACGAATCACACCTATGATCAGGTTGGTTCAATGTTCCCAACGAAGGAGATGTCTGGTGGTGCAGGACTGAAGTACGCTGCATCAACAATTGTATTCCTCTCCAAGAAGAAGGTGAAGGATGGTACGGATGTCGTCGGTAACATCGTTCACTGCAAGTTGTACAAGTCAAGATTCACAAAGGAGAACGCTATGGTTGACGTTCTTCTGAACTACGACAGCGGACTGCATCCTTACTATGGACTCTTGACACTCGCAGAAAAGTATGGTATTGTAAAGAAGGTATCGACAAGATACGAGTTCCCAGATGGAACTAAGGCTTATGAAAAGTCTGTTTATAATGATCCCGAAAAGTATTTCACTGAAGATATTATGAAGCAACTTGATGAAGTTGCAACAAAAGAATTTCGTTATGGTGGCGAGCCTGTCAAAGAGGAACCAGTAAGTGAGTGAAGCCGTTTTTACCGAGAAGATTATTCTCGAAACTCTGATATACAACTTCGATCTTTCCAAGAAGATAATTCCCTTTCTCAAGGAGGATTATTTTCACGGAAAGATCGACAGAGTTATCTTCTCAGAAATAAGTTCTTTCTATCAGAAGTACTCTGCATCTCCAACTAAAGATGCCATTCTCATTCAGTTGAACAAGAGAAAGGATCTGACTGAAGGTGAATATAAGACTGCTATATCTTATGTCGATACGTTCTCGAAAGATGAAAATCAAAACGAGAACTGGTTGAGAGACGAGACAGAATCATTCTGTAAGCAAAAGGCTGTTTACAACGCAATCATGGAGTCCATCGAGATCATTGATGGAAAGTCCAAGGAAAAGAGTGAAGGATCTATTCCCAGCATTCTTTCCGATGCTCTTGCTGTTTCCTTTGACACTCACATCGGACA
>Ga0070749_10003785_pt1 | contig 10073 bp, 24 predicted proteins | sample VirMetDEL_Nov_18_FD_75180 | JGI IMG/M metagenome (GOLD analysis project Ga0070749, IMG submission 75180) | Aqueous microbial communities from the Delaware River and Bay under freshwater to marine salinity gradient to study organic matter... | ecosystem: Environmental > Aquatic > Marine >...
ACTTAGTGCGCCACTTTTGCTTTCCCCAATTAAGCAGTGATTTCTGCGGAGCTTTCATGTGTAACCGCCGCCCCGCTTTTTATATTCTTTCGCAAGCAACTGAGCCTTACGCGCCGACCACTGACCAGCCTTTGTGCCGTGGGTGGCCCTAGCCTTTATTCGTTTAAACAAAGTCTTCCGCATAGAAGGTTTGGTATAATTGCCCGCAGCATTAACTGGCATCACGGAAACCTTTCTTCTTTGTCTGGCATGTCAGCCAACATCTGACCAATCTCACGAAGACGCTCTAACTTCTTACGCGCTGCATCAGACTCGGCCTTACTGCGAGGCTTGCCACTGGCTTTAAACCCACGCTTCAAATTCATCAGGCTTTTCTTCACACCTGTCGCACCAATGTCCAACATCACGCGCAACTCTTTCTCAAGTTTGTCGCGCTCCGCTTCCAACTTAGCCCTATCCACGTTGAGCCTCCTTCTTTGCCTTATACCGTCTTAACAAAGACTGACCCATCGCTCTAGCCTTGGCCTTATCCCTCGGCGCACCCCACGCACTCAAACTTAAAGCTAATCGAGTCGGGCGACCCTTCTCATCTTTCATCGGCCCTCTTGCAGCACCCATTCTGCTTAGAAAAGAACCCTTCCTACGCATCTGCGCCAAAGTCTTGGGCGCACCCTTAACTGGCGCTTGTAGATTTGAGCCTTGCGCCCTCGCACTAGCCCTGCCCCTAGCGTTCAATCCACCCTCGGGGTTTTGGCCTTCTTTTCTCTGCCAAGCTGGTGTCTTACTCATAGAATTAATCCTTCGTTAATTCCCCATACCATATTCGAGCGTTTTTGTGAAAAAATATTTTTGGAGAAAAATGCGAGTAAGGGAGAAGTAACAGAAACTAGCAGCGAGTTTTTGACCCCCCCACCCCTAGCCAAGGTCTATCGAAACTTTGATGTCTCCAGCAACTTGCACCTGCGATCTATCTATAGGCTTAAACCCAGCGCGATCTAGAATATCCTTGCTCGCTTCAAGCTGAACATGCTCTGATCTAGCACCTGTTGCAAGCTTTAGAACTTTAGCAGCCGCAACGGTAGCGTTCATTCCCAATTGCTCACTCACCCTCTGCATCATATACTGTTGCACATGTGGTTGAGCTAAAGCTTTGTGCGCACTTACCCTTCCTGATTCGCCTTGAGCATATCCAGCCGACTCAGCAGCTTGACGCACTGAACACCCTGTAGCTACAAGTGTATCCACCAAAGCGAGCTGTTTCTCTGTTAATTTTCTATTTTCTAAGTTCATTATAGACCCTTGTCCATGGACTATCCATGAACCCTAGTCCATATGTTTATAGACCAGAGTCCATGGACATTTTATTGAATTGAGGGGGATATAACTGCGCTCTAAAAGCCCCCCCTATGATCCCCCCCACACTGCGTCTTTTGTCAATAGTGTGTCAAGTAGTTACCCTACGTCACATTCAAAGTGACGTGGCGTCATTTGTGCAAACAGGGGGTTGACCCCTCTTTGCCCAAGCAGTGCGCATACTGTGCATTCTTGTGGAATACGCTCTGCCTATCCTCTCCGCGCCGTGGTCTGCGCATCCACTTCTAACTGGGATACAGTCATACACTCCCGACTTTGTTTACACAAAGCTCGTCCACTCCTGACTGTATCTAGACAGAAGGGCGGCATCTATACGCTATCATCGCCCCTGTCGCTGATACCGTATACCTGCCACTATGGTGCCTGAGCGCAACCACACCTTGTCGAAGATGTATCTCTCTATCACACACAATCTTTGTATTTTAACTTCCAGTTGGGCCACCGTATTTCAGCTAAGTAAACGATGACTTTGAACGTAGCGTCAAGCAAGTTGACGCAACGTAGCCGCTCACCAGCAAGCTGGCGACACATGCAAGATGTGTCGTCGTTGACTGAGCAGAAATCCTTATGGCTGACCTATCTGCATACATAGAAGACTGTGTATGAAACGATAGAAATAGGAGAATGTAAAATGACTATCGCTACAATGATTAATGAACTTAGCTTCGAGTACGACCGTTTCGATTATGAGACTAAAGACTTCTTGCCGCACGATGAGATGTCCTTTGTACGCAAGGTACTGATGGAGAAGATGATGGATGGCCTCTACTTCTTACGCTATGGCGGCAAGAATGGCATCGACACAGAAGTCAACGCTGCCAACAAGAAGAAGCGTTACGAGGCAGATCGCAAGTTGTTCGATGGTACTGAGATCAGTACGCAGCGGATACGTGGCTCATTCGGAGCCGCCCAAGCCGCGCAGTTCAAGCACGAACAACTTGACGATATGTACCGAGACTTGCAAGCCGCATGGTTCGATGCACATGGCGAGCACTATACACCGTATGGTGCGCCTGTTGGTTATCATTACGGATCGCAGAACGTCCCTCAACAGGAGGTAGACATTCCGCAAGAGTTGCTAGACATGGATGCGATGTTGGGCATCGCGACTGAGGTTGCGAATGACCTAGTTGAAACACCTAAGTCTAAGAAGAAACGAGCATAAGATTGAGAGGGGCTTCGGCCCCTCTTTTTTTGTTGATGGAACATGTGGAGGGTGTGGAACATTCTGGAACCTAGCCAGCCTGTGTGTGTGTCTGTGACGTAGCGTCACTAGAAAACAATAGATAAAAAACCATTTGCAATAAGCATTGCATAGTGCATACTTAACTTGTGCACATAAGCAATAATCAAATGGTTGCACTATGGACAGAGGAAAGTAAGATGTGGAGCATATCCAACATTCGTAAAGTATTAGACCTGATCATCGACTTAGTGATCTGTGTGTCTTTGTTCGCCCTGCTATTCGCAGGTCTAATTTTGTTTGCAGCATAAGGAGGAAATAAAATGCCAGCAACATTAATCCGTGGACTACCAATGCCTGAACGTCAATTTGGCAACGGTGGTAAATCAGGTTCTAAATTCGACAGCGCATTAGATGTAATGCAAGTCGGAGATTGCATTAAATTAGAAAAGAAAAGCCAGTCTGGCTATCTAAGAAAATGCATGCAGAAGCGTGGATTTAAATCAGCTTCACGCATCATTGATGGATACACTCATGTATGGAGAATTGAATAATGTTTTTAATGCCAGCAACAGCAAAGCAGCTGTACAAAATCAATGTGATGATAGCTAACCTAACCCCAAGAGTTGAGGAAGCTAACGTCGAAATGCCAGAGATTACATTCCCTGTTACGTTAGATCAGGGCAAGAGAATGATCGAGGCTTTAATTGAAATAGAGCAAGTGCTCGATAACCAAGTTCAAATACAAATCGTTGGAGGAAATGATGCTTGATATGACAAGCAACTGGGAGTTCCCAGTGGAAATGCAGCCAGTATATGACATGCATGGAGAGCCTATTGATGGCTCTCAACATGTAGTCAGAACTGATACGAACCAATCTCTTGGTGTGCATGGGTCACGCTATAAGATGGTAACGCATGATGATGTCGTTAATTCTGTGGTTGATAGTGTAAAGCAAGCCGACCTGTCGCGCGACTACACTGTTGATGTGGAAGTGCTAGAGAATGGACGCAAGCTTCGCGGTCAAATATTATTTAATGACTTAACTGTTGAGCCTACTGTTGGCGATTACGTTAAGTTCAAAGTTGACTTCTTCAATAGCTACGATGCGTCATGGTCATTCTCACAAGCAGCCAGTGGGCTTCGCCTCTGGTGCTTGAATGGCTGCACAACAGCCGATGCTGTGGCTCGTACACGTTACAAGCACACAACGTCAATCAATGTTGAAGGCAGCGCAGCTAAGATCGTCAATGGTCTAGATCACTTCATGTCACGCAAAGAAGTGTGGCAGTCATACATGATGACAACAGTGACAACGCCAATGGCTGAGAAGTTCTTCAAGAACACGGTAGCCAAAGCATTCACACGCCAGACGCAAGTCACCAAGACAAATGAAAAGCAGCTAGAAAAGTTGCTTGAGATTTGGGCAAATGAATGCCGTGAACTAGGGCGCAACAAGTGGGCGCTGTACAATACTCTAACGTATTGGGCCACGCACACGCACGATCTGCGTTCACCGCACACTGCAAAGTATAACAGAGAAGCAGCCATTGCATCTGCAATGCGCAGTAAGGAGTTTGAATTTGACACGTAAGGATTTCATTATCGTAGCTGATACCATTGGGTGTCAGCTTTCACCGCAAGCGCACATCACTGTGGCTGATGCGCTTGAAAAAACTAACCCACGATTTGATCGTGAGAAATTTCTGCAACGATCTTGGAAAGCATGGGAGGATGTACACCTTGCACCGATTGAAGACGAAATACCCCACTGAAAAAGTCCATTGCCCAGAATGTCTGGGCGATGGCGTAACTTATCACACTAGACCTGAACCATGGGTCAGCCGTGATACACCACCATCACTTGAACAATACACTAAAACATGTTGGGCGTGTCATGGGTCTGGTGAAACTGATGAGGTTGACGAGATAGATTTTTAGCTGCATACATGCAGTATGAAATCATATCTGCAATATCTAAAAGAAGAATCAGAAAAGCGAAACGTCGATTTAGTTAAGGCGTTTCGCGTAGCTGACATTCCGTCCTCAACGTATTATAGAACTATAAGCATGAGGACAGAGCTTAGATTTGACACAGCTAGTAAAGTTTTAGACGCCATCTATGAGCAAGAGCGACGACAAAACGCAGCCGCGATTGCCAAGCAACTACGATCAGATAATCCAGATGTTAGTAGAAGCGAGGCACGAGCAGGGGTTAAGCCAAGAAAAATTAGCCCATAAAATTGGTTGCACTGAATCATTGATTCATAAGTGGGAGCAGCACAAGCGCATCCCATCTGGTTTCTTTCTCATGTGTTGGCTTGATGCATTAGGCTACGATGTCGAAGTCAAAAAAAGGTAAGCAATATATTCACTGTGTTTCATGTGAAACAAAGACAGAATGGTTTGTTGCTATACTCAGAAACGATCATGCTAAAACAATGCATAAGCATTGGTATGTGTGTCTTCATTGCTACGAGGAAGATAGATGGCAAACCGTAACAAAAACAAAGGAACTTACCACGAAAAGTGGTTTGTCGAATGGCTCAACCAAATCAAAGCGCCGATCAAAGCGAAACGCCAGCCCCTCTCAGGAAGCTTGGGGGGCGAGTATTCGGGCGACATCAAAATCGAAATCAACGGATTGGAAATGATAGGCGAAGTAAAATATAGAGATAAATCAAACTTCCCTAGTCCATTCTCAGTATTAGAGGGCAGAGATATTGCTTTCTATAAACGGCGCAAAGGAACGCCGCAAACTCTTGTCATTATGACAGGCGAGCAATTCCAATTATTAATGGAGGAAAGTTATGGAATCGCAGAACAAGATGATCAAGGCACACCTTGATAAAGGATTAACAATCACAGCATGGCAAGCCTTAGACTTCTATGATTGCTTTCGATTGGCGTCACGCATTAGTGACCTTAAAAAAGCAGGGTATCCTGTAGATAAGACAATGATTGAACTGCCAAACGGTAAACGTGTAGCGCAATACTTTAAGGTGGTATCATGAAATCACTCAGCAGTGCAGTGACAGGTGACGTTTGGTCGGCAAGCATCAAACGCGGGTCACATGAAATACTCAAGAAAGATATTGAGCGTAATAAGAGTTGGACACCTGACTCTTATCGCATCAATGCTGATCGAATTCTCAATGGCGAACTTGTTTCTGAAACGTGGCTCTGGGGTCGCAATGCTGTAGCTCTGATCGAATTAGGCTACCTTACTGAGCGACAGCTTGAGCCTCATCGTGCGGCCTTTCTTGGTGATATTGGTGCTATCGCTGACCGTGAAGAAGTTCGTGCTGAAAAAGAAAAACTACATGCCGCAGCTGTCCAAGTCTTTCGTGAAAGTTCTTGATGTTACTGCACATATGCAGTAGTATAATCACATAATAAAAGGAGGAAATGATGGAGCGTAAAGGCTTTATTGGAGGCAGTGATTGCGTCCAAATATTGCAAGGCAACTGGTTAGACTTGTGGCAAATTAAAACAGGTCGCAAAGAACCAGAAGATTTATCTAATGTTCTTGCAGTTCAACTTGGCATTCACACCGAAGACTTTAACTTAGCTTGGTTCGAGAAGCACCATAATTGCGTACTATCAAACCACCAGTATCAAATTAAAAAACAAATAGGTAATGTGCCTGTCATTGGTACAGTAGATGCAATGTGGGATGGCAACATCATTGAAGCCAAGCACACCAACTCGTTCAATAACATGAGCAAAGCTTTAGAATACTACATGCCTCAGTTACAATTGTATATGCACATCAACGATGCCGATGGCGCATATCTATCAGTAATCTTTGGCAACAGTGATTGGGAAAGTGTTCATGTCAAAAAGAACCAAGAGTATTTCAATTCTATGTGGGCAGTGGTCTCGGATTTCTGGGGTTACGTGCTACGCGATGAAGAACCGATTGCTGTTGACACACCGTCGATCTCAATCGACCAAATCCCGTTGGACGAAATGGTCGCACGAGATGCCAACCACGACAACATGTTTATGGACGCGGCAGTCACCTACATTAACGGTCTTGAAGTAAGCAAGAAGTTTGAGAATGCTAAGAAAGACTTAAAGAATATGGTCGCAGATAATGAGCGCGAGGTTTATTGCGACTATCTAACAATCAAACGCGATAAGCGTGGAGCCTTGCGCATAACCAAGAGGAATTAAAAATGAGTAAGAATGTTTTAACTGAACTGATCAAAGCGCGTAAAGCAATACAGCCACCCGCTAAGACAGGCACCAACCCACACTTCCGCAGCCGTTACGTTACGCTCGAAGGTGTTATCGAAGCTGTCACAGGCCCACTTAGTGAGCACGGTTTCTTTCTAAGCCAGCAAGTATTCACAGGTGAGCATGGCTCATTTGTATCTACTATTCTTATGCACGAAGACGATCCAACGTGGGAAATGATCTCTCATGTACCGCTTGTGCTTAATAAGAATGATATGCAGGGCTTGGGTAGTGCCATAACTTATGCGCGTAGGTATGGCATCATGTCATTGCTTAATCTTCCAGCCGAAGACGATGATGGCAATGCAACTACAATGCAAGCCAACTCGACAAGCGAGACCCCCAAGTCTCGAGCGAAGTCGAATTGGCCTTAATTCTTGGGAAGAGGTTGGTAGATACATGCCTCGATCACCCTGATAGGGCGGCAGGGTTCCCAAGAACCGCCCACTTAACTTAAACAAAGGAGCCAGAAGCATGGCAGAATATGACGACACAAACCGAGGCGCAGCTTTCCGCGCATTTGATGATATGGAATTGCTACTGCAAGGTAAGATCAATGCAGATGGGCGTGATGCCAAGGTTGTGATTGTTCGTAGACAATCTCGTGATGGTAAAGAAATCATGGAAGTCTATGAGAAAGTTGGTGCAATTTTTCCAAACGATAATACGAAAGAAGGTGCGCCAGATTATACAGGCATGATCTATAAGACTGATGATAAACAGCAGCCTTGGACTAACCCATCACCAAACAAACGCTTGGGTGGATGGAGAAAGATGAAAGGTGATAAGCCTTACATGTCATTCTCAGTCTCTGATCAACAGATAAATGCGACGAAAGATCACGATGATCCAATTCCATTTTGATCTTGTATGATCCAATATGATCCAACATAATACAACCACACGCGACATCCTTACATTTCCTCTGTCTCGTTCAACTGCCAGCCTTCGGGCTGGCTTTTTTTGTGGTCAATTAAAAGAGGCTTTAAATGACAAAACTAAATACAGCAGACGAAAGAATATTAAAACACTTGCGCCAACAGGTAGATCGGTTGCAAGATGAACGTTACCGAACAGACGCAAGGCCCAGCATAAACAATGAAATATACGCAGCTCAACAAGAGCTAAAGCGCTTTGTGTCTGAGTTAAGAAGGAAAGGATACAATATCTAATGGTCAATGTGGTAGACGTAGAAATTTCGCTAGATAATTTTAAGCGGGCATTTGGCAGAACGCCAAGCCAATCAGAAGTTGCAATGATGATGAGGCTCAAAGCTCTCAAGCAAGAAAAACAAATCAACACAAGCAACACTGGCAATGTCATGGAGCGCAGCAAGAAGTCTCAGAAGATTGCACTCGAACGTGGGCGCGAAAAGAAAAAGCAAAAAAGAGAAGTAAAGATTAGCCCACAAGCAATGAAGGTAAACAAAATGCTAAACTATGGGCTGACAGAGGAACAAATAGCAGATGTCTTATGCAAAGATGTCTTAGCTGTTCGCAACTGCATGTATCGTTATCGCTTGCCTCGTGAGAGTGTAGTGCTTGACGACAAGTTTGTGCAACATGAAGAATTAGGAATGTAATCGTGTGGGCAGTGCTATGTGAATGGTCGGACTAATAGCTGCTGGCTTGGACGCCACTGCCCACTGCGACAATCTATCAAAACAAGAGGCAAAGACAATGGCAACGTATTACATCTTTAGTATTGTTTACATGCTAAATGGCTATGAAATGACTAGCCATATTTTAACTAACAGTGCAGAAAAATGTTACCAGTTAGTTCGGGCAGCCGAAGAAATATCTAACGTGCTACCCGCTGATCTTTACTGTAGAGACACTGGTAGAATCTCTGCATCAATGCGTCCAAAGCTTAGACCATCAATTCAAAGTGAGGCGCATCAATAAACGGACGACGACCTTGGGATCGGCGTGTATCAATGTAATCATTCATTGCTGATTCCATGTCACCATCCCATTGCGCAATGTTTGGAACAGTCCACGCTGCACCCCAACGAATAGGAACATCAACCGAACGTGCTGCCTCTGCCATCGCATCTGCGATCTCATCATACAAATTCAATTCCCAACGCCCACCATCGACATACGCCATAAGGTCTACAGCAATACCATCCAAGTGCTTTGACTTCATGGTTTGACTTGCGCCCTTGGCTACTAATGCACGTTGTTCTTCAATGGTGCGAAGCCCACAGATCACAGAAAAGTCTTGCTTACTAACACCAATGGCATACTTAACGACAGCAACCATGCGTTCATCAACACCTTCTAGTTTTGACAGGCTGCGCTTGCCTAGTTTGTAACTCATTTCTTTAATCCTCTCATCGTGCGTATGCCGAAGCTCGCAGCTATGGAAGCATACATTCCCCATTGAACCCACATTGGGGTTGTCTCCAAATTAGCAAACCCTTGTGCCATTGTCTCTTGCATAGAAGGAATGAAGTTGGCGCACAGAATCAAAACAAAAACTATTGTCCACAGCTCGTCTTTCCAACTGTCCTTACTGGCCTCGATTGCAGCTTGTTCCCAATCCATTTCGCCAGTAGCTTGCTTAAGTTTAATCTCTGCGTTTGCTTTTTGAATGGCTGTCTTGCCATCAATGTATGATGTAGCAAGGCTACCAATCGCTGATACTATCTGCCCAATCATGAGACACGATCCGTCTTAGCTTCTTTGTTCATCCAAATTCCAAAGCAACCTGTCAGTGCGCCCATACAAACTGAAACCAAACCAGCCTGTCCATTCGTAGGATCAGGCAAAGACATGTACCAGTGTACGCTTTGGTAAGTTAAAATAGTAACCACTAGCATCATCAGCCGTGGGAATATTTTGTATTCATCAATCACTGTTGCTGGCATATAAACGCTCCGCTATCCGTTTATGCGTGGTAATTATAACAACTTTTCCATTTTTGTATACTGCCCACACACCATCTTTAATTTCTACTAACCTCAAGACAGACCACCGTTTGGCTGTTGTGAACTACCAAACCCTCTCTTGCCTTTCTGCGTTCTTGTTCGCATTCCTCATAAGTCGCATGGGTTGGCCCAATCTGGTAATACTTTAACTCGGCAGATGGAATGTATTGTATAAAAACCAAAACAAAAATCATCACCACTGACCTCGCGCTGCTCCGATTAAAAAGATAATCCCGCCCAATATCCCAGCACCAACAACAGCTATAACACTGCCAATGATCCAACTCATAATCGCATCTATTGCTTCTTGCTTGCGATACAGTTGCTCCTTGCGTTCTTTG
>Ga0070749_10003787_pt1 | contig 10070 bp, 10 predicted proteins | sample VirMetDEL_Nov_18_FD_75180 | JGI IMG/M metagenome (GOLD analysis project Ga0070749, IMG submission 75180) | Aqueous microbial communities from the Delaware River and Bay under freshwater to marine salinity gradient to study organic matter... | ecosystem: Environmental > Aquatic > Marine >...
ACCGCAATCTTGTTACAGTTTCCGTGGCATTTGCAGCCCAGTCAGAAGTATATTCTGCGGCGCGAGCGCCTGTAAGACCTACAGCATCAGCGAACGCATTCCAGCCGCTGATCATTGTGTTTACTAGGTCTTCCCATTTTTTCATAATTGCAGCAAAAGCACTGACAAATGCTGCGTCAATACCTTTTGATGCGGATTGGGCAAGTAGGTAAAAACCAGTTAGTGATTTGCCCATGCCGCGGAATACAGCCAATGCAAGGTCGGACAAAAGCTTAAGTGCTTCCCCCAATCCACCAGCACCTTTTTGAAGCACTAAGAAATACTTGATCATAGTTGCCAGGCCAATCAGCAGGGCAACAGGAAGAAACCTCATCAAGATCGTGCGAACTGCTGAAAGAGCAGCCCCAAGTGTAATCGCAGCGGCCCTTACAGTCGTAAGTACTACTGAGAACCTTCCAGCAGAAATCGTAGACGCATCCATCGCCACCCTAAACGTCATCATTAATGTAGAGAACATTGCTGATGCGCCAGATGCGGCAATCATTGACGGTATTGCCCGAGACACCATTACCGCGGCAAAAAGACCAGCAGCGATTATAACTGTATCAAGCTGATTTTGAAGTCCACTGAACAAGTTCGCAAACGCGGCACTTACAGATGCTACCTTTTCAGCGATTATGGTCAAAGGTGCTTGCAGCACGCCAAGGGCAGATCCAAGATTGTTGATGTCTTTGCCGGTCTTTTGAGCAACAACACCAAATGCGGCAACTACTGCTACAGCAGCACCGATTACTGCACCAATTGGGCCAAATATTTGTAAAAGTTGCGGCGCTTGCTGACCAAATGCTTGCAGACCATTAGTGCCGTTTGCAAGCTGAACAGCAAAGTCACCAACCTGATAACCAGCTTGCTGAAGAGCGCCCTTTGCCCACTTTTGAGTAGCAGTATTCGCAAGGCCTGTGCCTTGGGTATAGCTTCTCATGCTAGAAGTTGCACCGTTCAAAGAACTGGTTGTTTTTGAGACCTGTTGCTGAACGGCACGAAGCGGACCGCTTACTTGGTCAACCCCCAGGAGCGTGATCCGAAGTTCATTTTTTCCTGCCATTCTTCTCACGCTCCTCAAGGACTATAAAGTAAGCCACCCATTCATTATACTCATCAAGTGAGATTTCATCAATCTCTCGAATCGTTTTGCCCAATCTATCTGCCAGCGCGATTAGATTGAGCCTGAATGGGCGTTCCCTTAGTTTTTTGCGTGGTCCTCAACGGATGTGTTTCCGAACACAGCCCCGAAAACATTGGCAATAACTGGGATCATTTCGCCAAGCAGGATTGGCCGATCTTCAATTGTGAAAGCCTTTTCACCCTTTTCGTCCTCTGCTTTGTCAATGATCAAATCAACCATCGACCCAAGCGTCGGATTACTTAGGAAGTCCTTGTGCTTGCGCTGAAGCTTTTCAACGTCACGCACGGTCACAGGCATGAAGTAGAGGCGAAGAGGTTTGCCCTCATCGCCCCACTCTTCAACATCTACAAACCCACGTTGCTGCTCTGCACGCCTAGCCGCAATGCGCTTTGCAATGCTCATGGTTAGGACACCGTGGTAGTGGTCAGAGCGCCGTTGCCCTGGACGCTGATCGACATCTCTACCATGCCGTCATACGATGCAGTGATCGAGCGCCCAGTAACAATGGCAGCGCCGGTCATATAGGTGTCACCAGAAACAGAACCCTCTGGGTACATGTTCAAGGTGATTTCCGAACCAATGGTGAGTGCGCCCTGACCAGTCGTGTCAGTCTCATCCCAAAGCACATCGATCGAACCAGTGTAGGTTGTCAAAGATGGCTTATAGGTGCGAGCAGTGTCACCCATAGTGGTATCTTCAAGCGTGTCCGCCGACTCTTCAAGAGTGTAGGAGCGGATTTCTGCAATTGCGTTGGCCCCAACCTTTACGGTGCCTTCGCTGCCTGTGTGCGTCGCCATGTTTGAGCCTCCTTATCTGGCTGTTTCAGCGTCTTGAGTATTAGTAACATACATCACTGAGTAAGTTAAGCGTGCTACCCCAATTGGGGCCTCTGCGGTGCCACTAAACTCAATTTCAGTTGATGATAGGATGGAATCCTTGGCAATTCCGCCTAGAGTTGTGTCTTGCGCGATGCTTGCCTCTACCTGGGCTGCGATCGCATCAGCATCATCGTCAAATGTACCCGTGATGCGAATATAGATCTCGACAACAACGGATGCTTCGCGGCGAAGCGTTTTCACCCCAATTGTCATCAATTCAGATGACTCTGACATGGTGTAAACTGCAATGCAGGGGAGCTTATCGCCATCCAACGGGAAAACGCGCGTAGAGTATACTTTGCGCTTAACCAAAGTGGCATCACGCTTTAGAGCTACGGCAAAAGCTTCTCGGATCTGCTTGCGGATATGTGCCATCAATTGCGCTCCAGTTGTATTACTGTAACGCCAGTGCCATCATGCACCCATGCGCGAACCGTGTATTCAATGCCTGATATTACAAATTCATCAGTCTCAATAATGTTAGGAACGTCTGATGTTTTGCAAGTGAGCCTAGGCTGTTCCTCATGGATTTGCACAAAGCCGCCTGAGTCTACAGGAATTGTCATATTGTCGAAAATGCCGTTGATAGTGCTGTTACCAAGCGCGCCTGTGCGCCTGTATGTAACAGACACAGCAAACTCATCTGTATTCATAATTGCAGATAGGTCGCTGGCAAATGGGATGGCCATGATTATGCCTTCGCGCGCTTGTTTTTTACAGCAGCTTTGCGGTCAACCATCACTGGGACTTCAATTGCTGCATCATGCTCTTGGATTCGATTCATGGCGCACAGGGCAGAAGCCTCAGCGCTATCGATCTCAACGATGTCACCGGCATGGAGAACCCCGCCAGAATGCACACATGATTTAAGTACAAGGTAAGGCATTTTCTCTCCTTTGGTAGACTGGGGACGGTCGTAACCGCCCCCATTCCATTTCAACATTATACGCCGTCGTTGTTGTAGGCGAACGACACTGCGTGACGTACAGCAACGTCAACAGTCTGGAGCGCCACGATACGCACGTTGCCGGTGTTCGACGAGGTATAGGGGTCAACAGTGATGTCGAGGCCACCATACATGCCGATCAGCAGGTCCGCAAAGTTACCGAAGAACAAGTCGCCAGCGGTGACTTGGTTGGAAACGATTGCGCGATAGCCGTTGATCATGCCACCTTCTGCAACAAATGCACTGCCGTAGTCCGACTTAACAGTCGTCTTCAGGGCGCCGTACATGCTCGCTGGGAGAATGTATGCCAGGTTGCCCAACAGAGCATTGTCCTCAGCCACAGCAGTTTCCAGAGCAACAACCTCAGCAAAGGTTGGGTTTGCTGCTGCAAACGACGTTGGCTTGTTGACACCGGAGGTCAACTTGACGCCGGTAGGCTGACCCGAAGAACCCGAACCTTGCAGGGCGCCCAGATCGATCGCCAAAGCAATGGCGGTGGTCAGGTCGTTGCGGATCAGAGCTTCGATGTCTGGCGAGGACTGCATCATCATCAAGCGGGTGATGTCAGTGAACGCGCCAAGCGTCTTAGGCGTCATGGTGACCTGGCCGAAGGTTGGCTCCGACTCAGCAGCAGCGCCGCCTTCAGTCGAGATCCAGCCAGCAGCGGAGGCAGCCGACTTGCGAGGAATTGCAACATTGCCCTTCAGACCGGACAGCATGGTAGCACCAGCAGCCATGACCGAAGAGGTATTGCGCAGAACGTCGATGAAGTCACCACCGCGGAAGTCCTGAGCGATAACCGACGAATCGTCGGAGGTGTTCAGGTCGCGCTGTGCCCACGAACGCAGAACGTCCGAAGGGATCATCAGGCCACGGGCTTCGTTGCCCATTGCGCGCTGTGCTGCTGCCGATGCCTCAAACTCGAACGCTGCTGCCTGCTGGGCGGCACGGTCGGTTGGGTTTGCCATTGCACGGATTGCGTTGATCAACGAGAACTTACGCACTTCCTGCTTGGTCAGACCAACATCAGTAACGTCCAGAGGCTTGTTGCCGATTTCTTCAAGCAACATGCCGCGGAATTCCGCCAGCGAGCGGCCTTCTGCAACGGACTTCTCAGCAAGCTCACGCTTGTTATGCTTCGATGCAAGACGATACATCTCAGCGGTGTCTTTGACGGCGGTACGGGCAGCTTCGGCCTTGACCGCGTCCAGATCGATATCAGCCATTTTGGCCTCCTTGACATGGGGTTCAGTTTTCAGGTTGGTCAGGTCGTCGGTCGCAGCCCGCCCAATACCGACGGACGTATCGGCTGGAATCGAGACAACGGAAACTTCCATAGGCATCCAAGAAGTGGCTCGATACGTTTTCTCGCCAGCCTTAGACAGTTTTGTGATCTGATAGCCAACCGAGATATTACCACGGATGTCATCAGTCACATCATCGAAGACCTCTTTAGCTAGTCCGTTTTTTCCAAAACGCACAGTCGCGCGGAGACGCCGCGCCAAGCTATCAAGCTCAACAGATTCTACTACGCCGATCTGCTTGGTTGGATCATGGTCCAACAACAGTGGCGCTCGACCAGACTTCAGGAACGACAGGTCAATGCTGCCGGCAGAATGATCGAGGATTTCAGTGCCGAAGCTGCGCTCAACTGGAGCCTCGGAGGATACAGCAATTTTCACGCGACGGGTTTCAGGGTCTACGACCTTTTCATCCATAGCCATTGCGCGTGTTTCAATATTGTTGCGCGCTGAACGCTCGCTATCAGTCATCTCATCAGGCACATCATCCTGAGCATCGACCTCAGGCTGCTCGTTGTCATCCTCTGATGTGTCAAGCTCAACAGTTACAGTTACTGCAACGCTGGCTCGAACCTCTGCTTCAGCAGCATCATCCAAAATATTGATCTGATCAGACATTGGCATTGACTCCGTTTCAGGTGCAATCATATCAGAATCTAGGCCACTTTGCATAGAGCTGTTCTCAATTTGCTGCATCTACGCCCTCCACAATGGCATCGACAGAGTTTTTGTCGCCAAATGGCTCATAAGCCATCTTCAACCCAAACTGTGCAGCCATCTCTTTATCGCGTTGAATTTGTGCAAAAGTTTCCTCTGCATCGCGTCCATATGTTGCCGCAATGTCAGTGTGGCTCAAGATGCCATTTTGCAGCCCTACAACCGCGGCATTGATCTCTTTAAGAGGGTCAACCCACTGGAAACCGCGTCCACGCCACGAAATCTCGGATGAGAATTTCTCAAACTTGCCTACGCCATTGATGGGGATGATCGCCATGTCCATGACATGCTCCATCCAAAGACGCAGCACTGGATCCATGAAGTGATCGATCATAAAGCGATGCAACGTGCGGTAGAAGTCACGCTCTTCAAGTGCCGCCTGACGAATTGACGAATAGCTTGTACCCTCGAGGTCATTTGCCAGCGAGGTGTAGCTTACGCCCAATCCACCAGCAATGCCGCGGAGAATAGCCTTCTCAAAGTCCGCATATGCGGATGTTGGATGCGACGGGTCGAATGCTTGAAACGACACGCCCTCAGGAAGCTGATGGAATGTGCCAGGCTCAGCATCATAGATCGGCGTAAAGCCTTCATATGAGTCAGCAGTGAAGCCATCGCCGGCCGGAGAGGTAAAGAATCCCATCTTTGACGCGCCGACACGCGCTGCGGTCAGTTCTGCTTCGCGATACCCATGCAGCATCTTGAGCGCAGGCATTGCTGTGACCGTCCAAGGAACGCCACGGGTCTGTCCAGCTCGGTCCTGCTTGAAGATATGAATCATGCTGTCAGCGCTTATGCGCGTCCACTTGCCTGTACCTTTAAGCTGAAACGATGTGTAATCATAATCGCCTGGATGGCTAGTCAGCACATGATACGCAACTGGACGCCGAGTCACTGAATCGATCTCAATGCCCATCCTGATTTCATTGCCGGATGGCAGTCGCTCATTCCTCTGCTCATCAATCTGATCAGGCTCAATGATCTGGAAGGCAACACCATGACGCAGAGCTTTACTCTTGACGATTTGCAGAAATACCTCGCCATCACGCGACAATCCGCGGATGACTGCGTTCTGCAAGTCAATCATCGACATACGGCCGTCTACAGTAGGCCCGCCAAGGCGAGAGAATTCAGCCCAAGCACCTTCGATGATGTTGTTGCCTGGGATATCCAGAGAGCCATCGCGGTTGCGCGCCTTAAGCTGCAAACGAAAGCCCTGCTCACCCACAACATTGGTCTCAAGCAGATTAAAATACCGGCGCGCATATTCATTGTTGCGCTCGAGATCTCGAGAACGGTTGCGAAGATCGCGAAGTGCCCAACGGATTTCAGCGTCAGCAGACTTGTTGCTGCCCTTGAAATCCATATAAAGGCGACCCTTGTTAGCCGCCAAGAACTCACGCTTGCCAGTTACTTTGGGCGTGCGCCGGAAAATATCCATAATTCCCATCAGAACCGAACCTTTACCGTTGCGCCCGTAGGCTTGCCGCGCCGCACGCGCTCCTTGATCACTTCCTGGTGGTATTCCCGCTTGTAACGATCGCGAGCATCCATCAATTCAGCAAATGTCATCTTTGTGAGCGACCGTCCTGAAATTGAGTAGCTCCCAATATCGCTATCAGCCTTACCATCAAGGATGCTTTCGATCTTATTTATCATAATTTGGGAATGAGTGCGAGGGTCCGCACCATTGACATCAAGATCTGCCAGCGCTGTGAAGTCACCACGCTCAACTACGATACGATTTCCGCTGCTGTTCTGTGTAACCTCAAGCTGCCAATGATACAGGCCTGGGTTAAAGCTTGAACTTGTCGAGCTTGTCACCGTAAATAAAAAGAACCCGCCACCATCAGTCCCAGGTAATTGAATTTCAGTATTACCGCCCTGAGTAATGCGAGCAATGTAAGTTGCAGTGTAAAGCGAAGGAGGATAATCCTGCGCAATCGATGTTTTCTTCCACTGGATGAAGTCACCTGGGACGACCTCTAAAGGCTCTCCCTCGGGTGCATTTCCAGCGTCAAAAAGATTTGCCATTATCTGTACCCATGAACAAAGCCGCTTCTCATTGGCATCCTTGGCCGCTTAGATGCCTGATCTTCAGGCGATTGTAACCTATTTTGTGCCTGTTTGGAAAGTGCTTCTAGGTTTAGATTGAGAATAGCCAGTGCAGCAGTGGCATAAACCCGACAATCTAGGGCCTCGTTGCGTGTTCTGATCTTGGTCCATTCCATCCTCGGCCTACCTTTGAAGTACTTTGTCACCTTCTTTTCGGCCGTCAGCATTCGGAAATATTCCTCATTTCGGCCTGTGGGAAAGTGGCAATATCCATCACCCTCATCGGATATCTTCAACCTGGCGTAGACAATCTCTTTGGCGGTATCGACGCCAACGGGGAATAGGTTGATCTTGCCGATGTTGTTCTTTGTTGGGCGCCCAACAATAGGCTTGCCCTCGCCACCGATCCCTTTGATCGCAAAGATGCGACGCCCAGCACGCAAGCGCGCATAGTTGTAAACCTGTTGGGTATAGTGGCCACCAGAGTCAACGCATGATGCCCTGATTACCATGTCTCCAAGTGTTGGATGCTTGAATTGCTTTGCCAGCAAAATGTCTAGACGGTTCCACAATTCAGATGACGATGGGTCACCGTACATGGTCTCATACGCAAGAGACCAACTTTCCTCGCCTCTTCCCCAGCCAACGATCTCGACCTCCAAACGGTCATCCTGAACGTCAACGCCGGCAGTAAGCAGCAAAATATCCTCTGGAAGATCCTCTCCAAAGTCCTTGCAACGCTCAATCAGATCATATTCATCAATCCGATCGCCCTGCTCCTCCCAGCTTTCGCCGAGAAACGTGTTGACCCATGTCTTTAGGCGCATTGGATCTCGCTTAGACTTCAGGAAATCATCAACTGCATCTGCAATCGATACCCAAGGCGAGTACAGAGATGAAATATGAAAGCCAGCAACGCCTTGGAACGGGGCTGCTGCTATCCACTTTCCATTGGAAACTGCCTTGTGGCGCTGCACATCTGACCAAGCTGCTCCACACTCTTCGCAATAATACGCCCCAGTCGATGCCTTTTTGTCAGTCCATTGCACTTGCGCCCAACGCAACGTCTGCATGTGGTCACAGTGCGGACATGGCACATAATACCGGCGCTGGTCGCTTTCCTGATAAGCAGCTTCAATCCGGCTGGCACTTTTATCAGTTGGCGTGCTGACAAGGACTATCTTTCTATTCCAAAACGTCATTGCACGTTTAGTTGCCAGCGCAACTGGGTCACCCTCTTCGCCGGCAGACACGGGATATCTGTCAACCTCATCACAAAGCACAATTCGGATTGGTCTCGATGCAAGGCCGGCTGGGCTGTTGGCGCCAACCATGCTCAATGCACCGCCAGGAAACGTCTTATGCAGTGTTGTGTTGCCGCTGTCTCTAGCTCGAGGATCTTTTACCTTGCCGCGGAGAGATGGCGTTGTGGCAAGCAGGCCGGAAGTCACACGGTCCTTCGAGAATGATTGCGCCATGTCTACCGTCGGCTGCATCAGCAGCATTGGGCTGGGATCATGCTCGATGTGGTAGCCAATGATGTTAAGCAATGCCTCAGATTTGCCCAACTGCGCGCCGGACATGATGACAACCTGCTTGATGTTTGGGTCTGAACATGCGTCCATCATCCCTCGCTGGTATTCAGCCCGAGATGTATTCCAGCGTCCTGATTCGGCGCTACTTTGAGAGCTTAGACGCCTTTTTTGGTCTGCCCACTGACTTACGGTCATTTTTGGCGGCGGCTTCAGTATTTCCATCGCCCCCTTCAAGCTCAGAGAAAGCAACTCCAGTGCCTTCGGGGTTTGAAAGTGGGTCATAGTTTGAGAGTTCATCTAAACATTCCCTGATCTGTTTCTCCAGCTTGTCTTGGATGCTCAAAGCATCATCATCAGCCGCGAAGATCGGTCCCATCTTCGTAGGGATTGAGAGTAGTTTTGCCTTCAGCGCGGAAAGTACGTCTTCCCATGCCGACACGACAGCCGATACGATTGCCAAATCGCCTCTGATCTTGGCAAGCTCAAGCTCAGCGATCGCGGCTTCTGCCGCAACCTTTCTGGTGCGCGCCTCATCATACGTCATGTATTCAGGCTGGGTTTCAGTCATAGCACCATCTTTTTTTTTACCCTGCTGAACTCTTCGATAGTCCTGTCCTGTTTTGCAGAATTGCAACTCAGGCACATCACCGACATGTTATCCATCGTGTGTTTACCGCCGCGGGCGAGCGGAAGGTAATGGTCAAGGGTCTTCTGCGTTGGCTTCACTGGATATGATTGTGTCATGCCGACGCCGCAATGCGAGCAATTCTGCGCCTCACGCAGCATTATGCTGAGCTTGGTCGAGGTGATGCTGCCATCAGATGTCTCATCAATCAGTTTCTGCCGCTGAGGCTTGTCTGACTTTTGGTACATAATTGCTGCAACACAGCATTTGCAGTATGGCTTTTTCTTGTCACGCCCGTTCGAAGAATAGGAAAAGTCATCAAATGGCAGTCGAATTCCGCATTCAAAGCAGGTTTTCATCTGCTCGGAGATATCTATGTCAATCTGCTCATTTGTGCGACGCGGGCTGCAACAATACGGCAGATACCTGCGTTGCTGCGCGTTGAAGAATAGCCGGCGCTCCTTTACGTCGTTGCAGATTGTGCATTGCTGAGGCTCAGAAAGCCAAGCCTCTTTCCGAGCGTGCGCCGACTCTCTTTTTGCCTTCGAGGTGGGGCTTTCGTACCCAGAAGCCTTATTATAGCGCGCAGCATGACAAGTTTTGCACATTGACTTGTATTTTCCATTGCCAAGATGGAAATCCGTCGGCTTTTTCCACTCATGGCAGTGATTACACAGCACTTCTGACCCAGAATCCGTCTCTCGGATTCGGGCATTGTACTCCGCAATTTTGTTCAATCTCGCGCGCATGACTAGGATACTATTGCACTTCGGTCCATAACTCAACGTATATTCTGTATGGCCAGAAAGTTTGGGGCGCGAACTACC